>ERZ795047.2584-NODE-2584-length-17045-cov-4.542025_pt1 | contig 17045 bp, 14 predicted proteins | sample MGYA00375131_ERZ795047 | MGnify/ENA primary metagenome ERZ795047 (study PRJEB30176, sample SAMN05720228) | activated sludge metagenome | isolation source: Anaerobic digester | place: Japan | collected 2015-05-20 ...
AAGTGGGTGGAATGATGACACACGGTTCAGTAATTGCCAGAGAATACGGTTTGCCTGCGGTTGTAGGCGTGGAAAACGCCACAAGGCTGATTAGAGATGGGCAAAGAATTCGTGTAAATGGTTCGGAAGGGTATGTAGAAATATTATAAGGTGCCGAGATGAGAAAATGGGAAAGTATTATCAAAGCAACATTTTTATAATAATCCAACACAAAACTACATTTATCCTATATACCTTGATCAGGTTTCAGGTATAAAAAAAAGGCATCGATACCGAAACCGATTCCGATGCCATCCCCATTATTGAAAGCATCTGCACTCAGGGCAGTAAAGATACCATCCTGCTTACAGAAACACCATCTATCTCCGCACGTAAAATGTACATCCCGTTACCCGCGTTTCTGCTCACCGGCTGCCAGGTCAGTTGATTTCTGCTGCCCTGTCCTGCAGTTACTGATTTTTCCGCCACAACCTTGCCGTCAATACCAAACAGTTTGAACTTTACAGGAGAATTGGAAACGGTCGTATAGTCAATTGTGATGCTTCCTGCAGCGGTCGATTTTATTGAAAAATCACGCTCAACAGAGTGTCTGGAAACTGATGGAATCACTCTGGTTGATACCGGTGTCAATGACAGAAGAATTACGCTCTTTGACGGAACCTGTACTGTGAGTGTCTTTCCGGAAAGAGAGAACTTGTCATTTGAAAGAGGCTGGATATTTACCAGTTCCTGCTTTCCGAAATCATTGTACATGGTCACCTCATTAGCTGTTATAACCTCTCCTTTAACCGAGGCAAAAGTTTTGGAACCGTTGAGATTGATCTGAAGATTCTTGGAGTTTGTAAGATCACTGTTGCTTACGGTGATATTCACTATACCATTGCTGTCAAGAGATGCCGATGCGGTCAGGTAGGGATAGTTGAAGTTTGTACCATTGACATTCTGTTTGAAAGACTCTGACTGCAAAGTGATCGGAATTTTCTTTGCGTTTTGATGTACCTTGAACATCTTGAAAGTATAAAAAACCGGAGTCTTTACCATCCTGGTCTGGTCATTCTTATCAGTCAGGAAAAGGGCCTGAATCACGTTTACCGGCTGCGCCACACATGCCAGGTGTACCCGCTCGCAGTAATTGTTGAAAGCATTGAGATGAATTGCCGCAATCAGAGCATCCCTTACCGTGCTCTGAGAAAAAGTGTACCCCTGTCCAGGTATCTCCTGATACCATGCTCCCCATTCGTTGTACATCAACCCGAATTTCTTTTCCGGATCATAATTATTCATTGCCTGATCAAACGATTTGATAAAGTCAGGGACTCCATAAGCCAGATTTATGATCTGATGGTATTGAAAAGTTGAATAATTGATACTTGGGCCTGCCAGATTGACCCAGTCGTTGACCAGGTATCTATGCACTGAGAAGCCATCCACTTTTCCGGGATTCCTCTCAAAAACTGTTTTCACCCAGCCGGCATCCCAGGTCCCTGCACCGGCTATCCTGACCATCGGCTTTCCCTGTATCTCCGGCACAGCAGCCACAAATTGTGCGTACTGGTTGGCAAACTGAGTGGCATTCAAGTTTCCACCACAACCCCAGGGCTCATTCCCCATGCTCCAGTATTTCACATGCCACTCCGGATGCTGGGGGTTGTTATTTACATAGTTAATCCAGTCTGCCATCTCCTGAGGAGTTCCAGTCTTTAAATTAGCACAGATATAGGGCTCAGCACCGATAAGCTGGCAGAGCTTCATGTACTCATCAGTCCCCATTCCATTTCTGCCATCCCCGCCCGGTCTGCTGCCTACATTTCCAACACCGTCACGCCAGTGGTAATCATCCGCAAAACATCCACCCGGAAACTCCAGATTCGATATTCCACACTCTTTGAAGCCTTCGATAATATCATTTCGCATCCCGTCTGTATTAGGAATGGATGAGTTCCTGCCGACATAGAGCCCGCCATAGATACCGCGTCCCCAGTTCTCCAGAAGCGCTCCATAAATGGCCCTTCTAATAATTGATTTTGCATCATCTATAGAAAGACTCAATGTATTTTGAGCCTCGGTACTTATTAACATTCCGAGAATCAGAACTACCGGGGTAATCTGCTTAAATCTGTTAATCATAAGACCGGTTCCTTTTTGAGGTTATAATAGCCGGATTGTAAAAGTGAGTATCATACTTATAATTTAATAGTTTATTGTCTTTTTTTGATGTTAAGGGAATAAAATCTGTTGAACTGTTCTTCAACAAATTCCCGGCCTTTTTACCTGAAAGTAAATCAATAAATCAGGTCCTGAGATGAGAAGCCTGAGCATCTTGAATGTAATAATCGCAAAACAGCCCCACTCTGCCAGTTACGGATAATTTTCCAGATTTTCAGGTTTTCTTGCTTTCAAAAGAAGAAACGGTGTTTATTTAATTATTATATCTTGTTTAAACAATTCTCAATGCTTTACCTGGAACCTGGAAATTGTATCAATTGTACCTGAACCTGCTTTCAAGCCTTCTGATCTTCACAGTTTCCCCTGACTCTGTTTCTGCCAACCTGGACACTATGGTAGTTACAGACAGCAGATCCGTCAAAAACATTTCAACATCCTTTCAGCAGCAGCGATTCGGGCTCAGCGATGACATAAGCAAACTGCTCTATCTCCAGCCTGGGGTCGACCGGCTACCTGAAACCGGTTCCGCCATGCTTGTACGAGGATGCGGTCTTTATGATAACCTGTTCACAATTGCAGGTGTACCCATGCTCAATCCGGTTCATTTCGGCCTGCATTCTTTCGCGGACCGCACCGGAACAATCTTCTCATCCATCGAAAATGTAAAGTTTATCACCGATGGAGCCGGTGAGTATTGTGATGCACCCGGAGGTCTCACTGTTATCGAGCCGTCTATACCCAGACTCACTGAGGGAAAACTGAATATTCTTGGAAATATCGGGATTCTCGATTGGGAAACGCTCCTCTCGGCTCCTTTACGGAATGGGGATGATCTGGTTCAAATCGGGATACGGAAATCAAACGAATTGATGATGCGCTGGAAGAATTCCGCGTGGGGAAATGGTAACTCTCCCCTTTCACCATTTGTATTCAGTGATTCCGCGAAACTGGGATATTCTCCTCCGGGATCTTTCTACGATATCTGCCTGACAACTTTACATAAAATTCACAGTTCAAAGCTGAAAAACCATATCTGGTATGCGCTCGATTCTTACGAGGCATCAGGAAACAGAGATGAAAAGCACATACACTGGGGACTTTTCTCCAGCACTCTGGAGCTTCACAATCACACGCTTCTCCGCGAGATCACCATTGGCGGTTCTTCTCAGCAATTTTTCGAAGGCAAAAAATACGGCCCTGTTATCCCTCTTAAAGAGGTAAAAAGAGAAAACCTGATCCTCTCCGGAGAGATGCGCCCATGGGAATGGGAATCAACGGGACTTGATATCCATTCAGCATTCTCTGTGGAAGCGATGAAATGGGATGGGAAACTTACGTTTGACAGTTCACGCTCAATCAACCGGGAAATTTACGAAGATTACAGATCCGGTGAAACTGAATTCAGAGGGACATTGAGCACCGGTTTAAAGGGTGGAAATCCGCCATTTTATTTCGGTACTGATATTCTATCCTGTATCAACGGACCCGGCATCGATATTTTCTTTGACCCGCGGATCTGGTGCAGCTATTCCGGCACATGGTTTCAATACACAGGAAGTATCGGCGCCATGTCATCATTCCCTGATATCAGAGGCCTTCCCGATTCCAGCTACCGTCACGACAAATACATGACTTATTCACAGTTAAACGATCTGAAATTTTCTTTTTTCAATGGCCTGATCAGTTTTACTGCCCAGACCCATGTCCGATATTCCGGTGAATATCCCGCTTTTTCCGACATTCCCGGCAAAATTATGTGGGACCCTGACTGTGAAACCCGTTTTATCTCCGCAGGAGCGGGTCTCTTTGCTGAAATCAACAGAAAAAACATCGGGTTCTCTACATTTCAGAATATCGGGAAATCTTACCGTCTTGTCAAAAACACCCGTTACCCGTTCGAATATGACATCCCATGGTCAAATAAATCCGTCCTGCGACTCAGTACCACTTCCGGCAGGGTCAACCTGTTTCTCTACGGGTACTTTGCAGCCGGATTGCCTTTCAGGGACCTGGAAATGAAAAATGAGGAATTGGTATTTTCAGAAAAAATAAAACGGGTTAAAGCCTATAAACGCCTTGACAGTAAAATAGAGTTCTTCAATAAAATCGATCACCCTTTTATCGATCACTGTAATCTGTATATCGATTTTCTGAACCTGGCAAATGCCTTCGAAGGGCGGTTGGGGCCAAAGAACGCATCAAAGTGGTACTGGGAAAATGACAGAGAGTATTACTGGAACGATACATTACAAAGGCAATCGATTCAGGTCGAGAAAGCCACGATTGCTTTTGGATTAAAACTTGGATTAAAGCTGTTCTGAAACAATCTGACAGATGTACGCATTCAATTGCCGGCACACTCTCCTGTACCATCAAAAGCATCCATTATCGTAATAAATGCTCCGGGATCTTTTCTCTTTACAAGAGCCTTCAATGACGGAATGCTGGATCTGTTTACCACTGAGTAAAGCACCGGATTCTCGACACCAAGGAACCCGCCTTTGCCGTAAAGTAAAGTAACCTGCCACCTTTTCTGTTTTGTAATCTCTTCCAGCAGTTCCTTCCAGTTAGAGGAGATAATCATCGCTGCCCGCCTTGCCGACAGCGCACGGAAGATTATATCTGTCACTCTGGCTGAAATAATAATGTAAACGAAGGTGTACAGCACATTTTCCAGAGGAAACAGAAGCAGCGATATGGATAATACTATCAGGTTAAGAAAAATGCTTCCGGCCCCCAGTGATATTCCCAAAAGCCTCTGAAGCATTACACAAATTATTTCAGATCCCCCTGCAGCGCCATAAGATCTCAGCATGATTGCCACACCGGTGCCGGACATTCCACCGGCAAGTATTGCCCCCAGAAGCTTATCGTTTGTGGGCATACCAACCTCTGGAATAAAGAGCATTGCCGAATAAATCACCATTCCCCAGGCAGTATAGGCAATAAATCTGAATCCGATAATCCTAAAACCGGCGATAAACACCGGAACATTGATCAGGAAATAAATCAGCCCTACAGGAAGTATCTGCCACCGGTTGTAGATTATCAGTGATAACCCGGTCACTCCACTTGACAAAAACCCAAACGGAAGCAGTATGGTTTTAACCGCCACTGCACACAGCAGACTTCCTGTTACAAGCAGTAAAGTATTAAAAGCAAAGACTTTTATCTTATTGATCACAGAGAACCCCGGATTACAGTTGCATTCTAAACCTGAGCAGAGTTTCCGGAAAACAGAAATCTATCAGCACTCATTAGGAGACAGCTTTTTTTTCTCTTTTTCTCTTTCTCTTTTTCCCTCCGTCCATGAGAAGAAATGCCATGAAATTTTCCTCAAAAGTACGTATCGGTCCTCTGTCTCTTGAAAATCTCCTCGACATCGCGTGTCTCCGACGATGGTTGTAGAACCGGTACAACTGAAGCGGATCATCATCTTTGCTGCTTAAACAAAGCGTTTCTTTTCCCAGTATCGTTGCAACCTCTTTCTGGCTGGTACATGTCTGTTTTGATCTTGACATGTATTCCTTTACAACACAAAGCTCCTCATAGGTAAGGCCAAAGAGGAATTCCTCAAGCGCCGATGACTCATCGGGAAACTCACTTGCATGGTATATGTACTCCAGACAGACTTTGTCGGCATTTTTACACAGGCTGATATATTCATGAATCCCCGAAAGAGTACCGTAGACCGGGATAGAATTCAGCCTGATCATCCACATGTTTCGAAGCTCAGGGCTGAACGCAATCGACTCGGCAGATATCCGACCCTCCCAGATCTGAGCCAATGCGGCTGCTGCAAAAATTTTTGCACTGCTGCGCAATGGACCACTCAACAGATCAAGTAAAACATCTTCAGTCATTATAGAGAGCATCCGGTTCATGATAAAAGGAAACGGATCCAGCTCAGGATCTTTAATATCGAGCACTCTGGTAATCTCCTTTATCATATAAAGAAGATTGATTTTACCTATCTCATAGCTTCTGGTCAGGATTGCTCTTGTCGGCATCACAAAGATACTCTCATCACAATATCTCTCAGATAAAACGGAAACAAGCGTTTCAAGGTTCCGCTCTGAGCCACCGATACGGTTCGACTCAAGAATGGACGGGTAGAGAGAGAGAGCAATCGCCTGATACTCAAGCGCAGTAAGATTCTTATTCAATTTCTGCTGCAGATCATTCTTACCCGCAATAAACAGACGGTTTGTCATTTCATTCAGGAGAGTTTTTTCCTGAACAGACCAGATTTCCTGCTTTACCATTTTTAACCTCCTCCACTTGCTTCACAGGATACAGTCGTAATTATACCCTCTTTTTATCCGGGGAGTGATATGCGAAATGCGTGCCGGAACATTCAGTCCCTTAAAGCAGCCGCTGTGAAGCAATTTGACATAGAAGAAGGTTAAAAAAGGTTAATTCTGAGTGAACCGGGTAAACAAAAGTTGATATTTCACACATATTCAAAAGGATTTCTTGATTTTAAATAAGGAAACAGACTTTGAGCCTCAACTGTTTGTTTCCGGTTCAGGTTCGATACCGGAATCATTATTTTTTCGCCGCAATACAATGATGTATCAATAACACGAAACTCTATTCTCTATCTAAAATCAAGAAAATCCTTTAATCAGAAAAACAATACCGTTAATCAGTTGTCGAGACTTCCTCCAGCTTCTTCAATGCCTCGGGCCAGATTTTGCTGAATATCCCGACATAATTATCATCCGTATCCACATCCACTTCGAACTTTGTTCCCCCGTTTACCCCTTTAAAGGTATAGTTCTCGTGGGCGGATTCCCATCTTTTAGCCTCATTACTTGTCCTGTCCTCTACTCCCCCTGATATTATACCAAGGTGCTTTATCGAGATGAAATCGTACTTTCTGGCATCCTCTATTTCCGAAAGCATCCCCTCTTTTTCCCCCTTTTCATTGGTTGCCAGAAAGCGGATACGATCTCCCTTTTCCCATCCACCTTCAAAATAGGAGCCCTCATGAAAAGCACTTGTCCACTCCCGGTATTTCCTTTCATCTACAATGGCATCCCAGACCTTCTCAGGCGGCGCCTGTATTATCCGTTCGAAATGCAGTCTCCGCATGCTTACCTCCATGTTTAGATAGACATCTTTTATAACCCTCAAATAGATTACGGATAAAGGATGTCCGGTAATTCATCAACATTTGTTGATATTCCATTTTTTCTACCTTTGTAACAGATTGAATTTATGGCAGTTACGGTTCGGCACGACTTTTGCAATACCTTTGGAAATCATTTTTTTACCAACCTATGGAGGAATATTTACATGAGAAATGAAAGCGTCAAAGAGCTTATCCTGCTGGATTCCGATGCTGCACGGTTGAAGAAGATCTTTTCAAACGACCAATCTGCAGGCAGGCAATACAGTAATGCCCTGGGAGGAGAGATTTCAAAGGCAAAAATTGTCTCCAGGGAGGAATTACCTGATGATGTGATAACCATGCACTCTGTAATTGAGATCCAGGACATGGAGGATGGTGAAAAGATGAGTTACACTCTGGTTTATCCCTGGGAGGCCGATGCTGATACCTGCAAATTATCAATTCTGGCGCCGGTAGGGACCGCTCTTATCGGGTATAGAGAAGGTGATGAGATCGAGTGGAAAGTTCCCGGAGGAGTAAGAAAGTTCAAGGTTATCTCCGTCAAGCAGCCATAACCGACATCAACATATGTTGATGTCGGAAGTTCAATTAATATATCTTAACGGGGTGATAGGAAAGTTGCAATCAACATATATTGATACGGCAATAGCAGGCTCTGAAAAAGCATGATCAGCAGAGATCGGATCAGGGAGATCGGTTCATTTGCGGCTTCTTTTGCACGCATTCTTGAATCTGAGCTGCAGAGTGTCTGCAGCATGAATTTGCATGCTGTTTTCAGGGTCTCCGGTCTTGCCAGCGGTTATGTGAGTGTGGTTTACAAAGCGGGTAAATATCCTGAAAACCCCTCTCAATGCAGATCTGCGTTACTGAGGTGCAGAGAGAAGATTCAGGAAGAATTCCCCGGTTTCAATATCACAGAAGCGGACATCGATAACTGGGATCTATTCGCATACAATCTGCGGAAAAGAGAACCTCAGATGACATTCAATATTCAATTAAAACGCTGCAGTATCGAATTGTATATAACAGAAACGGCACCGAATGAAGAGAGAAAAGATAAAACTGAGCACAAAGCTTTCTGATTTGCCTCCTGAGAAATCCTGGATAGCTGCAGCCGCTATCTCCTCTTCCATCTCACCAATCATGTTTGCGGATCCCCGGAACAGAATCGTTTATGTAAACGATGCTTTTCTGAGTATCTGGGGATATGACAGCAAGGAAGAGGTCATTGGCGAGCAGATAAGCAGATTCTGCGGATTCAAGGACAGGAAAAGAAAAATCCAGAGAAAGCTTCAGGACAAAGGCGGCTGGATAGGAGAGATGGTTGCTTTTCGCAAAGGAGGGGGTGAATTCCCTGTACAGGCATCAGCGACTTTACTGACAGAAGAGAGTGGCGAGACAGTCTGCATGATGATCTCTTTTATAGATATTTCGGATAGAATCGCTGCTCAAAAGGAACAGCATCGTCTGTTATGTGACCTGCAGGAGAGGATAAAGGAGCTAAATTGTCTTTACAATATTCTAAGCATCCGTCACTCATCGGATTCCACTCTTGAGGAGATGCTGCTTTCAGTTGCAAACGCTATCCCGCCCTCACTTCAGAAGCCCGAGGCATGTTATGCCCGAATAGTGTTTGGAAATCTCGATGTCTGTACTTCAAACTTCACCGTTTCATCATGTCTCCTGAAAATTTCTCTTTCTGCAGGTGATGAAGCCGGGTTTCTTGAGGTGGGATATTATCCTGATAAAAAAAGTAAAGAGAAGATGTGTCTGCTGGATGAGGAAAAGGATCTTTTAAAGGCTGCTGCCAGGGAGATAGAGCGTCTGATTAAGCAGAAACGCGCCGAGGATGAATTACGCTCAAGCAGGGAAAAGCTGCTGCATGCAGATAAGCTCTCCTCCATCGGGGTTCTGAGCGCAGGTATCATTCATGAAATTGGAAATCCGAATAATTTTATAGCGATAAATGCCGGAATTCTTTCCAAGGCATGGGACAATGTGCTTCCTGTGCTTGACTCTTACTACCGGGAAAACGGAAACTTTTCCGTTGCAGGGCTTCCCTACACAGAGGCCAGGGTTGAGGTGAAAAAACTTCTGGCAGGTATCTCTGAAGGCAGCGGCAGGATCAAGGAGCTGAGTTCCCGTCTGCAAAGTTTCGCCGACAAAAGCGGTCACAGAAAAGACGAGTTTTTCAGGATAAATGATTCTGTGCTTAAAGCAATTGAGTTTTCCAGAAACAGCATCGACTCGGTGACAGACTGTTTTGAAATCAGCCTGGATCCGGAAAACCCGCTGCTGAGAGGCGATAGCAGCCAGATTCAGCAGATTATCATCAATTTCCTGATGAATTCATGTCAGGCTTTGTCATCACGTAAAGATAAGATCACTGTCCTTACATCAGCACTGCCTCAGGAAGGTCTGGTTAAGGCGGTTGTGGTCGATGAGGGAAAGGGAATCGATCCCAGAGATCTTCCCTTTGTTATGGATCCGTTTTTTTCCACAAAAAGAAGAAATGGAAACACAGGTCTTGGCTTGTCGGTTTCCAATGATATCGCTTCGCGCCATGGGGGAAAGATTCTTCTGCAGTCAAAGCCCGGATTCGGGACTACTGCAGAGCTGATATTACCTCTGGTGAAGGAAAATTGATTATGGGTAAATTTCCACTAAAGCCGGTTTTTATTATCGATGATGAAGAGCAGTTTCTCTACTCCATCGGCTTGTCTCTGCGGTCAAACGGGATCACAAATGTAGTGACTTGTTTAACCGGTAATAAGGCTAAAGAGTATCTCTCTGCTCTTGAGTTCTCTGCCATTGTACTGGATGTCAATCTTCCGGATATCTCCGGAGTAGAAATTCTTGATATAATATCAGAGCAGTGTCCGGAAACTCCGGTAATTATGATTTCCGCCATAAATCAGGCTGAACTGGCTGTAGAGTGCATTAAAAAAGGCGCGGTAGATTACCTTGTAAAGCCTTTCGATGAAAGCAGGATGCTTACTGTTCTTAAAAACGCCATTGCCCAGAGGGAGCTTCATGGCGAAAACGAGGCCCTCAAGGATTATCTGTTAGGAAGTCAGTTGAAGAGGCCGGAGGCATTTGAGCATATAATAACAAAGAACAACCGGATGCACTCACTTTTCCAGTACGTAGAGGCGATTGCGCGTACTCCCTTCCCGGTATTGATCACAGGAGAGACTGGTGTCGGGAAAGATCTTTTCGCGCAGGTGATCCACAACCTCAGCGAAAGAAAGGGACAATTTGCGACAGTCAATGTGGCGGGTATTGATGAGAATACTTTTTCGGATACCCTTTTCGGGCATGTAAAGGGAGCTTTTACAGGAGCAGACCGGGCGAGGCAGGGGCTTATCGAGCAGGCCAGCGGCGGAACCCTCTTCCTTGATGAAATCGGGGATCTTTGCAAAAACTCACAGGTGAAGCTCCTCCGTGTTATTCAGAACAGGGATTATTTCCCTCTGGGTTCAGATGTAGCCAAGCTGGCAGATGTCAGAATTATAGTCGCTACAAACAAGAGCATCGAGGATCTTAAAAACGAGGGACAGTTCCGCAGTGATCTGTTTCACAGATTAAGAACGCACCACATCGCAATTCCTCCTCTCAGGGATCGCAAAGATGATATTCCAGTACTGTTTGATTACTTTCTTTCCGAGGCCTGTAATATTCTGGGAAAGGAAAAACCGGTTGTGCCCGCTGGATTTACAGAGTTTCTTAAAAGGTATGATTTCCCGGGTAATATCCGTGAGTTGAAATCGATGGTATTCGATGCTGTAAGTGTCCAGACATCCGGAGTTCTTTCATCAGAAGTTTTCCGAAAAAGGATGGACTGCGAGGATGAGGGGTTTCCCGTTGTTTCTCCGGCAGAAAACGCGCCATTACATTTTGAATCTACTCTCCCCACGATTCGTCAGGCCGTACAGGCACTTATTAATGAGGCACTGAGCCGTTCAAACGGCAACCAGAGTGCAGCATCAAAACTGCTTGGAATTTCTCCTCAGGCATTGAGCAGGAGATTGAAGTACAGCCGGAACCTTGATTCGCTTGATTAAAGGATCAGGCGAATCAGGGTCAACTTTTGTTTAATTTACTCCCACAACCTAAACATTCATTTACACTCTCCTTTCCTGAAAATTTGCATCTGATATTAAAATGCCTCATTTATACTACTGGCACGCTATTCGCAGTATGCCGGCAGACGGAACTCATCTTATCAAGCAGGAGAGAAGTTTAATGGAAAAAAGAGTTCAGGTGTTTCAGGTTAAGAAAACCATCTGGATAAAGGAAAACGGAATGAGGCAGCCGTGCAATGTATCAATCAACCGGGCTGATTTAAAGACCATCGATCTTGTCGTTGCCCATGCCGGTCATCCGGAATGCTGTGGCATGCTGAAATCTGTGGATGGGGGCTATAACTATCAGGGGAAAATCGCATCATGTTTTCTTGAATACACTATCGCCCTCAAATGCTTTGTCAATGACAAGGACGTTCTCCTGTTCGGCAACTGGTACCAAAAGGATTTCAGCGGCGAATTGTGCATCCATGCAAGCATTCAGAACCTGATAATCAATCATGACAAGAAAATTCCAGGCGGCCTTACACCTGCTGCTTGAAGATACCTGTTAACCTTAACAGAATTAAGACACGACCATGATACTGCAAACAGATTTAGCCACCAGCGGACGGGTTGAGGTGACAAAATCGTTCTACATGACCTTCAACGGGAAGCGGTGCTATTGCCGTATTCCCAGCCTTTATCTAGGGGCCAGGTCCGGAAAAATCAGTGTAAAATACCAGCAGGGAGACGAGGAGACCTATTTCCTTGTATCAGAAGACGGGCTGTATTTCACCGGTACGGTCTGCACAGAGGATGATAACAGAGTGATTTTCAGGAAATGGGTTAATGGAAAAGATCTTCTCCTTGCCGGAAGCTGGAAGTGCGGCGGACGGGAAGGAGAGTGGTATATTGAGGGGATAATTTCCTGATTTTTCCGTATGATTTCTTCTGGATAGATTCCTGTTTTCCAGGAATGACGTGAAGGCAATGGTGTTGCTTGTAAATAACAATTGTCACCTCTGAGGCGTCATGCCTGTGAAAACAGGCATCCAGACTTCTGTTTTCCTAACTGAACTTTATCCTCCCCTCTTCGGCCTCCACATGCAAATCTCTTCCTCATACTCATCCTCAAATTATCCTTTCAGTGTTGTCAAAATATTCAGTCAAACCTGCGTTTTATCAACACATAACCATCAATAACTTATTGAATATAAACAATATACAAAATTTTAAAGCATTTTCATTGTTGTCATTTTACAACACCATCAATAAATTTTTTCCCTTCTTTCCGGATTTTTTTTCTTATATTACTGTTGTCGGTTTTGTTAAAAGAACAGAGACTCTGGAATTAAAACGTAACGTTTCAGGAAAACCATGATCACAATCTTTGACTATACTGATTTCCGTAAATTTCTATCCGATTATCATGAGGAAATGAAGAAGGAAAACCCCCGTTTCTCTTACAGATTTCTTTGCACACAGGGGGGTATAAATCCCGGAAATTTCACCAGGATACTCAAAGGTGAAAGAAATCTCACTCTCCCATCGGCAATCAGACTCGCCCGTGTACTTAGACTCAACAAGAGAGAACGTGACTATTTCCAGTCGATGGTTCTTTTCTGCCAGGCAAAAAATCATGAGGAAAAGCGGCGCTGTTTTGAGGAACTGATGAGCTATAAGGAATCATCAGTGCGTATTCTCGATGCCGGTCATTATCAGTTCTATGATAAGTGGTATTACACAGCAGTACGGGAAACGCTTGCGTTTTTCCCGTTAACCGATAGTAATTTCGCCGAACTGGGGAGATGTATTACTCCCGCCATTACAGAAAAAGAGGTTTCCCGGGCAATTTCTCTTCTTCTTGAGCTCAAACTTGTGGAAAAAGACAGTCAGGGCCGGTATATACGAACTGATGCTCTTATCTCCACCGGAAACCAGATCCGCTCACTTACTCTCAATAACTTCGTTATAAATACCATGAAACTGGCCGAAGAGGCGATCAACAGCGGAACAGACGAGACAAATCTCTCATCAGTCACTTTCTCCATCAGTACCGATGATTTCGCGGCTGTCCAGGATGAGATCCGGAGGTGCCGTCGCAGAATAATGGAAATCGCAAAGGAAAGTGAACATCCGGACAGGGTATTTCAGCTCAATACCCAGTTGTTTCCATTGACTAAACGATACACAGGGGGGAAAGCATGAAATCTCTCCTGTACTCTGTAATTATTATTTCACTTTTCTCATATTCCTGCGTGCAGCTCTCACCGGTGGTCCAGGGCGGCGGCTCTGAAGTAGAGGTTGTGGGAACCGCATATTTTGAAAACGGAGAAGAAGCCTCATATACCCAGGTCAAGCTGATACCGGTTGACTACGATGCCGCCTCGATGGAAAGTATTCCTGATTCCATGCTTGATACCAGTGATGCGCATGGGAGGTATTCTTTCAGGGGAGTTGAGCCCGGATCTTACAATATTCAGGCTGTACATTTGAGTAAAAGGACAAGATTTCTTCTCACAGGTATAACCGTTTCGGACGACACAGTTTTTGCCCCGTCAGGAATCCTTCATAAACCCGGCTCAATTCGTCTTCTGCTTCCGGAAACAAAGATCTCATCAGATGATTATGTCAATATCCCGGGAACCGATATCGCAGCTTTTACAAAAGGTGAAGAAGAAGTGATTCTGGACTCTGTTCCTGCGGGTATTATCCCACAAATCAGATACATAAATGACGGAAGTGTGGTTTTTACGAAATTCAATGTGACTGTCTTATCAGATGACACAATCACAATTGCAAATCCCTTATGGAAATACTCTCATCCCGTCTTTCTCAACACTTCCAGGTCAGGTGCGGACATAAAAGGAGATGTATATAATTTCCCGGTTCTTGTCAGACTTGACAAAGCAAATTTCGATTTCAGTCAGGCTAAACCGGACGGTTCCGACATCCGCTTTACAAAATCTGACTATTCTACGCTTGAACACGAGATCGAGCACTGGGATCAAAGCAGTTATCAGGCGGAAATCTGGGTAAGAGTCGATACACTTTTCGGCAACGATTCACTCCAGTGGATAATGATGTACTGGGGAAATGAAGATGCTCAAGACCGTTCAAACGCCGCAGCGGTTTTCGATACTGCATCAGGGTTTCAGGGAGTATGGCACCTTGCGGGAGATCAGAATGAGTACGATGCCACAGCCAACAGTTATGATGGAGTGGCTTACGGGATGGCTGAGGAAGCTGTCGGAGGAATTATCGGTAAAGCAAGGCCGTTTGATGGAACCTCAAGCTATATAAAAATACCCAATACCGCGAACAGTAAGCTTAACTTTCCGGAGAACGGGACTTATTCAGTTTCAGCCTGGGTAAATCTTGATACTCTGGACCTTGCTTACCGTACGATCATCTCTAAAGGATACTACCAGTACTACATGCGTGTCACATGCATGTTGACCGATAAACCTCTGTGGGAATTTGTTGAATTTGACCAGAGTTTAAACTGGAAATCCTCTACAGTTCCCGCAACTGCAAAGCAATGGGTATATCTGACCGGTGTGAAAAAGGGAAGTTCCCAGTATCTCTTCTGTAATGGCGAGCTTGTTGACAGCGTGACAACAGACTATCCCAACATGCTCTCAAGAAATACTTCATCTGATATATCCATAGGCGGGTTTCTTGATGAGGTTACTTTCCCTACAGCAGAAGGATACTGCTTTTTCAAGGGAAAAATCGATGAAGTCAGGATTCAAAACACAGCCTGCAGTGAGGATTGGGTTAGGCTCTGTTATGTGAATCAGCGCTCCGACAACAAACTCGTGGTTTTCAATGCTATTGACAAGTAAAACCTGGCTGCAATAGCTATCAGAAATGTATCGGTTCAGAAAAAGGACACTCTTCAGACAGGAGCAAAAAAGGTTTTGAGGAGGTTATATGAATAGAGCCATCGTACTCACAGCATCGATTCTGTTTCTGGCGGCCAATCTCTTCGGGCAAACCGGAAGTTTTGTGTCAGGGGGTCAGACCCGTACCTTTTATGCTCATGTTCCCTCCGGCCTGCAGAATCCGCCACTGGTAATAAGCATGCACGGGATGGGCGGCAACGGTTCACAGCAGCGCCAGATGTCAAGATTCGACCAGTTGGCGAACAAGGAAAATTTCGTTGTGGTTTACCCTGACGGGCTTAACAGCCAGTGGGATATAATGGGATCAACCGATGTCAATTTTCTCCTAGCTCTCATTGACACCATGCATGCCCGGTATGGCATCGACCTTAACCGGGTATACGCTACCGGTTTTTCCATGGGTGGCATGATGAGTTACAAGCTGGCTTGCTCCGCGGCCGATAAAATCGCGGCAATCGGGCCGGTAGCCGGTTACCCTCTTGGGGGTATGATGGGCAGATCTTGCTCACCTGCGCGTCCTGTTCCAATCATCCACATTCATGGTTCAAAAGACAGTGTAGTCTTCTTTTCAGGACTCGCCTCATACATAAATCAATGGGTGGAAAAAAACGGGTGTCCCGGTACAGCACAGATAACGCAGCCATACCCTGAATCCAAACCTTCTTCAAAGGTAAAGAAAGAGTATTACGGGGTCTGCAACCAGGGAAGCGAGATTATTGTACTTACAGTCGAGGGGATGGAACATGCTTACCCGGGCAGCTTCGGATCATCGGATATCAATGCAAGTGAAGAAGTCTGGGCATTTTTCAAGGCTCACTCCCATGGTTCAATCGATGTCGGCTATTTCTCTACTGGTAAAAGGCATTCCCGCTGCGTCTCCGCATTCTACAAAGCAGGGAAAATTCATCTGCAAAGCACACAGGAGATTCGCAGTATCCGTGTCATGGATCTTGGCGGGAAAATTATCAGTACATTCAAGGCAGGTAAAGAGCCTGTAAGGGCAGTTACATTTCCGTTTAACCGGACCGCCAGAGGAGTTTATCTGATCGATGTCTTTGATATCACTGGTCATTCAGTGCTGAATATTACAGTGCATTAGTTCCGTATATGAAATTACCGGCGATTTCTTTATCCGGATATCTGAATTATCAAAAGAAAACTAAACCAATAAAGGAGGTTTCCTATGCGCCGTTTTTCGTTTTTAACACTTGCCCTGTTGTTGATTTGTAAACTTGCTGTGCAGTCGCAATCAATCAAGGGAAGCGATGTGCTCATTATAGGTGATTCGTTTTTTGCCATGTCCGGTGAGATCAAAAAATTCCTTGATAACCATGCCAAGGCGGATGGTTTGATAGCACAGAACGATGGATTCCGCAGTGGCGCTGTATCTGGCGCCATACTTTCTGAAATATCAGGTCAATACTCAAATGCAAATCCCAAACCGAAATATGTTATCATGGATGCCGGCGGCAATGACTGTCTTCGTGCAAACTGTTCCAACCCTGTTAATATTCAGTGTCAAGGTCTTAAGTCTGCTCTTGACGGTGTGCAGCCGCTGCTGGACAAAATGAAAGCAAACGGAACAAAAAAGGTACTCTGGATGCGCTATCCCGAGCCTCAGGGATTTATGGCGTCGGGGTTGAAGCCAAAGCTGGATGTCCTGATGCCTGAGGTTGAAAAAATCTGCAAGGCGAGCACAGATCCCGAAGTCTTGTGGGTTGATCTGCGGCCGGTATGGGGAAATAACAGCAGTTATACCGGTGACGG
>ERZ795047.2587-NODE-2587-length-17022-cov-13.309955_pt1 | contig 17022 bp, 10 predicted proteins | sample MGYA00375131_ERZ795047 | MGnify/ENA primary metagenome ERZ795047 (study PRJEB30176, sample SAMN05720228) | activated sludge metagenome | isolation source: Anaerobic digester | place: Japan | collected 2015-05-20 ...
TGACTACCACCTACTGGCAATCACTTACTGTCCGATCAAGTCGTGACTAATACAGTATATCTTCTCTCTGATACGCCTCAGCGCATACCCTGACTGGCTCATAATTCTTCCATTGAAACCTATAATAAGAAAACTCTGTTAATTTTGGATTAAGTTTGGATGAATTTTTCATGAAGAATTTCCATCCGGCGACGTCATGTGCCGATGAGTTTGTTCTTTCCGGCTTTGTGAGCTCAGTGAATCAATAAACAGCGATTAACCTCATTTGAGCAACGTATTGTAAAATGCGTGCTGGATGAGCTTGCCATCGAGATGCATTCTGATGATACCTCATGGAACCGTGAAATCCGATCTGCTTGGTCCTCTGTTGATATCTTCGTATGATATATTCAATACAGGCTGATTGCAGATTACCGCACGATATCTGCATTTTGATTCTTTCTTTTTAACCTTTGCTCAAAAGTAGCTATGGAGCCCCGGAAGGTAGTTCACCCCTAAATAGGTAAACAGCACGCTCGCCAGGCCTACCAGGGAGAACACTGCAACTCTTCTCGTCATACCGCCGCCTCTGATCCTTTCATGGAGCACTGCCGCATAAATAAGCCAGGTGATGAGTGCCCACGTCTCCTTGGGGTCCCAGCCCCAGTACCTTCCCCACGCCATCTGTGCCCATACCGAACCGGTGAGGATGCCCACGGTGAAGAAGATGAATCCGATCATTACGCATCGGTAGAACATGGCCCCCAAGGCGTGCATTTCCTCCGCAGGCCGGCTGCTTCCGAGGATGATGATCCCGAAGACCGAAGCCACAAAGAAGGACGCATACCCGAGAAAGCACGTGATGACGTGGATGGCCAGCCAGTTGCTCTTGAGCGCAGGGATCAGGGGCTGGATGGCGTTTTCGACTCCCGGAGAGAAGGAGGCATACCCGAGCATGAGTGCCGCTCCAGGCATCACGAAGGCAAGGACCGTTTCTCTTGCCTGCCCCTTGATGCCGACGAAAGTGACGAGAACCGTGGCCCAGGAGAAGAAGACGAGAGACTCGTAGAAGTTCGACAGGGGGACATGTCCGTTCCCCAGGGCGTAGGACTCGTGCCACCGGAGGAGAATCCCCGCCGAATGGAGGGCAAAGCCGGCGAGAGCAGCGATGAGGACGAACCGCGCCAGTTCCCTTTTGCCGGTGGCAAGACCCGTGATGGAGAGGCCGAATGCGCCTAGGTATACAAAGGTGACGATGCCGATTAAAGTGCCGCTGTTCACACCGTGCCCTCCCTGCATCCTTCAGTTCTTTTCCCTGAGGGCTTACGCTGCGCTATGGGAATTTTTTCCCGACCCTTCTCCCTGCCCGCGTTTACCCTGGGGACAGCGAGCAACAGCAGAAGGCTCAATAAGAAGAGCACTCCTCCCACAGCAGCCACCGGTGCGCCCGGGTCACGCTTCACCCCGATGCCCGTGGCAGGTGAGGCATCCAGGCTTTCCAGCGAGAAGGTGTACGGACGCAATCCTGAGGGATCGAACCCCGGCATCTGCTCGAGGATCCCGGGCATCCTTTCCTTCAGCAGTTTGAGATCCCTGAACACCCACAGATACTGCTCCCCTGACGGTCCGCTGATCTTGAGCTTCACCGCCGGGCCCGTGCGCATGAGGTCATCCCAGACCTTTACCACCTCGGCCCGGGTGCCGTCGGGAGAAAGAGGTATGACCTCTCCCTGCAGCATCCTGTAGGTCTTCACGCCTTTGCTGTCCGCAACGGTCACGGATGCCGAAAAGGTATCCCGGAAGCTCTCCTGGTAAAAACTGATGCCTTCAAAGCGGGCCGGGTGATTGACCATGAGCCTGGCCTGTCCTGCGACAGCACCATCCTTCAGGAACGACAGGTCCGAAATGTATTCCTTGGGCATACCGTTCGTGTAGCGCTCGATGGTGAACCGGTCGCACCGGACAGAAAATCCCAGATCGTATGCCGATCCCTTCTTGAGCATTGCCTGGGAAACAGCCGTCCCCTCCGGGATTTCAATGAAGCCTTCCAGGCTCAGGCTGCCCATGGAATATCCAATGACCACCAGTATGATGCCGACGTGCAGGAGCAGCATGAGCAGATTCTTTCGTTTGAGGTTTAGCCTGCCTCGCATGCACAGGACCAGATTGACGCACAGCAGGATACCGGCCGCAATGAACCAGATCGAATGGAAGATGTCATAGGGGCTGAGCAGGGACGCGATCCCGGGGACATGGGAGTGCGCGAGGGCAGACACTCCATCCTGTGGGAATGCTGTCCCGATGAGGCAGATGATCACAACACAAAAGAGGAGCGCGACAGTGAGCTTCAGCGAGGAGAGCATTCTGAGCAGATTGCGCCCGTTCATCCTTGCGCCCCCTCTCTCGTTCTGATGCACCATCCGTGCTGTTTATGATTACTCACTCTGAATCACCCCGCGAACACGGCCCAGAAGATGAGAATCGTCAGGGTCAGCCCGAGCAGCACACTGGCTATCCCGAAGACCCCGGCGAAAAGCTGCGTCCCCGCCCCCGGGCCTTTGCATTTAATCTCCTCAAGCCGGTTCTCTTCAAGTATGCGCTGGTATTCCAGCGGACGCTCATGTTTCAGGGATTCCAGTGTATAGCTCCCTGTGAATACATTCTTCTCCAATGGGAACTTGTCGGGCACGATGTGGTTGTTGAAGAAGTGGATCGTGAAGATGAACACCGCAGCCAGGAAAGCCTCCTCGGAATGTGCCAGGTGCACGATGTTGATCATCCAGCCAGGCATAACGTAGGACGCGAGCTCGGGCACCCACATGACCACGCCCGAAAGCCCGATGACGAACATGCCCCAGAACACCGCCATGAAATCGAACTTCTCCCAGTAGGTCCAGCGGTCGAACTGTGGCTTTTCACCGGCACCCACGAACCACTTGAACATGCCCCGGCAGTCCTCGAGGTCTTTCCAGCGAGGGAACAGTGAGTCGGGGCCGAAGAGCCTGCCCACCCACCCCTTGACCTTGAATCCCGGAAACAGGAACTTGAGCGACAGCCAGCAGGTGTACAGGAACAGGGCAACCATGGCAGCAGCGCTGATGCGGTGCATGAGGGCCGCGCCCTCGGGACCGCCCAGCAGGGTCATGAATGCCCTGGCCCACGGGGCTCCGGTGTACTTGATCGGGAAGCCCGAGATCACCACGCCGAAGAAGGAGAGGATGAGGACCACATGCATGATTCTTTCCCTGATCCCGAACCTTCTGACATACTGTTTGCCTTCATCATCAGGAAGCTCGGCCTTGACCCGGAGGCCTGCTTTGACGAGGCGTGCCTTCTCGGCATAGGCCTTGCGCCACCACAGCAGCGAATGGACCCAGAAGAAGAGGAATACCCCGGCCATAAGCGCGATCATGAATTTCTTGGTCAGGTAGAGGCCGAGAAACCTCTTCGGATCGTCCGGGATCGGGTGCGGCGCGTATGACACGAAGCGCTTGTGGAACCCCGTGTGGCACTTCCCGCACGTCTTCACCAGGGCCTCGGGATTCAATGCCGATGACGGGTTGTCCGCGGGAAGGATATTGTGGCCAAGGTGGCAGTCAGTACACCCGGCAACCTTGTCGAGATACCCGAGGTTCCTGACCTTGCCATGGTAGGTCTCGCCATAGGCCGTCACCGCCATGGGGAACACCCCATATCGCCCGGCAACCCCTCCTTCCCGGTGGCAGGTGATGCACAGATCCGTATAGAATTTCCTCTTCTCCGCCACCCCTTTGTTCGTGGAGGCAAAAGTTTTTATATCATGGGTGCCGTGGCAGGTAATGCATGCAGGGGCATCTTTATTCCCCTCGATGGCCTTGGCAGTATGTCCCCTGTTCACATATTTCACCTTGTCGTTGTGGCACTTCACGCAGGAAGCGATCCCTTCTTCCTTGCCGTTTCCGCCCTTCACCCCCTCTTTGGGGTGGATGGCGGCACCATGGCAATCAAGGCATGAGAGCTTACCTCTCACAGTGTGAGCACTCGCTGTGTGCTTCTTACTTATATCACCGTGGCAGACACTGCAGGAAAGAAGCCCTGGCTTCTGCCCTTTCTTCATGTGCAGGGAGAGATCCGTGATACCCGTGTGGCAGGTGGCGCAACTCAGCTTTCCGTGGCCTGTCTGCGCGAAATGCTTCTCAAACTCGGGGCCGGTGTGGCAGGTGGTGCAGTTTGCCACCGACGGTGCCGGTCCGGCTGGTGCCGGGACAGTTTTCTTCATTTTTGCTCCTGCCGACGGGCCCTCTTTGGGATGGATGCTGGAGTGGCACTGGGCGCAGGAGTACTTCTTGGTTATGTTCGCGTGGAAGCCCTGTGTGACGACAGATTTATGGCATGTCCGGCAGGATGCAGTCTCCACAGGTACGGCACCCGTCATGTGCTTCGGGATCTCAGTCACACCCCGGTGGCAAGAGGAGCACTGGAGCGCCCCATGCTTCGTATGAGAGAAAAACTTCGTGAACTCGGGTTTGGAATGGCATGCCGTGCAGTCTGGCCCCGGGGCAGCTTTCCTTGGGGTAGCCTTTCCATTACCTGCGGAGGGTATCATCCCTGTAGTCTTGGCTGGCTCTGAGGGCGCTTTGGTTTCTGGGTCCTTGCCGGGTGTCGCTTTGACTTCCGGTCCTCTGGCCGGAGTCTCAGGAACTCTCGATGCCTGTGAATCGCCTGAGAGCACCCGTTTATGGATTGTGAGGAACTTGTCGGAAAGGGCTTCCTTGCCCGGCCCGTGGCACATCTGGCAGTTCGTTATCGTCATGCCCTTCGTATCCGGATGGCTTTCTGGAAGGACCTCGGCAATATCAGAATGACACGACGTACAATCCCCCGGCTTCTGGGTTGGGCCCGCCACCGCTGTTGTATTGCTCAATAAGAATATGGCGCTACTGAGTAAAAATGCGAATAATATGAATGGGGGAAAGATCCTTCGCCAAGATCTCCTGCTCAAGTCCACAATGATGCCTCCTGGGAGAATAGCAAGCAGGTTAGGATGTCATATGCTTTTCATCGAGATACCCTTAACCGTAACCTGTTTCCTCACTGCCTTACGTTTGCTTCACATAAAGGAGAAGCAGCCCCGGCGGATTAATTGGCTGCTTCTCCTTTGCTCATGGAGGGGGGCTCCAGGTTAATTCTTCACGTCAGGCGGGAACAAGTACGTCAACCTGATCCCGAAGACATCCGTCATGGGGCCGTTGTCCACGCTCACATCCTTTGTGTACTTGATCAGGAGATCCACGTTTTCCGCTATGTTCCTCGAGATGCCGAACTGCACGGAGTGCGTCTTGATCTTGTCATCCTGCTTCACCCCGTCCACCTTTGTCTCACCGCCGTAATTATAGAAATAGTTCAGAGAGATATAGGTCTTTTGGTTCAGGAATTGAGTGAGAAAACCCTGGAACTGGTAGAGCGGTTCCTGCTCCAGTCCGCAGCCGGTTACTCCCGTTGCAGTCGTATACTCGTCGTTCTTTGTGTAGAACTTCGTCGATATTTTGGCTTGGGCAAAAGTCCCTTTTGAAGTGAGCACCTTGGCCACTGCGAGCCCCGGCATGAACGACCACCGGTTCTCGCCCATGTTCATGTTCTTGTCCTTGTCATACTCGCCGGTGGGAGGCGTTATGAATAAATCAGGGGCGAAGAAGAATCCTTTCTCCTTGTCGTTGACCACCCACACTGCCGTGTGCAGCAAGATGTCTCCCAGTCCGGCCGGCGATGCCGCATGCACCTGCACAGGACCACCAGGAGTGGAAACGGTCGTGTCGAGGTTGGTGTTCCCGAAGGGCACTAACAGTGCGGTGAGCGCGGTGAAGGGGCCGACATTATAATATGCGGCCCCGCGGAACACCCCGATGTCCCCCCTCAGATTGAAATCCTCGTTGGCCTTGGAGCCATCGGCATAAAAGGTGTCCGCCGAGATCTTGTTATAATAGAGGTTGAACATATTGGTACCCGGAGCCAGCGGGAAAAAGTCCATGGAATCATCGGCAAAAGCAACCACCGGGCAGGCCAGGATCAGCAGCACCATTAATATGCTTATGTTCTTCATCGTTGTTCTCATGTGTATACTCCTCTGCATTGTTGGGATATTTTTAAGAATGACATTTGGAGCACGTTATGAACTCACCAGTGTGGTGGCAGGACATACAGTAATTCTTGATGTCCGGTTTTGCCTTGTGCTCCTTATGGCACATGAAGCATTCATCCATTTTCTCATGCTTGGGATTCTGAGGGATTTCGTGGGGATTGACCACCTTCCCCTTGGTATCTGTCAGTAACTTGCAGCCGGCAGTGCGCTTGGCAAGGTCTGCAGGCTTTCCGTGGCATTTCAGACAAAAATCCTTCGGGTAACGGCGAGCCTTGACGAACTTGGATTCCCCAGGTTTGACGTTTGCATGGGCTTCCTTAAGTGCCGCTGGATCATGACAGCTGGAACACTTGTCGATCCCCTTCTTGGCGTGAACGCTGGCGTGCATGCCAGGGTCCGTCATCGATTTCGTCTGCTTGTCGTGGCAGGCAGCGCAACTCGCGGCATCTACACCCGGTGCTGACTGAGAAGGTGTATCGCAGTAGCCGTATTGCGCTGCTGTGCAAAGCATGATTGCAGCGGCGATCAGGCTTACGAAAATAATTTTGTTCATCTTTGGCTCCTTCCATTCCTTACTGGAAGCTTCTCAAGCAGGTTCTGGTGAGGGTCCGTCAGCTGCTGCCCGGACCCTCACCTTCTTGAGGAGGTAAATACTTATGTCAGACTTTCTCGCCTGCCGCGTGCTTGGCCGCAAGGTAACCCGAAACCACGCAGCGCCCGAGACTTCCGATGTCGGCGTCCATGGAGAACTCGTATGAATTGAATCCGCCGGCAACGTTGCCGCACGCATACAATCCGGGGATGACCTTGTTATCCTTGTCGATGACCTGGAAGTTCTCATTGACATATGGCCCGCCCATGGCAACCAGGATACCCATCGTTGTCCTGCATGCGTAGTACGGCGGCTTGTCGAGGGGTACGAGCTTCTGGGGATCCTTTCCGAAATCTTCGTCATGACCGGCCTTCATAAGCTGGTTGTACCGGGCGAACGTTTCCTTGAACTTTTTCACGTCCAGGTCATCGCCGATGCCCAGGGACGGGCCCGCCTTCTTCATCTTGGCCGCCAGCTCATCGATGGTATCCGCTTTCAAAATGATGCCTGCCTTGATCATCGCTTCGGTGGCTTCCTTCGTGTTCATGGGCAGGATGAAGGGGATCAGTCTGGTCGTCATTCTCCGGCAGACGGTTCCTCCCAATTTGATTACAACCTCATCGTCCCGCCATTTGTCGTCGAAGATGGTCCACATCATGCTGTGCGGCTGCAGGCACATCGATTTCCCTACGCTTGCGAAAAGGTTGTCTTCGGACATGAACCTTTCACCGAACGCATTGACCCAGAGCCATGCCTGGCGGGCAACACCGACATAATCCATGTGAAGCTTCTCCACTGCCTCGGGGTTCATTCCATCCCAGGTCATGGGGCACAGAGGCCACTGCTCCATCCGGGCACCGATCCATTTCGCCATCAGGTAGCCGTCGCCCGTGTTCGTCTTTTTTCCGTAGATCTCCCGATAATACTTGGATTCCGGGACGTACTTCTTCAGCATCTCGGTGTTGCCTTCGAAGCCGCCGGTGCAGAGGATAACGGCCTTCTTGGCATTGACCCGTATGTAGCCATTCTTGTTCTCGGCGATAACCCCGGTGATCTTGTTCCCTTCCTTGATCAGCTGCTTGGCCGGGGTTTCATAGGTGATCTGAAGGCCGTTCTCGTTGAGATGCCTTTCCAGCGCCTGCTCCGCCGTCGCAGCCGGAATGATCATCCCTGTAGGATGCCAGTATACATACTGCCCGGGCCTCGGGTGGGCCTGGGTGGGCAGCTCCTGCTGCTTCATCTCGGGATGCGTTTCAATGGGAATTGTATCCGGGTTTATTCCCTGCTCCTGCAGAATATCCAACCACCAGTCTGCGACTTTCTCGCCGTAGTCGATGACCTTTTTGATCTGTCGCTGATCTACTCTCCAGAGAGCGGAGCGCGCCTGGGCTATTGCCAGCTGCTCCTTGTCGACCTTGACCCCCCTCTGCTTGTAGAGCCTGCTGCCCGAGAATCCCCACCAGGCTCCGATAGCTCTCCCCAGGTCCGGTCTTCCCGGTTGAAACGTCTGGTCCTTCCGGAGTTTCTCCAGGACGATGACGCTGGCTCCCGTTTCAAGGGCTGCACAAGCACAGGGCATTCCCGACGCACCCGATCCGACAATGACAATGTCCTTTGTGATGGTTTCCCTGATCTTGGATGCGGGGATCGCATCTGGCATTTTCTCGAAATCCCACACCTGCTCGTCGAGGGGAACATTATTACATCCTTTTGAACCGGCCTTAGTCCCTTTCCCCTCAACTGATTTGGACGCGGCTAATGCGCTGGTCCCTATCATTGCTGTGGATGCTATTGCCGCGCCGGTGCCGAGCAGAACCTGGCGCCTCGAAACCAGCCCCTTCTTTTCGTCTTTCTTTTCATCGTCTGCCATGGATATCTCCTTTCTCTTTATGAAATTTCCCTCTTGAACCGTGAGGATATTGCCCTTTAGCTGGGCACTTTGCCAGAAAGATGCCATGACTAAATAACCAATAAAATTAATTATCTATGTAATTTGGGGATTTAGATTCACCATATTTGTGGATTTTAATTGTCATATTTGATAAACAAACAAGATATCATCATATATGATGATCGGCGGATCTTATGTCAGGAGCGAGATGATGATCAATGATCTGAATTTCTTCAATCAGGCAACACTTCGTATCTGCAGCAGCCTCGACATCGACGAGGTGGCACAGGAATGCCTGGACTACCTGGAGCGGTACATCCCCCTGGATGGGGTGACGATGAGTTATTATGACGAGAAGAGCCGTTCCATCGTCATGATGGCCATTAAATCCAAGATCCCCTTGAACACGCGAACCACTGTCATCCCTATCTCCCAGGATGGGCATGAATCATTCAAGGCACACAAGGAATCCGTAATCATCAACAACAATCCTGAAGAGTTCCCCGTGCCATGGGCGGTATGGAACGCACTGGGGTTCATAGAAAAATCAAGCATCATACTGTTCACCTTCCTGAAGGGGCGGAGGCTGGGGCAGGTCGACTTCTTCGTCCAGGGACGCAATAAATATACCGAGGAACATGCGCACCTCATCGAACTCCTGCACAAGCCTTTCTCCATAGCCATGGCAAACAGCCTCCAGTACGGAGAGATCGTGAACATCAAGGATCTGTTTTCCGATGATATCCGGCAGCTGCGACACGAACTGAGACAGGCATCGGACACCGAAATTATCGGTGCGAATGGCGGGCTGCAGAACGTGATGAGAGTCGTGGACCAGGTGGCCCAGCTGACAACTCCGGTGCTCCTGCTCGGGGAGACAGGAGTGGGCAAGGAGATCATAGCAAACAGGATTCACTACTCGTCGCCACGCCGGGAAGGGCCATTCGTGAAGATCAACTGCGGGGCTATCCCGGAGGGACTCATTGACAGCGATTTGTTCGGCCATGAAAAGGGGGCGTTCACCGGCGCTATTTCCCAGAAGTTCGGCCGTTTCGAGCGGGCCCACCAGGGTACGATCTTTCTGGATGAGGTGGGAGATCTGCCATTATCCGTGCAGGTGAGGCTCCTGCGGGTACTCCAGGAAAAGGAGATCGAGAGGGTGGGCGGAACGAAGCCTATTAAGGTGGATGTCCGCATCATAGCCGCAACCCACAGGAATCTTGAGGCTCTGGTGCGTGAAGGTTCTTTCCGAGAGGACCTCTGGTTCCGGCTGAATGTTTTCCCCATCAATATCCCGCCGCTTCGTGAAAGGAAACAGGATATCCCCGTACTCGTCCATTATTTTATAATGAGCAAGTCAAGGGAGCTCAATCTTCGAGTAAACCCTGAACTGGAGCCGGGCACCATGGAGCGGCTTATATCCTATGACTGGCCGGGGAACGTGCGCGAGCTACAGAACATCGTCGAGCGCGCCCTTATTCGTACACGTGTTACGGACCAATCCCAGCCGCTGTCCTTCGACGAGTTCATATCCCTCCCGGATTCGAGAGGACCATGTCTGCCCCTTGAATCGAGCGGAATGATCCTGACCCTTGATCAAGCAATGAAGCACCACATTCAGACAGCTCTCGCAATTGCCAAGGGGAAGATTTACGGAAATGGTGGGGCAGCAGAGCTTTTGGGAATCAATGCAAATACGCTCAGACATCGCATGCGTTTGCTCGGGATCCCTTATGGAAGAAGCGCCAGAAAGAAGAACGCCATCTAAGAATAGAGATCTCGTAATAAAACGTTCTTTTCAGTACCATCTCGAATCTAATGATCTGCTGAAGATATTTGTATGAAAGTACCATTCAGAGAAAAGTCCATGTCGTGGCTCGTGCTATACTTTCTCCATCACCCTCTTCACAACGGCAGACACGATGAGCAAGACCCTGATATAATTGCCCGGTGCCGTGAGGCAGACGGCAAGCTTACTCTGCTGAAGAATTCCCCGATGCCTGCCGCGGGAAGGCGACGGTGAAGGTGGTGCCGCCGTACGGCGTGCTCGACACGGAGATGCTCCCCCCGTGAAGGGTGACGATGTGCTTGACGATGGCCAGCCCGAGCCCTGTTCCCCCGAGCTTCCTCGATCTCGATTTGTCCACGACGTAGAACCGCTCGAAGATCCTGCCGAGGTGCTCCTTCGGGATGCCGATGCCGGTGTCCGATACCTTCACGACCACATCGCTCGCGGTCTTCTCCATGTGGACGGCAATGCCTCCCTGCTCGGTGCATTTGACGGCGTTGTCTATGAGGTTGATGAAGAGCTGCTCGAGCCTGAAGGGATCGCCCTTGATAACCATATCCCCATCCGTTTCCTTGATCTCCACGTTCAGGTTCTTCGATTTGATCCTCTGACCGAACATGGCGAGCACTCCCTCGATCAGGGCCCTCACGTTCACGTCTTCCGCGAGGATCGCCGTTTCATTGTCCTCGAGCTCGGAAAGCTGGAGAAGATCGTTTATGATGTTCATGAGCCTGTCGGTATGGCGCTTGATGATCTCCAGGTACTCGTGGTCACTGTCGGTGCGCTCCTCGAGCATGGTCTCGGTGAAACCCTTGATCGCCGTCAGGGGCGTGCGCAGCTCGTGAGAGACGTTCACTATGAGCTCTTTCTTGATATCTTCGAGCTTTCTCATCTCGGTCACGTCGTGAAGGATGATGATCCTGGCCTTGCCCGTATGGATGGGGGTGATGCTGCAGAGATAGATCTTTTCGTCGAGATTGATCTCGCCGGCCAGAGACGTCCGAGACGCCTCGTCCACGAGACCGTTCAATTTAGGCGACCTGACGAGCTCCCAATAATATCTCCCGACGGCCTTTTCCGATCGGATGAGCGCTTCGGCGCTCCTGTTCACGAGCATGATCCTCCCTTCGGAATCGATGACGATGAGCCCTTCCTCCATGGAGGAGATGATGCTTTCGAGCTCTTCCTTGCTGCTCGACAGATCGACGAACGATTTCTCGAGCTTCTCGGCCATCTCGTTGAAGCTTCCGGAAAGCTCCTGGATCTCGTCGTTTCCCTGCAGCGGGACGCGCGTCTTGAAGTCGCCCGCCGCAAGCCTTTTCGAAGCCCTGTTCAGCTTCCGGATGGGCGTCGCTATGATATGGGAGAACAGCAGGGCGACGAGGAGGGTCGAGACGACGATGATCAGTGCCAGCTCGAGGGTGTGTTTCTTTACCCGGGCGAGCAGGGGATCGAGGTTCTCGACCGGCAGGCTGAGGCGTATGACGGCCGGCTCCTGTTTTCCATACCCTATGGGCAGGGCCACGTAGAGCATGTCGTGGTGGAGGGTCGTGCTGTAGCGTATGGAGCGCCCCGGCGCTCCTCTCATGGCCGAAGCGACTTCCGGCCTGCCCCGGTGGTTTTCCATGGATGCCGCGGCGTGCTCGGAATCGGCGATGACGACCCCCCCGCCGCCGATGACGGTTATCCGGACACGGGTATCGGCCCCGACCTTCCTGATGAACGAATTCAGGCCGGCGGTATTCTTCTGCTCCAGGAGCGGCTTCGAAGTGTATTCGAGGGCAAGGCCCAGCCGTTCGAGATGATCGGCCGCGGTATCGACGGCATGCGTGCTGAACGCGTTGAACACGAATGCGAGGATGATGCCCGAGAGCACGAGGATCAGGAGCAGGTAGCTGACAAAGAGCTTGAGAAGGATCGGCCTCTTCATGCTTCCATCTTGTACCCGACCCCCCGGATGTTCGTGATGAGCTTTCCGCAGCTCCCGAGCTTGTCCCTGAGGTTCTTGATATGGACGTCCACGGTCCTGTCCAGCACGGCTTTTTCGGTGCCCCAGAGATGGTCGAGGATCTTCTCCCTGCTGAATACCCTCCCCCTGTTCGAGGCCAGCAGATGGAGGATCCTGAACTCGGCCTGGGTGAGGGGGATGACCTCATGGCCGGTTTTCACCTCGAATCTCTCGGGATCGATCACGAGCTTTGTCATTGCCGGTGCTAAAAGTCCCAAAAGTATCGGAATAAAAAGTCCCCCAAATTGAGCGAGGCGTAGTACCTTCAGAGGACGAAAGAAGAAACTCTGGAGGAAGGTCACCTCCCTTTGAGGGGGTGTGAAATATTCGTGATGCAAACGGTGCTAAATATTGTTTAGCATTCTTTAGCAATTCTTTAGCGGGGCCCCTTAAAAAACATCGAAAAGCCTGGAAAAGGTGGAGGCGGCATCCGGATTTGAACCGGAGAATAACGGTTTTGCAGATCGCTATGCATCTGAAGACACAGAACCAAAAAAGCAAAGCATGGCAAAATAATGACAAAAAATCATATTAAGAAATTGTAATATATTAAAAAGACATAATGAATTTAAAACCAAAACCTGGACTTAGGATCCAGTGGAGCGATCCGTGGGGGTTCGAGTCCCTTCTCTCGCACCAATAAAGGAAATTTTATGGCGGGCCGGTTTGTTTTAAGTGAGTGAACTGTAAGTGTTTCATCCGATTGATAAAGCGCCCGATATGATTTCTGAGTTTGGAGATGTAAGGATACTGACTGTCTGATTGGGACCCGGCTATTACAGCATATCCAGCGTCAGTTTGTAAATGCCCGGCGTACAGCATCTTTGATATCTTTGCTGCCAGCTGGTTTCAGGAGCAATTCCTTTATTCCAAAAGACTTAGCTTCCTGCTGGCTTATGACATCATTGAAACCGGTGCAGAGTATTATAGGAAGGTCAGGGCGTTTTTCTTGGAGCTTCCGGGAGAGCTCCAAGCCCGTCATACCGGGCATGGTAAGATCGGTGATGACAAAATCAAATTTATCGGGATTCTCACTGAACTCTTCGAGCGCTTCTTGTCCATTCTGGAGCGCTGTCACCCGATAGCCGGACAACTTCAGTGCTCTTTGCAGGCTTGAAAGGATTAACTCTTCATCGTCGATAAGCAGAATGCTCTTCTTATCCTGCACTGTCGGTGTGCTTTCAACATCAGAAGCTTGAGCAGGAAGTTCTCCGTGACTTATAGGGAGATAGACCGTAAAGAGAGAGCCCTTTCCCTCCTCGCTTTCGACTGTAACGGTCCCGCCGTGGCTCTTTACTATGCCATGAACGACAGCGAGCCCTAGACCGGTGCCTTTCCCGATATCCTTTTTCGTAAAGAAGGGCTCAAAAACCCGATTCAACACTTCAGGGCTCATTCCCATGCCCGTGTCTTTGACCGTGAGCTTCAGATAGTCTCTTGCCTTCGTATCCTGATGATTATAAAAAGGCTCCATACGGACGTTCGTAAGCCCTATCTCTATGGAGCCCATCTCTGTCCCCATGGCATCAGCTGCATTCTTGCACAAGTTCATGATCACCTGCTGGATCTGTATTGGATCACCCATGATGATATCGTCCTGCACATGAATGTTCTCTTGTATGTTGATCGTACTGGGGAGAGAGGAGCGCAGGAAAGAAAGCGTTTCTTCAAGAAGAGCTCTGAGGCTTACCGGCTGGTTGGCCCGCTCACTCCTTCTGCTGAAGGAGAGGATCTTTTTGACGAGATCCCTCTGGCGATAAGCCGCCTTCAGGGTTTGAAAAAGTATCTCATAGCGATTGGATCCCTCCTGCTCCTCCTCAAGGAGTTCCTCTAAATTGATGATTATGGGATAGAGGATGTTGTTCAGATCGTGCGCAATGCCGCCTGCAAACCTGTCGAGAGCTTCAATCCTCTGAGCCTGTGCTAGCTGGGCTTCAACCTTGCGCTTCTCTGCTTCAGCCTTTTCACGCTCGGCAATCTCTTTCTGAAGGAGGATATTTCTCGTCTCCAACTCATTGAGGGATTCGAGAAGGGCCTGTTGTGCCTGTCGTAATTCGCTGATGTCCCGGGCTGCTGCAAAAACACCCTGTATCTCACCGTTCTCGTTGCGGTAAGTAGTTGCGTTGTATAGCACTTGGGTTACCTTTCCCGACGTGTGCTGTATGGCAAGCGGGTAGTCCTTGACGAACCCTTCGCGAAAAACTTTCTCATAACCGGTCCGGGCCTTGGCGGGCTCGGTGAAGTAGTCCGAGAAGTCCGTCCCGATGAGATCTTTTCTGTGCACGCCGGTGATATCTTCGGTCGCCTTGTTCACATCCATGATCTTGCCGTCGGGACTGATCGTGACCAGTGGGTCCGGGCTTGCTTCGATGAGCCTGCGTGCGTACATCGATGCGGAGCGCAGCTCGCGCTCGGCCCGCTTGCGCTCAGAGATATCACGGGTTATACCTAGGATGCCTTTGAGATTGCCCGTATCATCACGTAAAAAAGAAAACGTGGTTTCTGTCCAAATAGTTGAGCCATCCTTACATGTCTCCTCAAGCTCAATAGTATGAGCTATCGATGTATCTTGCGAGCCCTTGAGCGCGGAGTCCAATTCTTTGGTGAAGACACTCATAGCAACTTCCAGGGATTCAGGGGTCAGAGCTTCTGCAATAGTCTGTGACATAGCCTCTTGGACGGTGAAGCCTCTGATTTTCGATACAGATGGGCTGATGAACGTGAATCGAAGATCGAGATCCATGGTAAAGATGATGTCGTTAGCGTTTATTGCCAGGAGCCGGTAAAGGGCCTCGCTCTCTCTGAGCGAATTCTCTACTTTCTTTCGCTCTTCGATCTCCTTTTCCAGTTGGCAATTTCTTTCGGCCAGTTCAAGCGTGCGCGCTTTTACCATCTCTTCAAGTTTATTATAGTGATTTCGCAGCTTCTCTTCAGCTCTCCTGCGTCCAGTGATATCCCGGACCAAGATAATGCGTGTTCTTTGTCCATGTATATTCAAAGGCTTGCCATGGGATTCCACAAAAATGATGGAGCCGTCTTTCCTGATCATTCGATGCTCGGTTATCTGCTCCCGGCAAGCCAGGAAACCGGGAAGCACTTTGGACAAGTCATCAGGATGTATAAAGGGCAGAATATCCGCTCCTATTACCTCGTCTCTTGAGCAGCCTATCAGTTTGAGCAAATAGTCGTTAATATCGATTATGGTCCGATCTTTAGCGAGAACTACGCCCTCAAACATTGATTCAGAGAATATCCGGAACCTCATCATGCTGATTTCCAGGGCCTCTTTTGTCAACTTGCACTGAGTCGCATACTCTTCCAACTCGGCAATGCGCTTGTTGGCATCTGCCAAATCCTGGACAAGCTGTTCTTTCGATTTGCTCATATCCCCCATTCCTAAGGGCTCCTCCAATCAAAAATGTATAATTCTACACGATATTTTAAGAATACTATAATACAGATTAAATTACAATCAGGCTAAATTTGCTGGATTGCGAGTGCTTATTAGCAGGCTTTAATCTATTTCCCGACGCAGAGAACCACTGGTCGGGAATATTTTCCCTTTGCACTTGCAGAGGACTTCGGGCACATTGCAATGGTAATCGGGAATTCTGCCGAGTATCGCAGGGGTACTTCGATATGTCTTTCAAGACCGCTGGTTCCCGTTTGACTCATCCTTCTTGCTCCTGTTCACAACGGAGGCATTTGCGGGAAATCGTGCCGGTGCCGTGACGGTGAGTCCGTTTTTCGGCAGATTTATCTTCGACAGTGATCTGAATTACAACAACGATACCATTGTGGGACTGGGTCTCGGATATCATCTTTCCCGAGACCTGGCGGTCGAGCTTTCCTACGGCCGCATCGACGCCACCCGCGACACTCCGGCCGGCAGGGTGGAAGGTCCTGTTGATCTGTATCGTCTTGAAGGACTCTATCACCTGGGCGGCATTACGCCGTGTGAGAATGTAGTCCCATACCTTGCCGCAGGACTCGGATTGATGTCCTTCGACAGCAAGCCTGAGGGCGGCGGACGCGACAATGATTTCGCGGCAGATTACGGAGTCGGTCTGAAATATTTTGTGAACCCTGACGTAGCCTTCCGTGCTGATATCAGGCATGTAGTGAATTTCAGGGGAGAGGGCGATACCTCGAACCATAACCTGCTCTATACCTTCGGCATCGCTCTCCTCTTCGGCGGAGAAAAGGCCGCTACAGCCGAACCTGAAGCCGTACCCGCCCCCCAGCCGGCTCCGGCCGCCCCTGCAGACAGCGACGGTGACGGCGTGCCGGACAGCAGGGATGCATGTCCCAGAACACCCATGGGTGTGTCAGTTGACAAGAACGGCTGCCCTCTCGACAGTGATGGAGACGGCGTCTATGATTATCTTGACAAGTGTCCAGGCACTCCGGCGGGCGCCAAGGTCGATGAAGGCGGCTGTCCTGTGCCTGAAAAGGCGGAGCTGACACAACGAGGCACCTACAGTTTCGGAAACATCTACTTCGACACCGGCAAATCAGCGATCAAACCTGACAGTCGGCCGGTGCTCGACGAAGCGGTCAAGTACATGAAGGAGAATCCCAGGGTGAGGTTTGAGATCCAGGGCCATACCGACAACGTTGGCTCTGAGGAGTTCAATCAGAAGCT
>ERZ795047.2591-NODE-2591-length-16995-cov-5.243211_pt1 | contig 16995 bp, 18 predicted proteins | sample MGYA00375131_ERZ795047 | MGnify/ENA primary metagenome ERZ795047 (study PRJEB30176, sample SAMN05720228) | activated sludge metagenome | isolation source: Anaerobic digester | place: Japan | collected 2015-05-20 ...
CTACCAAGCCCATAGCGGACTTTCACCGCCTAGTTACTGCCCATGTCGGGCGAACCATGAAAAAAGGGGAGTTTCCTCCCCTATATATTACTCGAATCTATACAGACCATATTTACCTTCAGGAACAGTAATAGCACCTGCACCTATTCTACGTGAAAAGAATATTTCTGGTTGCATATCATTTCTACCCATACCATCTTTCATATCGACAAGAGCTTCGCCTTCAAAAAGAACCTTAACGATCTTCTCGCTTGCAGGAAGAACTATTATATAATTAGTATTAACTTTAAAAGAATTAGTACCTGCACCATATGCTTGAGGAAGAGCAAATAAATCAGTACCCCTAAAGGTATCGTAATATCCCATATTATTAGCAGTATCCCTAGCCCTGTCGGAATAACCAAAACCATCAGCTATATTAACAAGACTTGTAGTTGTCCCAAAAATCTGTACTTTTTCAACTCCATTGGCAGCTTTAACATGCTCAATTAAATTAGTGAGGGAAGCAGCATCAAAACCACCATTCACTTTAAAGTTGGTTCCAACGGCAGAATAAGAATTATAAATAGTATCAGAGATAAGTTCACCAACATAGTTAGACATAGCGACAGAAGCCTTTTCAGTTAATCTACCCATATCCATTTTGCCCGCCATAAACATATCAAATTCTTCGTAGAATTTTATTGCTTTATTAGTAGTAGCAACTGTAAAGTTTCTGTCTATAATTTTATTTCTTTCAACATCCATATTACCACGAGCAACAGTAACTACGGGATATGTAGTATTATCCTCAACAAAGAAGTATGGTTTGTCGCCTACAGCAGTATCTTTAAATTCTGCAAAAGCATCAAATTTACCAGCAAGGTTAGCGTGCATGGCAACGGGCATAATTTCTGCCATAATAGCAAAAACTTTATACCTATTTTCCATGAACTTATAATAATTCCATTCGCCCCCGCAAGCATCTCTAACTGCATTACGGATAGCTTCATTGAGTTGTTCTTTTGTATATCCTTCTCTTACGACACTATTAGAAGCATCGAAAGCAAGTTTTTGTAAGTCAGTCATTACAAAAATATTCATATTATATATTCCTCCTTCTTTTATATTTTAATTTTAATATGCTTTGATACATCTAATTTTGACCATTGGTACTCCAGCTTTTGTAAAAAGTTCATCAATAACAAAGACTACTTCTTCACCAGTTGCTAGTGTGTCAAGACATTCAGGTTTCATTGCACCGGCTTTAGGAACAACAAATTTTCCAACGTCAAGAGCACTTGTATTAGTTACATTAGCAACAGGAATAGAAACTACCATTCCAACATACGGAGCATAAGCCCTTACAACTTGACCAGTAGCAATTACGTAATCGTTTTCAGTTTTTTCTGCTTCATAAGAAAGAGGAACATCAAGCACCATTACCATTCCAGCATCATCTACAGCAACAGGAGCAGCACATGCATAAGTCTTATCAGCAGCCTGTGTTCCAACCACTACAATATATCCATTTGCACAATCAGCAGGAGCTACCACATTAAATATAGGGCAAGTAGCACTTATTCGATTTAATACGATTTGATTAGCCATAAATTTATTACCTCCTATTATAAATAATTATTTTTCTTTTTTAATATACTTTTCAGCACTACCATATAAACCATCGTTAGTATTAGATGTATTAGTATCTATACTAACTCTACTAAAATTCTGTTTCTTTTGTTTATTAGTATTAGGTTTGTGCTTCATTTTACCTTCGATTGCATATAATTCTTTTTCTAAAGCATCTAATTCAATAAATAATTCACCTTTCTCAAATGATTGAGATATGTTGTTCTTCAATGCTTTAAATTCTTCATTCTCTGCAAGAATAGGCTCAAATTCTTCAACTAATGATTCAATATCAAATTTAACGATTTCAAATTCATTTTTATTTTTATACTCTGTTAATTGAGATATTAAAACATCTTTTTCATTAATGGCAGATTCAAACTCAGCTAATTTAGTTTTTAACTGTTCATTTTCTTCAAACGTAGATTCAAATTTACTCCTATCTTCTTGTATTTTTTGATTTTCTGCTTCGGTTAACCAAACTTTAATCATTTTTTCCCATGAACTCATATCAACCGTAGCAGTAATAGTAGCTTCATCAAATGAATATTTGAATCTACCATATGTACACTCATGATCATTTGCCGTCCAGTAATTTTTTTCTACATATACAAATTCATCATCAAAATCTGAAACCCAATAATAAGTTTCTTCGATTATTTTATCTTCTCCATCTCTAACTATAACTGGGTCTAAAGCATTTCTTAATGCCTCTCTTCTTTGATTATATGTGACAGAAAAACCCATATCCATATTATCACCTTCCTTTTTTTTCCCCATCGTTTGTGCTTCACCCCCTTCCAACGAAGAAGATTGAGAATTGAGTTCTTTATTAAGCTGTTCAACTCTCTTATAAAACTCTTGAGAGAATTTCTGATTATTATCAAATTTCCCAAGAACCCGCATACTAGCACCCTCCATACCAGGTAATATATTATCACCCAATATAGTTATACCAGTATATCGATATGCTTTAATATCTATGATGCCGTCTTCTCTTACTTCATACGCATCAACAACTATTTCCATTGATACCGATTTATTTGGATTTTCTTGGAGAATTTCATAACCTTGATTAATATAGTCTTTCCATAGATAACCAATTACTTTAACATATTTCTTACCATTTTTCTCAACATATTCATATTGATTAGTTTCCGGTACAACACCAATAGGACGTTCAAGATAGATTACTTCAATTTCCCCATCTTTAAAAACTATTTCCATTTCATGCCCAGAAAAATCTTTTGCATCACTTCCATCAATTTTTTTAATATAACCAAGTATAGGTATATTTTTAATTGATTCTTTAGTAACATCAGCATCTATTACTTCAAATTCAAAATTAGATTTATTAAGATTTGTTTTATCATGCATAACTAATATTTCAACAGGTATTTTAAGATCGTCTTCTTGTAATTGTGTAGAAGTTTTATATTGGACAGGGATACTAAGATATTGTTTCAACTACATATCACCACCTTCAATTAAAAAACAGTTTATTAGATAAGAGTATTTCATTCTTGGCATATTTTGATATATAAATCTCCTTATTATTAAGAAATATAGTTACTGGTTTACCATCAATAATTGTTTCGCCATATTTTTGTAAACCAGATTCTTCTAAATCCTTCGCAACATCCTTATGAAAAACATAAATAAATTTCATTCTTCAACCACCTTTTTATATCCTGGAATTCTATTTATACTCATCAACTTTATTTGCACTATCTGTTTTATCTTTAGCCTTCTTTTTTGGTCTACCATTCTTTAAGTCGTCTACTGAAAGTTGCGAACTATTTATCTTTGGTTCTAACCAACTATCCATATCCAATACTTTTTCAGTTTTAGCAAGATTCATAATATCATAAGGTTCTATTCCACTAGTAACTGCAAACAAACTCCTACTTCCGCCAGCCTGAACATCGCTATAATATCTTTCATGCCAATCCAATTGATTAAACTGATTTATTTTTAAAAATTTTACTTTACATTTATATTGTTTAATTTGCAAATTAACAAAATTTTCAAAAAAATAAAGCAAAGGATAAATTTTTGAAGCATCAGCAAGTGTAGAGTATTCTAACCCTAATGTACTCGCAGCATTAAAAATACTTTCACTAATACCGCTATCTTGCATAACCACCTTATTTGAATGTTCGACTAAATTAATTACATTTGATTGAACTTTATCTAACGCAATACCCGTACAATCAAAAGGGTTTGTAAGAGGAGCAGTATTGCGTGGTAAATGTGATTTTGCAGACTCATGATAGGCTTCTACAATTGGTTTTTCCATAAGTGGTTCGCCAGTATCTTTGTTTACTGGAACCTTCATATGAACTAATTTTATATTGTTTTCTTTTATATAATCTGATTGATAATCTTTATCTGCTTCTAAAGAACTTAAATCCCCAAACATTGGTGCAAAATAAGGATAATCGTGTTGCACTTTTCTCATGTGGACAAAAATGGCAAACCCCTTATTACTTACTTGATATAAATATTCAGGGACACTTATACCATCTATAGTTTTTTTAGTTTTTTTCTTACCTCCATCTTTCCATTCCTGATAATAATTTTGAATTTCTTTTGGATACTCATAAACTCTTAAAGGATCAATTAAACTAACATTAACATAATATCTCCAAATATTATTATCATCGATATGACTAAGTTGACATATAGAAGAATCTATTTCAACTATTATATTATTGGTATCATCCATCATATTATAAAAATAACTCTCTCCGTTAATTAGCGACCTTCTAAGAAGAGAAGGAAAAACTGTTTTTACATTTATTTTATAAACTGTTTTAGCAGCTTCATGATATCTATTTCTAATTGTCGCTTCTTTTACATCATCAACGTCTTCGCATTCTAAAACATAGTCCCATGTTAAAATGTTAGATAAATAATCAAGAAAATTATTATACATCGGAGAATTATATAAAAGATAATTGGATATATTTTGTAATTCTTTATAATTACCATAAGGGTTAAGTAGTAATCTATTTATTTGTTCGCTAGTATAAACTCTAGTAGCTGAATTTGGAGGTGTTGTAGCCCATAAAGGTTGGACATTACTCCGAGCATAATTTTCAGGTATAAAAAATTCATTCTCTTTTAATTTTTCTTCGTTGTTTTTAATAAGTGTGTCAGTTTTTTTTGTCTTACTAATATTGTTTTTAATTTTTGCCAAACATAATCACCTCCTCATTATATAATTTTTAATATAAAACATAATCTAACCAATTAAATTTTTGTTTTTTTGAAATTTTATTTTTCTTTTCTTCTAAATAAACCCAATATAATCCATACATTAACGCAGAAAATTTATCTTTTGGTATAGAGCGAGATATTTGTTCTACTTCCGAATCATTACCTCTCTGCTTATATAGCAGATTCATAATTTCGTCACAAAGATTGTTGGTAAGTATGTATGGTATCTCAGCAAGTGCAATTTCTTCGCTATCGTCTTTAAATTTTTTTTTATTTTTCTTTTCCAGCTCTTTAAGTCCTTCGTTTGGCGTTTTTAATAATTCAACATCTAATTTATTAAATACTTTCATAATGTTATTAATCATATCACTGTTTTTGGTTTCTTTTCTTTGTGATTTTAAAGCGTATACCATCGGTATAGCGTCTTGAGTTTCGTATTTAGTCCATTGATTATCTATATCATTGACAACTTTATATGGTGGGTTTCCATCATTTAAATCCAATACCAACTGGTCAACCACTCCTGATCCAATTCCATTAGCATCAATTACTAAAATACTAGCCTTATATTCTCTTACTTTTTCTTTTAAAAACTTTGCTTGCCAAGTATCGTGTTGTCCTTCGGAAGAAAATATATTAACAATCTGTTTATGATAAGTCCCATCTCCACGGGGAGTAAGTTTAATAACCACTAAGGCACATAACGCATTTTCTTTTCCTGTGCTTCGGGATACATCATATGCAAGTACATATTGTACTTTTGTATCTCCGCAATGCTCCCATTCTGCTATAGATAATGTTCTACATTTATTTAATTTTTCATCAGATACTAACGAACCGGATGAAGAACCTGTCCAGATCGATTGATATTCACGCATAAAATCCATAATACTATAAGTTGGAGATTCCCGCAGTTCTTCTATAAAATCAATATCTAATTGTCCATGTAAACAAGGGAGTTCATATGAATTACCAAGACAAAACGCAGATTTACCATCTATCATATCTTGATAAACTTCTTTTAATTTTTGATATCCAAATTGTTGCTGTGTGCCAGCCGTTGTTAAATATATCTCGCATTTATGTATCTCATTAGGATCAATTTTATTACACATGGCAGTACGGTCATTAGCCATAAGAGGGATTACTACCGAATTCAATATGTCGCCATCAAATTTTTTGTCTACAATTTCTTCAATCGCACCACCAAATCTACGACCCCCACGAGTGGTATCTCTCATTTGCACAACATCATATTTAGAACCATTGTAGAAAATAAGTTTAGTGTAATCTTTATTTTCTACAAATGTTTTAACTTCATTTCTCAACAAAGGGTAAAACTCAAATATATCATTTAAACAATCTGCTGTAATTTTAGCAGCTTGTTCTTTTCCAGGTGCGCAACAAAATAGTTTTGTACGAGGGTACATAATACATTTTAATACAAATGCTAAATTTTGAAGAAAACTTTTTGAAGTCCCACGAGTTGCTGTTAGAAACACCTTCCTATATCTCATCATTATTCTAAGATAAACTCTTTGATAAAAATATAATTCTATTCTAGGTTCATCTCCTGATATATAATCAAGAAACCTGTCTGGATAATATCTAAAATAACTACATAATTCACGCCATTTTTCTTTATGTTTTTGAAATCCTTTTAAAATTTGCTCATTTACTTTATTTGTTTCAAATAAATCTGGTCTTTTAAATGTATCAGAATCTCGAAATTGCCTATCTTTTATACTAAAATTTTTATAAGAAGACATTAAATATCACCTTCATCTATTTTAGGAGTATCAGAAGGTGGTTCCGACATAGTTTCAATTTTATTTAATTTTAAAATAAAATTAGCAATATACATAATTGTTTTATCTACTATATCCTGAGTTAACCCTTTTATTTTTTGATAATGTTCCCAAGGAGGAATGAAATCTTCTTTTTCAACTTCTGCGTATATTTGACCAAACCCTCTTAATCCACCTGTTTTATCTATATCAGATTTATCAATAGCCCTAAATTGCGAATCTGCCATATATTTTGAAAATAAATCTCCAAGTTTTTTAGCTTCCTCATAATGTCCCTTTTTTAATTCGATGTCCATTTTCATTGAAATTAAAGCAAGTTTTTTCAAATATATTTCTTCCTGTGGGGTTTCAATTTTATTTTTATCTTTCATATCCCAATAAAATTGTTCAAGTTTAAAATATTCTTCACTAGAATACTTCCCCCATCTATTTATAACATCTGAGCTAACTTCAAAGGAGTTATCTATATTTAGATTTACGGGGTTTATGCTTTCAGGTTCAAATTTACTATCTTTCCATGTTTTTCTTTTAAATTCATTCATTTTAGAATTAGCAATTCTTATGTATACACTCCAAGGGTCTTCGGGGTTTTTTTCTTTTGAAGATTTCCAATAGGAATATATGAAAGGAATATCTAGTAATTGCAATATTTTATATACAGTTTCTATATTGCTATAATCAATCATTGATTTTACACATTTTTTACAAATATTAAGTTTCCCATCCATTGATAATACAGAGTTTGTATTATAAAATTGAGTTAAAGATATCTCTCGTTTACAATTATCACATATTTTTTTTGTTTGTGACTTTAATGCTTTATTTGTATTATTTTTTGCCTTTGGCATAAAGCCACTCCCTTCTGTTCTTCTTTAAATAAAAATAGAGTAGGGAATACCTACTCAAAATAATACTACCAATTCATGAATTGTTTTATTTTTTCTAAAATCCAATCTTATTCCTATCTTCGCACTTATAATTATCCTCTGATACTTAAGGATGTTCAAATCCTATAGCCTGTATTTGCTCTGCTTTTTTATGGTTAAAAATTTCAAAATATATATCGAAAATAGGGAATATATATCTTTCTAACATTAATCCAATAAAAATTCCAAGATAAAACAACTGCATATATACGCCAATTTAACCCTTCATTAATCTAAATAAATTGTATATTCTACTGTTTTACCAACACCTTCTTCAAATATAGCAAATGTAGATGTAGGATTAGATACACGTTTTATATCCATAGCAAAATCATCTATTCCCATAATGCTACCAACACCTATACATCCTTTTCTTACTCCAGCATTTATACTATTAGCATGGTGCTTATGCCCTGTAACCATATAGTCAATCTGAGTATTATAAATAAATGAAAAATCTCTAATTGCTTGCATTACATTTTTTTCTTCACCATGAATACCTAAAACATTAAAACCTGCAATGTTTGTATATATTTTATCTGTATAATTTTCATGTAAAATTATATTTGAATTTTCTTTTAAAATTTCACTAATTAATACATGAATTACTTTGCTTAAATTCTCATCGGGGATGTCTCCTTTTTTACCAGTAAGCAAACGTAACTCCGTATGATTCCCCTCAGTAACATAATAATCAACTAAAACATATTTACTTAATTCATTAAGCCAATCAGCAATAAAATAAGCAAATTGAATAGCGGATTCTACTAACCCATATTTAAGAGTCATAAGTTGACTAATTCTAATTATACCTTCTAATTCATCTCCTAAATTAAAAACACTAATTTCATTAAATCCTTCCTTATCAACTATTTCAATAGTTTTATCTAGTAATTTCCACATTCTTTTCTTAAAAACATCTACGCTATATTCATTAATAATTTCTCCATGCAACCCTAAAATTTTAAATTCTTTATTATAATGAAGGTCTGCAAACGCTAATAAACCGCATTTATTATTTTGTTGAACTACATTTTTATTTCTTAAATTTTTATTAATATCTAAAATGGGATGCTTTTTTATTTCTTCAATTGCTCTTTCAATAAATAGTTCAAACCTTGCTTCTTCACGAAGCATTTGATTAAGTGCAATTTTTTCTGTTTGAACTTTATATTTTTCCTTTTGTAATTCTTGTTTTTTAATTTCTAATTGTTTTAAAATATCTTCCTCTGTAATATTCTTATAACCTTCTTCTTTAAGTTTAGATATAATCGTCTTAACTCCATACAAGCGTTTTCTGGATTCATCCGGCGATATTTTTTCACCAAATAAAAATTCCCATATTTCAGACTTATCTAAATCAATAATACCATTCTCTTTAGCGTCAATTAATCTATCTGCATATTCAATAAAACTTTCGTTATCTCTTTTTTTTATATCAAACATCTAGTCCCTCCATTACATTGAAGTAGGGGAGGGGAGTAAAAACTCCCCTACATTACTCTTTTTCGATTTTAATTTTTTTCTTTTCTGGTCTATCGAGTATTAAAGTAATAAAAGTAAGTCCGTTTTTACTAGACACTTTAACTTTCTCAATCTCATTCATTATACTTTCAGCTATTGGTAATTCAAAAGATGTATCAAAAGTATGATTATAAATTTCTGTAGAACCGCTCACTTTTAATCCATAATCATATTCTTCAACAACTACATCTTCTGGATTAATACCTATTGTCTTACAAATACACATATAAGTTTTGTCATCTTTTTTCGTCCAACATGACGGAAGCATGTCTTTCACAACTGAATTAAAAACTAACCTCCTTGGTTTACCAAAACCTAATAAAAGTTCATCAAAAACATCATCAAAAAATTTTGTCATAAAAATACCTCCTAAAAATAATGAAATTATATTGATAAAGTGGTAAACCCACTATTATCCAATGGAGCAGAAGGTGAGATTCGAACTCAACAATCTACCGCTTACAAGGCGGTTGCATTACCAATTATGCTACTTCTGCTTGGTCGGAGTGGCAAGACTCGAACTTGCAACCTCCTGACCCCAAATCAGGACTGCTACCGATTGCACCACACTCCGACATATACATATGTTCCATATTCACCTAATTTGGCAGAGACGGTAGGAATCGAACCTACCACACGGAGGTTTGGAGCCTCTGTCGCCAGCCTTGGTACATGCGCCCCTGTGACCCGCAAATGGTTTATCCCTACTATATATTAAATTCTGGATGTTTATATATCGTTGCCAACTCTTCTTGGGTTACATCGATCTTTAAGTAATTCAATTTTTTAGCTATACTATCAATTACATAATATTTCTTACGTTTAGATTTCTTATTTTTGCAGGTGATATTAATGCCATAATTATTTTTAATATAACCTTTTTCACGAAGCAATTGTAATTCTTCTTTAGTAATTTTCTGCAAATTAGTTTGCAAAACCTCCTTACATTATTAGGGATAAATTATATTCCCTTAGTGACTATCCTTCCAAATATTTACAAATGTACTTCAAACCTTTAATACATAAGGGTTATAGCAATCACATATGATAAACCCTGTATAATTACAAAATTTGTAAACCCTTGATATTACTACATTTGAGGTGGTTTTTCTATTTCGTGACATTTTCTTTATTTCTCTGTCTTCGTTTGCGTACAGCCCAATTTTCTTTTTCTATTTCTCTGGCACATTGTTGGCAATATTTCATTTTGTTATTAGTGGGAGAGATTAAATCTCCACAAATATCACAATAGACATATTTGGTATCAATATTCATTCTTAAATTATCAACTATTACATCACCAAAACATTCCCATAAAGTAGTTTTAAAATTAGATTTCTTATGATTATATAAATATTCTATAAGCACATCTGTTACATATTTTTCATCATTATCTAATTCTAAAATACTATTCCTAATCTGCTTATATAAATAAATTAAATTACCTATTTTATCATTAGTTTCTTCATCTTTATCTATATTTCTATTAATAATAAAGAATTTCTTCAAATCTAATTCTATATATTTTTCAATTATACGTTTGGCTTTATTAGTATTAATGTCTGTATTCTTATCACTCATCAACATTTTATAATTAAACTCATCTAATCCAACCTTCTTAAAACTAATCGGAGGATTAGGGATTATTAATTCTAAACTATCAACTACGCTTCCGCTTCGCTTCGCAACTTGTTTTTTATTCTTTTTCTTTGCATATATAAAAAAATGAGGAAGTTTTTTATTAGTATACTTTTTTATTTTTTTATTTTTACAAGCTGGTCTTTTAGGTTTATATAGGGTTTTTGCATAGTCAATAGTAAAATTATTTTCAAATGTGAGCAATTTAATTACTTCTAAATCAATATTTTCGCTGTTCCACACTTTACTTATATTATTACTAATAATTCCTATATTACCTCCACTATAAGCTGTCGTTATTCCAACAAACAAACTCTCTTTAGTAATTTTTTCTGCTTTGGCGGTTGCCATTTTATAATATAGTGGTACAATATTTCTCATATTTCTTTTGGCAATATTTACAAATAATTTATCATCCACAACCAAACTAGTATCTCCATCTACATCACACATAATTATTTTGGTAAATAAATCATGGCAGCTTATATATAACCCATTTGTGATAAACCATTTTTTCTTTTCATCATCAATTACATTTACACGAACAGCGTGTTCACGATATAGGTGGGGACTTCTTAGGCAATCTAAATCTTTATTATTATCATATAAACTACAATATACTTCTTTGTTTTTAAGTAACCCATTTGGATTATTATCTTTTAAAAATAGATATTCACAAAATGCATATAAATCGGGTACTATGTATGTATATTTGGCACTTATATCAATTTTGCCTGACATAGCATCTCGAACTAATTTTTTCTTCAATTGCTTTAATATTTGTCTACTATAGGTGTCATTTAATAATTCAGGATATATCTCTATTGCTTGTTGAAGATAATTCTTGTTTTTATTTCCTTTAGTTACTCCTAATACCCTCAACATAGAATCTCTGTTTGAGCCCAGATTCACAATATCTTTTTTTGTTTTATATGATATTCTTCTTATTTCATCGTCTGTCATATCCGTAAGTGTTTGCAACATTTGATATGCAAGTTTTTTATTATCAAACACATCCATCTCTTCATTACATTTTCCAGCATGACACCCATATTTTTTATATTTTTCCTTGTAATCATCCCAATTTTTATAAAATTTATGCATCTTAAACTGGCTTTTGGTAAAAATAACTTCTATACCATCTTCTAATATATCCCACTCTTTCCCGTATATATCCTTTACTTTGCTATTATTATTAATAATAAATTTATTATATGGAAAAGGCGAAATTAACCCTTTTATCCAAGGTAACCTAATTATCATATTTTTACTACATTTTTGTGGTAATACCATTCCGCAACCATCGGTGTGATTTATGGGTATATCCATCTCTTTCCTAGTTATACTGTAGTCTTTATCATTAATAAAATCTACAGTACCCCTAACTAACGTTTCTAAATCATCTACTACTATTGCTTTATCTATATCAAAGTCTTCCCATACATCTGTGGCAGAATTACAGAGTGCTAAATAAGCAATAAACTTGTTAACATTAATACCGCCTAGTTTATTAATATGATCTACAGTTAAGCCACACATCAATGTTTTTTCATGTTTTTTATATACACTTTCTTTTATAAATATAGACCTCTTTGTTCTAATTTGTCCCGCACTTGCTGTAAAAAATATATATTTTTCACCATTATATAAAAACCCGTTAAATATAAGGTCTTTTAATACGTCAAAAAAATAAGTCCTCACAACCATAATATCCGTACTGAGCGTATCGGTAGGTATTTGCAAAATCCTAGTCAATGCTGATTCAAATATAGATATTACATTATGGTCGTTTATATATTCTTCATCTAGCTGCCTAATTTCCTCATTACATTTGATTTCTTTTTTTAGTATGTCTTTAAGATTTCTGATCCTTCTATTTACATTGGTTAAATACTTATTAACCCTTTCGTCTCCATTTTTTCTTTTCTGTAACGACTTTCTGAATAAGTACATCTTATTGAGTCGTTTATGTAAAGATTTTTCTTTCTCATTATAAAACATTGAAGTATCTAAATTATATATATATACCTGTTTATCTAATGCCAATACTTATTCCCTCCATAACCTAAACCCTTTCTTCCAATCATCCGGCAACCAATCATCCCTATCTTGGCGTATTTCCGACCAATAATTTCCCCTACAATACTTATCACAAAACTTATTCCCATCAATATCCACTACATATTTATCATCAAGTTTATTTAAACATTTACTACAGTATTTAACTTGCGAATTGTTTTCGTCCATATGGTGTCCCCTCTAATGCTTCAGCAGATATTGTAATTTCTAATTCCTCTCCAACATTATCAAATAATACAGTTTCTAAATCTTCACCAGATATATGTAATGAATATAATCCAGGGAGTATTGGTTTGTAATAAAGTACTCCATCTTCATTAAATAGGGTTTTAGTTTTGTTAGTCATTTTAATTTGTATATGATTATTTGTTGGGTGGCGATATATTATATTTAATATTTCCGATATATTTGTTTTGCCTAACTCATATTCACCTAAATTATTGTAAATCAATGTGCCACTATATGTATCTTTCATATTTTAACCTCCGCAATTATATTTATATTTTGTATTAATTAATTTCCATCCAGACCTTGTAATCTTATTATTTTTAACCAAAAATTTTCTTCTCTTTTTCAAGGGTAAAACGACCTCCGTGACCTCGAAAATAGGGTGTTTTTTGCAATTTTTTAAAAGTGACCTCTACCCATTGATATATAAGGGTTAGAGAGATGTTGCCTAAAAAATTATCTGTCAGCATTTTAGGCAGATTTCAACGCAAATTTTAATTTAATACTACGGGGTCATAATCGACCTTAATTTTGTTTTAGATTAAAATAAACGCACATTCTTAATCTTTTTTACGTTGTTTTTTTACTTTTGTAGGTTTACTCTTTTTAAGTTGTGCGTTCTTACCTTTAATCTTTGGTTTTACTATCTTTGCCACTACATCTAATTCATCCTCGGAGAATAGGTAGGTGTACTCATAGTCTCCTTCAGAGTATAATTGTAAACTAACCCCGCCTTTTTTAATTCAGGTATTATTATATTTCTAGAACTAGTAGTATATAAATCTAATGCCAACTTGCTATTATCCCATCTATAGACCTGTGACTTGTATCTCCCTTCTAAATAATCATCATTCATGTTTTCGGATGGTTTACCATCACAATCAACCTCATGGAATATGTAATATTTACCAAGATATTTTAGCGTATCTGTCACCTCCTTTGCTACCCTGATTATACCATAAATATATAATTAAATCAAGTATAATAATTATATTTATATTTTGTTAATATAGGCGGGAGTATCTACGATATAATGTTTCTTAATATTTAATAAATTTTTATCTTCTAGGTAACTTCTGTATAATTCAGTATCTTGATGACTATTATACATTTTATTTTTCTGCCATTTATAGCAAGCAAATTCATTACCATCTTTATCTCCTACTACAAGAAAATACTGTTGATTTCCATGTATAGAAAATCTACCAATATATTCATCTGGATTATAATTTTCTAAAAACCATTTTATAATCCCAACAGTACTTTTATATACTGGAAGTTTATAATGTTTTTCACTCAATCTATCTAAAAACGTACTCCCAAATTCAAAACTATCTTAACTGAATGGTGTACTCCATATTTCAACTTATACAAATGTTCTTTCCACCTTTTTTCAATATCTTTACTACTACCCACATATATTTTGCCATTTTTTATATTAGTAATTTTATAAATTCCTATCAATATTATTTTCCTCCAAATTTATTTTTTCTTCATCAAAGTCAATAACCAACTTATATGTGTGTTGTTTTTTATTAATTGTGCCACGTTTAGTCTCAATTGTATATCCTAGATTATTCTGCATTAAATTTACTACTTTATTAAATGTAATTTGATATGGATATAATTTTAATAGTTTACATGTAATTACCATATTAACTATTTCATCTTTATGTTCTTTTTTATATATTTTATATTTATCCAACTCTCTTTCTGAAATTCCTTTTGGGACTAACCACTTACAGTTAATATAATCAATAAACTTGTTTTCATCATGCGTAAGTATAAATCTTTTTACTCCATAAACATCATGATCTACTAAATGAGAAATTGTGTCAAACCAAGATGTATTATCTTTATCTTTCATATAATCTTTAAATTTCCTTCTACATTTAGATAAATAAATATTACTACTAGAATTATCAGCATTAATATAGGTATCTGCCACAACAAGATTGTCTATGCTATATCTAGCTCTGCCAACAAATTGTGTGATATGTAATTCATCCGAGAAACAGCATACAATATTTTTGATACCGCTATATTCTCTTAAATTTAATCCTTCTCTCATAGTGCTAGTTGTAATCAATACATTAAGTTCTTTTTCAATGCCATCATCATCTATAAAAGTATCTGGAATAGATTCATAATCAATTATATATTGTCTTATTTTATTCATTTCTTTTGTAAATTTCTTATTGCTTTTACTAATAAGGATAAATGAATTAGGTATTTTTTCTTTTATTTTTTTACATTGTCTGTAAGAATAGCACATTATTAAAGTTTTACCATCTAATTGAGTAGTTACAACATAAGGAATAGTATCAAAATTAGTACAATGTAGTTGCTTCACTTTATAGTTAATAAGAATTTCTTCATTTAATTTGTTAATACTAACTCCCCATTCCTTCTGATAATACTTTATTATAGATGGAGTAGCCGTCAACCCTATTATAATTTTTTTACCAGTATACAGAGTATCCCTTATCCAAACTTTTAACATTTCCATATCTTTAATAAAAGTATCACTAAATAATGTATGGCATTCATCAAACACAATTACTTTTACTTTACTTAATGTTTCTAATCCTTCAATATTCTTTTTAGATAAAATATTTATGATCTTATCATAGGTCATTATTTGTATTCCCGCATCTCTTATTACATCTAATGAATCTATTTCACCATGCCAGTATCTAATTATATTTTTATTCTTTAAACTAAATTTTGAAATTCCTTTCACCTTATTCTGCTGTTCTACTATTAAAGAGCGAGATGCTACAAATATTATTTCATGAGGTTTGATGTGTGGCAACTGATGTCTAAACTCATTTGCTATATAGTAGGTCTTTCCAGTACCCGTTCCTGAACATATCAAATTGAATTTCCTTTTATCTAATACCGTCAGGTTAATATAGTCTTTAATATATTCCACGTAATTTCTCCTTTTCTTTATTTGCAATAATTGAAAATCCTATATTGGAATTTCTGAAAATTGCAAGATAATTATATTTATATTTTGATTAAAATATTACTTTTAACCAACCCAATTATACCATAATAAAAACTAAAAGTCAAAAATTATATTTATATTTTATTATTTCTAAAAGTACAATCGTAAATATACATATAAGTTATACCTAAACCATTAATATATATATATTTAAACCTATTTCTAAAAAATATTAATTTTAGTTATCGATAAAATATTGACCAAAATATTGATATTACTAAACTTAAATAGATTTTATTAATTTTATATATATTTATATTAACTAATATAAAATGAGTAAAACCATTGGTATTGCTAGATTTTTACGATATCGATACGATAATATGATAAATTAAGTGAAATGTAGATGGGAGTAGGGATTAATCGGATAAAATTATAATTTGGGTGGGGGAAATGAAGTGCTACGGGTGTCCAGGTAAAAATAAACATGCCAATATTTGTAAACTCCCCCCGGCATAAAATATAATAAGACAAAATGATAATTTTGAGAAGTTGAATAAAATGATAGAATACTAGAGCCATAAGGCATACAGCCATTTATATAGTAAAAATATAAATGGAGATACTAATAAGGCAGCTAATTGATAATAGAATATCCTAATATATGGTAATAGAATATAGATCATAATTACCATGTATTGGTAATAATATATTGGAATTAATTGGAATAATCATTAGTAAATTCGTAGAATATAACAAGCGGAAAATATGAGTAGACTTATTGTCATTGTCATTGTCATTATTATTGTTATCATTATTATAATCATCATATACCCTAATAGGGTATACAATATACTTATATAGGGTATAATCTTATAATCCTTATTAATACAATGTTATAAAATAATACATATAAGGGAATACTATATAATATACCCATACCTGGTATACTATATAAATAATAATCATTATCCATTACATAAATATATACCTATATAGGGTATAA
>ERZ795047.2603-NODE-2603-length-16963-cov-5.474746_pt1 | contig 16963 bp, 12 predicted proteins | sample MGYA00375131_ERZ795047 | MGnify/ENA primary metagenome ERZ795047 (study PRJEB30176, sample SAMN05720228) | activated sludge metagenome | isolation source: Anaerobic digester | place: Japan | collected 2015-05-20 ...
TGTCTTTCGGGGGCTCCCCCGTTTCGCTTGCGAAATGGGGGCTGTCTTTCGGGGGTCCCCCCAAAAATCGCTGATTTTTGGGGGCAAAATTAGTCTTTCATTCTTCCTACTTCAAAGTAGTAAGCAAGTCTGCTGGGACGGGAAGGCATAAGGCGCGTGGCAAAGCTGTATAAAACTACCGCAAACGTGCCCGCGACGATCGCCGTCGAATACGCTTCGTTGAGGTCGACCGTTCTTCCGATCTGGGTGAGAAGGGTAGCTGCCATAACGCTTAAGATACCTGCGATAAAGCCGTATTTGGCGTTTCGGGTGGCGATGAACGCGAGGAAACCGATTATCAGCGCGTAAAAGTAGTTTACTCTGCCCCAAAGCTGATTTCCGAAATAGAGGCTGAGGCGGGTCGCGCCGAAGGTAAGACCCGAAAGCACGGCGATAATCAGAAGGCACATGAGCTTTGTAGACCATTTGCCCTTAAACAACCACAAAAAGAACGTCATTACGAAAAGCAAGGCGGAGCCGAGGCTGAATATGAAGTTTCCGACGACAAGGGGGGCGATGAAGTTCAGCCCGACGATTGCGCCGAGAGCCAGCACCAGCCCAAGGACGGGAACGTCAAAATCACGTATTGCGCTCGAGCCGAGCCCTATAAGAGCCATGACGCCCAGCACTATAAGAATAATACTTCCAACTGACATAATTTATCTCTCCTTTTGCTAATAGTAGTGTGAAACCATTTGAAAATTATTCAGAAAAGATAAATCCATAAAATAACGGACGCGCAAAAAGAACTCTCCGACAAAGGGGATAAAGGCATGTCTCAACGAGCGGAAAGCCTCTCAAAACCGAAAAATTTGGTGAACAGCTTAAAAAAGTTCTCCAAAAGCCCGAAAAATCCTCATATTATGGTCAATAACAAATTGCATTGTATTATGGGGCTATGTTATAATAAGGAAAGTCGAAAATTAAGCAAACAATACTTATAAAGGAGAATTTTTTTTGATGACCACAAACCAATACATTCTTGATTTCGTAGACAAGTATACAAAACACTTTCAACCCGACAACGTGGTCTGGATTGACGCCAGCAAACAGCAGTACAAGGAACTGGTAAGCGAAGCCATCGCTACAGGCGAGATAATCAAGCTCAATTCCAAGCTTCTTCCCGGCTGCCTTTACCACCGCACCAATCCCAACGACGTAGCCCGTGTCGAGCACCGCACCTTTATCTGCTCGCGCGACAAGGAAAACGCCGGCCCCACCAACAACTGGATGGACCCCGCCGAGGCGTACAAGAAACTCGACGCAATTTCCGCCGGTGCCATGAAGGGCAGAACGATGTACGTTATTCCGTTCTCCATGGGTAAAATCGGTTCTCCTTTTGCCAAGTACGGCATAGAGCTGACCGACAGCATTTACGTTGTTCTCAACATGATGATTATGACCAGGGTTTCTCCCAAGGTCTTTGATAAGATAAAGGGCGACGACTTCGTGAAAGGCATTCACAGCAAGGTCAACATCGACGAGGAAAACAGGTACATCTGCCAGTTCCCCGAAGACAACACCATTTACTCCATCAACAGCGGCTACGGCGGCAACGTGCTTCTCGGAAAGAAGTGCTTCGCGCTCCGTATAGCTTCCTATCAGGGCTGGAAGGAGGGCTGGATGGCCGAGCATATGCTCATTCTCGGCGTAGAGAAGCCCGACGGCGAAGTCAAATACATCACCGCCGCGTTCCCCAGCGCCTGCGGCAAGACCAACCTCGCCATGCTTATTCCTCCCAAGGTTTACGCCGACAAGGGTTATAAGGTATGGACGGTAGGCGATGACATCGCGTGGATAAGAAAGGGCAGAAACAGCATGCTGTATGCCGTCAACCCCGAAAACGGCTTCTTCGGCGTCGCTCCCGGCACCAACATGAAGTCCAACCCCAACGCGCTCATCAGCACACAGAAAAACACGATTTTCACAAACGTCGCTCTCGACACCAAGAAGAAGATAGTCTGGTGGGAAGGCATGAAAGTTACCGCCCCCGAGAAAGCGCTTGACTGGAAGGGCAATCCGTGGTACGAAGGCAAGACGGACGCAAACGGCAACGTAATTAAGGGCGCTCACCCCAACAGCCGTTTCACCGCTCCCGCCAGAAACTGCCCCTGCCTCTCCAAGGACTTCGAAAACCCGAAGGGCGTGCCGATTTCGGCTATCGTATTCGGCGGAAGACGTTCCAAGGCTGCGCCCCTTGTTTACCAGGCGAGAGACTGGGAGCATGGCGTATTTATCGGCTCCACAATGGCAAGCGAAACGACCGCCGCGGCGGCGGGAGCGGTGGGTGTTGTCAGACGCGACCCCATGGCTATGCTTCCCTTCTGCGGATATCATATGGGCGACTACTTCCAGCACTGGCTCGATATGGGCAAGAAAGTCAAAAACAAGCCCCTTATCTTCCACGTCAACTGGTTCCGCACCGACGCCAACGGCAACTTCATTTGGCCCGGCTTTGGCGACAACATGAGAGTGCTTGACTGGATTATCCGCCGCTGTGAAGGCGACGTTGACGCAGTGGAGACCGCAATAGGCTACCTGCCCAGGCCCGAAGACATCAACCTCGAAGGACTTGACATGACGATTGACGAGCTCAAGACCATACTCGACGTTGACAAGGAGACTTGGAAGAACGAGGTCAAGGACATCACCGAGTTCTACAAGAAGTTCGGCGACAGGCTCCCCAAGAAACTGGCCAAGCAGCTCAGCATACTCAAGAAGAATGTCAAGAGTATGAACTAATTTTTAATCATCTTAAAAAAACGTCCCGCAAATGAGCACACAACGTATGAACGATACTTATTAAAGACTATTAAAGAGTAAAGTCAAAATGCAAAAAGCCATAAGATTCAAACTAGATTCTTATGGCTTTTATATTGCTTATAAAGTTCAGTATTTATAATCTGCTTATTTTTTGAATGATGTTATCAATTAAATCTGCGCCATCTTCATTTAGAGGAGATCTATCAAAGGCCATGAAATATTTATATTTTGAAGGACCGCTATATGTGGACCACAAAGTACCCAATTCTAGCTTTTTCTTAGTATCATCACCATCTAAATGTTCGCCTTTAGTCTCAACAAGAATTATATTACCACCATTTGTCTCAATGATAAAGTCAGCATAATGATTTAGATAGCCATTTAGTGCAAATTCGTTTCTTTCCAAATTTCTATGCCACCATTTAACGTTTGATAAAGATGATACTTTTGTCATAAATTTTTCTTCTAAAGAGTTGATATTATTGTCTTCCTCTTTATATAAGGTTTTTAGATATTGTGAAGTATGTTCTGGCAAAGTTATAGATAGTTTCATTGAATATCCTACATTGGTATCATTTATAAATATTTCGTTCGATGATAACTTGTTTTTAAAGTTTATATATCTATATTCTTCTAATAAATCATTAATGTAGTTTTTAATTCTTTGTCCAATTGCATAAATACTGTTTTGCAGTGCAATTAAATCATCATCAGATTTAAATGAATCAACAATCCTATTTACATAATTAACAATAGATGCATAAGTGATATTGTTAAATTTATTATTAAGTTCAAAAACTAGCCTTTCCTTACATGCAGTAACTCTATTTTCTTCACGTATCATAGATAAATACTTTTTAAATTCGTCACTATCATCTCTTGAAAGTAGAGATTTTTTTATTACATCTCCATCATCAGTTGTCTCAACATCAACCTTATATATACTGTCATTCGCAGAAATAAGGTTTTCGGGAATAGGCGCTGAATCTAAATTAAAACCCATATTTAAATAATCAATATCTACTGGATAAATTGATTCATCATCGCTAAACAACGTACCCTCTTTTTTAAAAGCAAAACGAGGTAGTTTTATATTTAAAATCTCTTCCTTGAATTCATCTTTCACAGTGTAAACGTTCGTAAAGGAATGATATTCTTCCGGTATATTAGCTGTTCCTTCTCTTTGAGCTTCTTCAACTAGTTCCTCGTACTCATCACTTTTAGTTATTGCTTGTTCAATCATTGAATTGATATCAGCATTAGGCGACTCTGACTCATTAGGCCTATATTCTTGCGAATCGTCAGTATTATTTTGCAAATTGTGTTGTTCAAGCGTTTGGCGAACAGCTTCAACACTAAAGATGTTATTTTCTATATCTTGAGAATCACTTTCAAGATTATCAAATATAGTTCCTTGAATATGCTCCGCTTGGTGTGTTTCGGTTTCCTCTGTACGATTATCAAGTGTTGCAGTTGTAACAATTCTACAATCATTTTTAGAGAAACCTGCTGAATTTAATCCTTCCAAAATATTATCTAATGTTGTCGCAAAATCAGTTGAAGAGGTTAAAACATATGACATATTTAGAATTTTGGATTCATATCTCTTTTGATAAGGTTGTCGTAAAATTCTTCCAAGTATCTGCTCAACATCAATTCTAGAAGTCCTATTTGCTAATGACGCTAATATATAAGCAAATGGACAGTCCCATCCCTCTTTTAAAGCATTAATTGTGATTATATATCTAATTTTACAATCTTCTTTCATTAAATCAATACCAGAAAGCTCATTTTTATTTGCTGTTTTGATAGCAATTTGTTCTTCTGGAATTCCTAAACTAACTAAGTTTTCTTTGACCTTATCAAAAGTCACAGAATCATCATCGCTTCTAGGTTGCGCCTGAAAAAGAATGATTGGTCTAATATAACCACTGCCATTGTTGTCTTTTTCATAGTTTGCTGCCCTTTCAAGTGAATTTCGTAAATCCAAGGCTTCACTAATAACTCTCTCTACCGTAGGTCTGTTATAAGCAATAACTGGTAATTTAACCATATTTTCCTCTTTTAATTGGCTTGCTGTAACAATAGAAATTATATTACTATCTTCTTTAGGCGTTGCGGTTAATTCTACGACAAAAGAAGGGTTCAAGTTTTTAATCATTTCTTTACTCAAATCAGACTGAGCATTGTGGCTTTCATCGATAATAACAATTGGTTTTAATTGATTTAATACTTGCATAAGAGCTGAATCATCAACATTCTCAATTAATTCATCTCTGTTTTCATATGTCGTTACAAAAGGCATTAAGCTAGAATTTTCTTCATATACTTTGCGATTTTCTTTAGTGTTAGAACGCAATGAATCAAAACTCATTAGAATGATGCTTAATTGGTCATTGATTGCAGAAGGATTGAAATTTGCTCCGCTAAGTGCTTGCTGTTTATTATATATTTCAACTCTTGATGAAAAATCCTTATTTAGTCTTTCTCTATAAAAATGTGATGGATTTTTTAAATTGTTATATGTTTGTGTGAGAATTGTTTCCCAAGGAACGAGCCAAACAACAACTTTTTTCTTGTTTTTCCCCATAGCATCAAAAATATGCTTTAGAGAGGCACAACCTAAAATTGTTTTTCCCCCACCAGTTGGCACTTTCAAGCAAACACTTGGTACTCCTTGTAGTATATCGTTATATAACGGTAATCCATTAGCACCACCAACTCTAACACCTTTGTCTTTCCATAATTTATCATAAGCTTTCCCTGGATTCCTTGTTAGTAATATATTTTCAATATACGTATCTAAATCTTTTAATACATTTTCTTGATAATTCTTTAATTCCATTTATTGTTCCTCCAATTATATTTTTTGAATATCTCTCGGTATTTTTTTGAATACTATATGATTCTGTTTCATAAACTCTACTGATAGATTACATGAATCAGCATAGATGACATAAGATTCCGCCTTGATATTCACTAATTTGATTGTATCCCAATCTAATGAAGTAGCATTGTTTTTATCAAAAAAAATATAATATGCTGTTGAATTAGAAGTGCCTAGATAAACATCATTTTTATTATGTGAAAGAGATTCATGTGTTTCGGTATAATAAATAAAAGCTTTTATGACATCTTCATCTAGGTTATTATTAAGATTACCAGTTAAATCAAAAATTGGTTGACCTAATTCATAATAAACAAAGCCACCAGGCAAACCTTCGATTTTTGGCTTATTTTTTGTTGAATGTTCAATATAACCATTTATGGCTATTTTACATCTTTGAGCTGTTATGCTATCAGCATAGTCCATCATTTCTATTTCAATAAACTTACGATTGCCATTATCTTTCTTATTTAAATCTAATACTGCATGTGCGGTAGTTCCACTGCCGGCAAAGCTGTCTAGTACATAACAGTTTTTATCATCAATTAATGACACTAATAATTCAATAAATAACTTATTTTTAGGATTATTAAAAACAGTTTTTTTAGTATTAAACATATTTTTTAATTCGGTTCCAGCAGATGTTGTTTTTACATCGATTTTATATTTTACAATCTGATTATTATCATCATAAACCTCGTATTCTTTGTTTGATAGAATACTTTTCATTCTAATAGTTTTGCTAAAGTTTTTTTCATAGATTTTAGCATCTTTAAAATCTAGAGCGCCTTCTTCAAACAATTCTATAAATCTGTCTTTTGTGTATGTGTTTTCAACAAAGTTATTTTCGTTAAATGAAATATATCTCGTAAAACCTTTATTAATTAGGTTTTCATCAATTTCATCCAAAGACTGCTCCACTTTAATAACCAAATTCTTGTTTGTTTTTTCATAATATACAGAATAATGTTTATCTGAATTAAAATCATCTACAATATCATTAAATGAATTTTCACCAACTAACACTCTTTTTCCGCTATTATGAACTAGGTTACCATTTTCATCAACTGTTAAATCTTTTTTGTCTTTTGGAATATTTTCTAAAAAATGTGATTTTGACTTGTCTTTTAAATAAATTAAACAATAATCGTTTGACACCGATAAAAAATCAGAATTTTTGCGTCCCTTCGGATTTATTTCAACAGATAATAAACCACCATAATTTGAAGGCCCAAATATTTCATCGCATATTGCTTTTAAATTAAACAATTCATTATCATCAATTGAGATAAATATTGCGCCTTCTTCATGTAACAGCTTTTGTAAAAGTTTTAAACGTGGATACATCATACATAACCATTTGTCATGTCTGGTTAAATCATCACCCTCTGCACCAACAACCTCATTAAGCCACTTTAACAATCTTGGATCATCAACATTATCGCTATATACCCATTGACCCTCTTTTTTTCCTGTGTTATATGGTGGATCTATATAAATACACTTTATGCTGTTCTCAAATCTTGGCAACAATGATTTCAATGCTTCCAAATTATCCCCATGAATAATCATGTTTCCTGTATCTTTTAGACCAAATTCATATTTCGCGTCTAGTACTCTATATTTAACATCATTATGATGATTAATTATACTATCTTTTCCAATCCAATTTAATGTTGGCATTATTCATTCACCTCTTTCAATTCAATATTGTTTTCTTTACATAGCTCGACTATTTGCTTACGAGCTGTTGTAGTTGGTCTATTAAGACCGTTTTCCCATCTGTTGATTGAGGTAAAAGAAACGCCAAGCATTTTTGCAAATTCTGCTTGTGTCATAATTAACTTATCTCTTAAGTCTTTTACTGCCTTTTGATAATCAATCATTATGAGACCTCCGTTTAATCGTTAGCGACTTTGAAGTCTCAAATTGTATACGTTTTGATACCTCAAAAAAGTTCACTAATTTAGCAATATTATAGCACATATTTATCAAAAAGTCTTTAAAAAGGCGAATAAAACGTATTTATTTTCCTTATTTTTTAAAATCTAACAATTTATACATTTTTATATTGCGTTTCGACACCTCTTTTTTTATTGCTACTAACTTGATAAATCTTCCGTTTTATAGATGTATATAATACGGAGGTGATTAAGTTGATTTATGCTTATAATAATTGTTATAAATCTTTTCATAATGGGTCACCTTGCATATATTATACACCAAAATAGGCAAAAAAGAGAGGCCCGACACCTACGATAATAAAATCGTTGATATCAGGCCTGCTCTAAAGAAGCGTTTTTTTTATGGCGGGCGGGCGGAAAAAGAAAAGCGTTCCCCAAAAATCGGCGATTTTTGGGGATTATAATATTGAAATATAATATTTAATATGATACAATTTTATACCGTAATATAGTAGCCCCAAAATCGGGATAGGCTTTACGGGAACAATCGAAAATGCAATCAGATAAATCGGGTTCTCCGAAAATGCCTGCATTTTGGGAATATAATTTTCGGGGTACATTTTATGGCACTTAAAATCTTCAGAGTTATTGCATTAATTCTCGTAATCGTCCTTTTGGGCGTCGTCGGGGCGAATCTGTTTATTCACAATTCCGACAACTCAAACCGCGCGATTGTCGTCATTCACGGCACGATGGGCGGCGGACTTATGCTGACCGACGGCACACCCGTCTGGGACCCGTTCGGCGGGGAGCTTTCCTACTTCGACTTCTTCAAAGACCCCATAGCAATGGTGTTTGACATATTGTTCGGACAGTACGCCTCGCGCTCTAGCGACGTCATAAACAGCGTCTTAGCCAACGACCCCAACGGCTTGCTCTATATGATGATAAGCGACGAGGACGGACGCGTCAAAAACAACGGCATCGTCCCGGGCACTCCCGATTCGGCGGTTCCTTTCGGTCCCTTTAACGCCTACCGCGGCATTTACGAGGGGATTAACAATGAGTTCGGCGACAAGATTGAAGTCGCCATGTTCCAGTACGACTGGAGACAGGACAACCGTATCAGCGGTCAACGCCTTGAGGAGTTCATAAATCAGAACGGTTGGGACGAGGTCATACTCGTCGCCCATAGCATGGGAAATATCGTCACGTCGTCGTATCTTGCCCGCGGCGAGGAAAACAGGGCGAAGGTCAGAGGCTATATGGCGCTTGCAGGTCCCTTCCTCGGCGCGACAACAGCTCTCACGGTTCTCGAAGACCCGGGCATTTACATCAACGGCGTTGTCGATATGATAAACAACACGCCCATGTTAAAAAACCTTCTCGGAAACAAGGTCGACACGATAATCAACGACCAGATTCTGCCGCTTATCTACAATATGGCAAGCACGGCGCAGCTTCTCCCGACCATAGAATACGCCCGCGCCCTCAAAGAGTATTACGGCGAGGCGTTCCTCACGGTGGACGGCAGGGAAATCACCACCAATGAAGAACTCGTCGCCTACTACCTTTCCCGCCCCTGGGCGAAGAAAACCAACGGAAATCTGCGCGCCTTTATGGCAGACCTCGGCGAGTTTATGGACTCCTTCTATGTGGAAGAGGGCGGAGCGAGAAAGCACGTCTCCGAGCTTGTCAACACGTGGTACTTCGCGGGCACGGGCAAGACGACCGACCTCGGCGCGGCCATTAAGAACAACCGCCTCGACAAAGTCGTTCAGGGACCTAAGGGCGACGGCACAGTGCCCCTTTACAGCGCGACTTTGGGCAAACATCCCGACGGCAACGCGAGAATCAAAGTCTATGACAACCACGGCCACGGCGACGTCGGCATGGAATATACGGGCGAATTCGCGAGAGACCTTGGAACGGTAATAAGATATCTTTTATAAATAACCCCCAAAAGCCAACGGCTTTCGGGGGGACCCCCGAGAAATAACCCCCAAAAGCCAACGGCTTTCGGGGGGACCCCCGAGATTTATCCCCCAAAATCAGCGATTTTTGGGGACCCCCGAGAAAGAACCCCCAAAAGCCAACGGCTTTCGGGGGAACCCCCGAGAAAGAGCCCCCAAAATTAGCCCCCAAAATGCGAGCATTTTGGGGGTGCCCCCGGGAAGATGCCCCCAAAATTAGCCCCCAAAAATGTAAACATTTTCGGGGGGGGGTAGTTAAAGCGGATATCGCCCTGTAAAATATGTGTATTTCGGCTGTTAGGTTTCTGCCAAGGGAATAATGATAAAAAACCCCGAAAAGAGATTTTTCGGGGTGTTTTTTTGTAGTTTTTTTCAATATCTTCGGGGTGTATCTTGATTTTACCCCGAAAACGCTTGTGTTTTTGGGCGATTTTTAATATGCGAGTTTCTCGTCCAGATATTTTGTCAGCTCATCAATGGAAATGCGGATCTGCTCCATTGTGTCGCGGTCGCGGACGGTGACGGTGTTGTTCTCGAGGGTGTCGAAGTCCACCGTTACGCAGAAGGGCGTGCCCGCCTCGTCCTGACGTCTGTAACGCTTGCCGATAGAGCCCGACTCGTCGTAGTCGCAGGCGTACTTTTTGGAGAGCTTCCTGTAAAGGTCGGAAGCAAAGTCGCCCAGAGCCTTTTTCTGCAAGGGTAGTACCGCCACTTTGACAGGCGCGAGGAAGGGGTGGAAGTGCATGACTATGCGCGTGTCGCCGTCGGCAAGCTGCTGCTCTTCGTATGCGTTGCAAAGGAACGCGAGGAGCACTCTGTCTGCGCCCAAGCTCGGCTCGATGACATAGGGCACAAACTTTTCGTTTGTGACGGGGTCGATATACTCGAGGCTCTTTCCGCTCTTATTGATGTGCTGTGTAAGGTCATAATCGGTACGGTCGGCAACGCCCCACAGTTCGCCCCAGCCAAATGGGAATTTGAACTCGAAGTCGGTCGTCGCGCGGGAGTAGAAGGCAAGCTCTTCCTTGCTGTGGTCTCTGAGTCTCAAAACCTCGTCGGTCATGCCCAGTCCGAGGAGCCAGTTGTGGCAGAAGTTTTTCCAATAGTCAAACCACTCGAGGTCGGTGCCGGGCTTGCAGAAGAATTCAAGCTCCATCTGTTCAAACTCGCGTGTGCGGAAAATGAAGTTTCCGGGGGTGATTTCGTTGCGGAAGCTCTTCCCTACCTGGCATACGCCGAAGGGGAGTTTCATGCGGTTGCTTCTTACGATGTTGGCAAAGTTTACAAAAATGCCCTGCGCGGTTTCGGGACGGAGATAAATCGTGTTCGCGCCGTCCTCTGTTACGCCCTGGAAAGTCTTGAACATGAGGTTAAACTGGCGTATTCCCGTAAAATTAGTTCCGCCGCAGACGGGGCACTTGATCTTGTTGTCGACGATAAACTGTTCCATTTCGGTGTTTTTCCAGCCGGCAACGGAGACATTCATATTGTTTTTTGCGGCAAAGTCCTCAATGAGCTGGTCGGCGCGGTGGCGGCTCTTGCAGTCCTTGCAGTCCATCAGCGGGTCGGAAAATCCGCCGAGGTGTCCGCTTGCTTCCCAGGTCAGGGGGTTCATGAGTATGGCGCAGTCAACGCCCACGTTGTACTCGCTTTCCTGCACAAATTTCTTCCACCAGGCCTTTTTGATGTTGTTTTTAAGCTCCACGCCCAACGGGCCATAGTCCCAGGTGTTGGCGAGACCGCCGTAGATTTCGCTTCCGCGATATATGAATCCTCTGTTTTTACAAAGGGCGACCAGTTTGTCCATAGTAAGTTCTGCCATAAAAATTCTCTCCGCAAACGCCCGCTTTTTCAGGGGCTGATATATAATGTATTTTTTCAAATTATTATAGATTATATATATACAAAAGTCAATTTAATAAGCGGCTTACCCAAAAAATGCTATCGTCTTTGAGAGTTATTTTATGAAAAAGCCCCGAAAGTCCTTATACTTTTCGGTTAACCGCAAAACGGGGTTTAGTTCGGATGTTCCCCGAAAATGCTTGCAAAACGTGGTTTATTCGGTGGTTCCCCGAAAACGCATGCAAAAATCGCTGATTATTGAGGATTATTCAGCATATATTTAAGAAAGTAACAGAAATACCCCAAAAACGTTCTGCGTTCTCGGGGTAAAGGGGGGGTTACCCAAAAATCGTTGATATTTGGGGTTAATCGGTATGAAAAAGTATAAGGTTTTTGTAAACGTTATTTCAAATATAATAATTATCGCCATGATTTTCGGGCTGTATGTCGCGTGCGTGCCCACCGATCTTGCGGCGGCGTTCAAGCCGATTTACAGGGTGGAGACCAACGAAAACTGCGTGGCGATCATGATAAACGTCTACCAGGGCAGCGAGTATGTCGAGGATATGCTGGAGATTTTCGAGCGGTACGAAGTTAAATGCACCTTTTTTGTGGGCGGAATCTGGGTGAGCAAAAACCACGACATTATTAAGCGAATGGCGCAAAGTCACGAAATAGGAAACCACGGCTACTTACACCGCGACCACGCCAAACTTAACGCCAAGCAGAACAAAGAGGAAATTGTACTCTGCGAAAAGCTGGTGGAAGAAATAACGGGCGTTAAGACACGGCTTTTCGCCCCGCCAAGCGGAAGTATAGGGGACACCATGCTCTCGGTCTGCGAGGAACTTGACTACAAAGTAATTATGTGGTCAAAGGACACCATCGACTGGCGCGACAAGGACTATCAGCTTGTGGTAAGCCGCGCCACAAAGGAAGTAAAAAGCGGCGACATGATACTCATGCATCCCACCGAGCACACCGTAAAGGCATTGCCTCAAATACTCGACGCATACCGCAAAAAAGGTCTGACGCCTGTGACGGTGAGCAGATTACTGAAAATAGATAATAATTATTAAAGAAATCCCCCAAAAATGTCAATCAGACATTTTTTTTGAGGGTCTTTAACGGGGGTCCCCCCCAAAATGGCTGATTTTTGGGGGGCATTTCACGGGGGTCCCCCCAAAATCCTCGATTTTGGGGGATAAATCTCGGGGGCTCCCCTAAAAATCGCTGATTTTTGGGGGCTAATTAATTGATTTATTGTGATAAAGTGGTGTATAATTTTAATATAACATATATGGGGGATTTCACCATAGAAATGATTGATAAATTAAAAAGCGGGCGGCCGTGTTTTTCGGTTGAGGTCTTTCCGCCCAAAAAAGAGGGGCAGCTCGAGGGAATCATCCGCGCGTTAAAAGGCATGCGCGAGCTTGACCCCGACTTTGTATCGGTAACATACGGCGCAAACGGCGCGGGAAGCGACAAAACGGCGGACGTCGCGTCAATCGCGCTCGACGCGTTCGGAATGAACGTCCTTGCCCACCTTACCGCGGTCAATATGACCATCGAAAAGCTGGAAGGGCTGGTCGAGACTTACCGCCGCAAAAACGTCAAAAATCTGCTGGTTTTGAGGGGCGACCTCGTGCCCGAGAGCCGTTTTTACGACTTCAGGCACGCCAACGAACTTGCCGCGTACATAAAGAAAAACTATCCCGATTTTACTCTGTATGGGGCGTGCTACCCCGAAGGACATCCCGAATCGGAAACGCTCGATAAGGATATAGATTACCTTTTCGCAAAGGCCGACGCAGGCGTCGAAGGGTTTATTTCACAACTTTTCCTCGACAACACGACCTTTTACGATTTTAACGAAAAGCTCGGAAAGAGGAATTTTACATACCCTGTCGCGGCGGGCATAATGCCCATAGTCAGCCAGAATCAGATAAGCCGTATAGTTGCCATGTGCGGCGTGCAGATTCCGCCGAAATTCGTCAAAATGGTCGCAAATAATACCGAAAACTTACCTGAAGCGGGCATAAACTACGCAAAAGAGCAGATTGACGAACTTATCTCGCGCGGGTACAAAAATATTCACTTGTACTCCATGAACAAGGCCGAAGTGGCCAAAGCGGTTTTAGGCAAATTTTTGCCCTTAAGGTGATATGAAAGAGATAGAACTTGGCTACGGTGAAGCGGAAATATATTTTATTAAGAAAGAGCTTGAAAACGACGCCTCCCTTTTGACCGAGGACGTCCAGGAGAGAATCGACAAGAGCGTCGACCTTCTCAACGGCTATTCGGTCATGGGCTACAAATGGGCGGACTTCGAGCCTGAGTTTTTTGCCGACAAAATTCTGTTAAAAAATACTGCCGCAACGTTTCCGGGAAAGGATATAAACAAGCACCTTTCGGGGTGCGACAAGATTTACGTTTTTGCCGCGACTCTCGGCTACGGCATCGACCGCATAATACGCTCTTTTCAGGTGTGCGACCTCAGTTTAAGCTACTATATTGACGTGCTTGCGGGATTGTTAATCGAAAAACTTTGCGATAACGTCTGCAAAAAGATTGCCGAAAACGAGGACGGCAGGGACATAACGCAACGCTTCAGCTGCGGCTACGGCGACTTTCCGCTGGAGACGCAAAAAGATATCCTAAATCTCCTGAACGCCGAAAAAGAGCTGGGCATTAAGCTCACCGAAAGCGAAATGATGACTCCGACAAAGACCGTCACCGCGGTTTTGGGCGCAGGAAAGGCAGGAAGCCTCGACAGGTGCGCAATCTGCGTCAAAAAATACCAATGCGAAGGAAACAAGTGCCGTGATTGACTTTACCAAAGAACTTTTTCTGGACGGCGGAATGGGCAGCCTCGTTATGGAGAGGGCGAAAATTCCGACAGGGTATAAGATTGAAAAACTAAACCTTGAAAACCCCGAAATAATAAAAAGCGTCCACGACGACTACATAAACGCGGGAAGCGACATAATATACACCAACACCTTCGGCGCCAACCGCTATCATTTTGACAATTCCACTCTTAAAAGAATAATAAGCGCAGGCATTGACATCGCGACAGGCGCGCGAGCGCACGGAAAATTTGTCGCCCTTGACATAGGTCCCTTGGGAAAGATAATCGGCGAGGGCGGAATTTCCGAACAAGAGGCGTATGAGGCGTTTAAAGAAATAATCGCTTTGGCCGAAGATAAAACCGACCTCATTGTAATCGAAACAATGACAAATTTAGCGGAAGCGAGATTAGCCGCGCTTGCTGCGAAAGAAAATTCGCGTTTGCCCGTAATGGTGTCCATGAGCTTTACAGGCTCGGGCATCTCGGTCTTCGGAAATCCCTTGGAAAGCTTTGCCGTAACTTTGGGCGGAATGGGCGTCGCCGCGCTCGGCATAAACTGTACCCTCGGCGCAAAGGAAATGGCGCCGCTTGCAAAAAGGCTTATTGCCGTTTCCTTAGTTCCCGTCTTTGTCAAGCCCAATGCCGGTATGCCGACCATAGAAAACGGCAGGACCGTATACAAGACAACGGCTGAGGAGTTTGCGCATTACGCTACGGAAATGAGAAAATCGGGCGTAAAGATAATAGGCGGCTGCTGCGGAACCACTCCCGAATTTATCGCTCAAACAAAACAGAAATGCGCCGATATTGTAGCCGAAGATACAGCTTACGAAATAAAGAGCTATGTTTGCTCGGCGTATAAATGCATAACTGTCGACGGTCCCAAGGTGGTCGGAGAGAGGATAAATCCGACGGGCAAAAAGGCGTTTCAGCAGGCATTACGCGAGGAAAACTGGTCGTATATACTCGCCCAAGCGGTCGAGCAGGAAGAGGGAAAGGCCGACATTCTCGACGTAAATGTGGGTATTAACGGCATAGATGAGCCGTACGTCATGCAAAAAGCCGTGGAAAAGCTGCAAAATGTCACCACTTTGCCCCTTCAGATTGACACAACCGACCCAATCGCGCTGGAAAAGGCGTTGCGCGCCTATCACGGCAAGGCGATAATCAACTCGGTAAACGGCACCGAGGAGAGCTTGAACACGGTTTTGCCGTTGGCGAAAAAGTACGGAAGCGCGGTAATCGGGCTTACCATTGACGACGAAGGAATCTCGCAAGATGTCAATAAACGCATAGAAATCGCGCGAAAAATCATAAAAAGGTGCGAAAAAGCGGGTATCGCCCCCGAGGATATATATATCGATACCCTTACAATGGCAGAAGCCTCGGGCAGGGGGAACGCCCTCTGCACGCTTAACGCGCTGAGCGAAATCAAAAAGCTGGGCGTAAAAACCGCGCTCGGCATAAGCAATATTTCCTTCGGTATGCCCGCAAGACAGGACATCAATGCCAAGTTTTTGGAAATGGCGATTAAAGCGGGGCTGGATCTTTGTATAATCAACCCGACCCTGATCGGGATTTCGGGCAGCAAACAGGCGGAACAATTTCTCCTCGGGCTCGACTGCGCGGCCGAAAAATATATAGAATACGCGCAAAATGCCCAAATACAAGCCGATTTTGCGGTAAAACCGCAGCAGGACAAGACCCTGTTTGACGCGGTGCTGACAGGGCAGAAGGAGCTTAGCGAAGCGTTTGCCAAGGAGCTTATCAAGACCCTGCCGCCCCTCGTTATTATCGACAAATACCTCGTTCCCGCCCTCGATAGGGTGGGCGAAAGCTACGAAAACGGCAAATTATTCCTGCCGCAGCTCATTTCGGCGGCGGAAGCGGCGAAAGCCGCGTTCGGCGTTATCAATAAATACATTGTCAGAAATGACGAAAAAAACGAAAAAGTCTTTGTACTTGCGACGATAAAAGGCGACATTCACGACATCGGCAAAAACATCGTCAAAGCGGTGGTGGAAAACTACGGCTATAAAGTCATTGACCTCGGAAAAGATGTCGATTTTGACGTGATTTTAAACGCAATTGAGAAAAACTATCCCTGTGTACTCGGACTGTCGGCGCTGATGACCACGACCGCGGTCAACATCGAAAAGGCCATAAAAATGGTCAGAGAAAGGTTCGATATTCCCATTCTGGTAGGCGGAGCGGTGATGACTGACGAGTACGCAAATAAAATAGGCGGCATAAGATGCAAGGACGCAAACGATGCCGTCAGAAAACTCAAAGAAATATTCGGTTAAGTATTACTATATATTCAATATTGTCAGAATCGTAGCGATTGGCGCGAGAATAGCGGCCGCCGAAACGATCGTCATGATCAATATTTTCTTCACAGTTGCTGTCATATATATATAAATTTAATTTATTTCGCAAATTATTCGGGTCGGGTCTTTGTTGCCCCTTTGTAAGGTCTGCATTTATGACCTTTTCGTCATTTTAACATCGATTTATATTTCTGTAAAGGGTTTTTGCGTATTTTCTCAAAAATCCCCCCCTTTTTTCGACGAAAAACGCCAATAATTATTTTATGCGCCCAATATACCCCGTTATGTTTGATTTTTTCATAATACAAATATATAATTTATAAAGCCCCGAAAAAATACCCCGAAAATCAGCGATTTTCGGGGACCCCGAAAAT
>ERZ795047.2616-NODE-2616-length-16888-cov-4.349492_pt1 | contig 16888 bp, 10 predicted proteins | sample MGYA00375131_ERZ795047 | MGnify/ENA primary metagenome ERZ795047 (study PRJEB30176, sample SAMN05720228) | activated sludge metagenome | isolation source: Anaerobic digester | place: Japan | collected 2015-05-20 ...
GTGCCCGGAGCGACCGAGGCGATCTTCTGCGCGATCATGGCCAGCGTGCGCGCCCGCAGTACCGATGGCCCTGACTCTCTGCGGACGATGTTCACCCCGCGAACGGCCGCACGAACCCCAGGACCGCCGCCCGCGTCTGTGCGTCGAGCCGGGGCCATGCCTCGACGATGACGGCCAAGTCAGGGTCAGTCGGCCCGTTTGCAGCGCCGGATGCCTCAGATTTTGCAGCGCCGCCTTGCCCCACGTTCTGTAAGTCCTTATTCTCATCGCCGTTGGGTGAATCCGTTCGATTCCCCCCTCGCGCATCCTCGAGTGCCGCGACAGGCGGGCTGTGTGGTAAGGTGAATGACCAGCGAAGAGCCCATAAGGCCATTCGGCGAGGCTCACCGCGTCACCTCAGAGGTGGTCCACATCTCCATCTCAGCCGTTATCTTCTGACGCTCATCGGCCGGGCGGTTGGCGATGTTCCACACAGTGCTGGCAGTGATGAGTCGAATCTGGCGTTCTTGGAGAGTCTCCCCCTGATGGATGAAGTCGCCCGCGAACTGCAAGACTCGCTCCGACAGCTTGTGCTTGCCGGTTCGCTTGAAATCCTTTTTGTCTTTGGTCTTGCGTCCCATATCCGGCCAGCATACAGACCGGGCCGGACAGCCGTCCAGCCGAACGCCAAAGTGACCGGCGGGCACGTTCATGGAGACCGTGCCCTCCCTCGCTCGGGCGTGCATGGTCCACGAACAGGAGCCCAGGCTTGAACCTCGCCCGCATGTCGGCGGGGAGCGGGCCAAAAACCCTCCTTACTTTGTGCACGCTTCCAGTGTGCAGCACAGGCTGGATGCATGCACCACAACGGCAGCGCTGTACGCTAGCCCCGTACGCTGGCGAATCCGGCATCGGCAGGCGGAGACGGGCGAGACGCCCGCCTCCCGAATCGCTTTGCCCTCACCGCAAGTCTCAGGTCTCAAGCCTCAGGTCTTGATCCTCACGACCATTGTCCCAGGCCGAGCATCACGATGAGGATGACGGCCAGGATCGGAGCCATGAACAAGAACAGCTGACCTCCCCACAAGGCCAGGCCGATGAGGCCCGCTACTACAGCAAAGAGCGTCAGATAAGCGGCACCAATGAGAGGCACGGCAACGGGCTGTGTGGTCGGGGTCTGGTTATCATCATCGGTACCGTCATTGTCATCGTCATCGTCATCGCCGCCGTTGGCCGGGATTTGCGTCGTGATGGTGATGGGCGTACCGAAGACGATCTCCGGCTCGAACACACTGTTGCTGTCGGGCAGAAAGACGTTGGCGGCGGTGGAGTCCAGAATGGTGGCGGTGAATTCGCCTTCAACGGCCGGCGTGAGCAGGCGCCCCTGCGCGAGCACCTGAATTTCCAACAGCGCTACGCCCAGCGTCGGCTGACCGCTGAACGTATCCTGGCTGCCGCCGATCTGGAGGATGTCCTGAATGACACCCGCCACCGGACCTTCACTGGGCGTTCCGCGGGACTGGAGAATGGGGAAGATCAAAGCGATATCCTGATCGAAGCTGTCGATGGGCAGCTGGGGGACCTCAAGATCCGTACGAATATCGACCGAAAAGAAGGCGAGGCCCGCATTGTCGGCCAGTGTGCCCTCGTACGTGATGAGCGCGGTGATGATGTAAGGGACTTCCTCACCAGGCCGAACCACGACGGCGTTGTTACCCGAGCCGTTGACAGCCACGAGGCTGAACGTGATCGTGGCCGCGACCGACGGCGCAACGACGGCAAGCAGCGTACCGACGGCGACGACCACGCTTGTTGTGGTACGCACTCGGCTGGACGCGGCAACCAGCGGCATGTTTGTCTCTCCAGGATGATTGCGATTCAGCCCACAGAACTGTAGGCGTGGTGGGTGCCGAACAAAGAGCCTCGGCGCACGGGAAAGCGAGGCGCAATGCCAACGTGACGTGTTGTAGTCCGATCGTGCAGTGTCCTCAGGCAGTCTCAGGACTCCCGCTAGTCGTGAGACCTGAGGCTTGAGGCTCGAGCGCGGATCAGCAGGACTCAGGCTTGCTCCAACTCCAATGAGTTGACCTATTTATGCCACCCTCCGAGGGATCCCATGCCAGCTGTGAATGCCCAATGAGGCTTGACCTGGACTAAAGAACAGCCTGAGAATGGTTCCGGTGACCGGAGTGGCCGGCCGCCATGTCGAAGGGCACATGACGAGCAACCAACCATGAGCATTGTCCCCAAACTGCTGACGGTGATCCTTCTCTCGCAATTCAGGCCGCCCTATTTCGACGGCGGCGGCGCATTGATGTCATCGAAGTCGGCCACGCTGGAGAAACCGCCGGAAGCCATGCGACTGCGGGTCGAAATTCCCGCCCACGGCCCGGACGTTCGGCAGGCACTGGCCAAGCTGGCCCAGAAGCGCGAGGCGGCGGTGAAGAAGCTGCGCGACCTCGGCTTTCCCGAGGACGCCATCCGGGTGGAAGGGCCCAATCTGGGTGTGGATCCGTTGGAAATCGCCAAGCGACAAATGGGCATGATGATGGACGAGGAAGAAGAGGATGTCGAGGAGGCTGAGAAGCCTCCGGCCAAGGTCCATCTGTCGTTGTTCATTCAGGCCGACTTCCCATTGCGGCCTGACGACAAAGAGGCGCTCCTGGCGGCAGCTCATGAGCTCCAGAACAAGCTGCACAAGGCAGACCTGGCCGGCCTGCGCGATGAGAAGCCGACCGAGGAAGAGGAGGAGGAGATGATGGAATTGAAACAACGGATGCTGCAGCAGTTCTCGAGCGGCGACGACCAGGCCATACCCGGCGTCCCTCTCTTCGCCTTCGTCAGCAAGATCACTGAAGAAGACCGAGCGACGCTGGTCAAGTCCGCGTTGGCCAAAGCCAAGGCCGATATTGAGAACCTCGCCCGTGCCGCCGGCGTGCAGTTGGGCGCCATGTCCGGACTCTCCGCTCACTTCGAGAAGTACGCGGAAGATTGGCGATACCAGTTCGATTATTCCGGTACCTACCAACGCCAGCTAAAGCTCCGGGCCATGTCCCCCGACGAGAACGAGGACGAAGCTCTAACCGCCGACCCCGGGCCGATCCGGGTCCGAATGACGGTCAACCTGGCGTATCAGATCAAGTCGCCCGATGCCGTCGCTGCGACGCGATAGTGTTTGGGGGCTGGGAAGAGTGTTAGCCCGGCCATCTCGGGGGGCAGGCATCTTGCCCGCCTCGTAGTTGGGCTTGCTCTCCGTCCGCGGGTGCGGCGAGCTGAGATCTGAGTCCTGAGTCTTGAGGCCTGAGTCCTGAGTTGGGTTGCTCTCCATTCGTGGTAGCGGCGGCGTTGAAAGGTGTCTTGCTCGCTGCGGACCGTTAGTGCCACATTTTGTGCACTGTTCCGTGCGTGAGGTCTTCTCGCTCCGGCAGGGGCGGCGTTCAGGAGCCGTGGGCGTACGTGTTTAGCATAAGAGAGATCGACGTCGCTCCGCCCCGAAGGGGCGCGAAGTTAGTAGCCGTGGGCGTGAGCCCACGGACCGCTGGCTCCCCAAAAAACTATTTCCAGTCGAACGGAGGGCGGCTTCGCCGCCCTCAGGTTGACTGGGGGCAGTGCGGGCCCCGCACCGGCGGCTCACGCCGCCGGCTATTGACCGGCGCCCTTACGGAGCGAGAAGGTCCCGCACGCTCATTACGCACCAGGCGTGAGCCTACGGACAATGAGCTCTGCCCCAAACCCATTCTCCGTTGCCTCCGTTATCTCCTGTCAGTATTAGTTTCGTCCAGCTGACAAACCCTTAAACAGCGTTTCTCGCCGGTGCGAGGCGGGCGAGACGCCCGCCCCCCGTTGGCGCTACCGCTGGCACGAGGGATGGGCGATGAGCGAAGAGCCGGTCCAGCAGCGCTGCAGGATGGCAAAATCGACCGTGTCGACGGCACCGAGAGCGTCGGCGTCGAGATTGGCATCGAGGCAGGCCGGATCGGATTGCGGCATGCCCGGTCCCAGCGCACAGGCGGTGAAATGATCCAAATCTGCCTGCATGACGTGGCAATCGCCGTCGAAATCGGCGCTGGCGCCGCGGGCATAGGGCGACTCGTCGGCACCGAGATCGACGTGACAACCCTGCACACGCGGTTCATCGTCCAGGTCGAGTTCTTCATCTTCGTACCCATCAGGGTCGCCGGCATCCACGCATGGCGATGTGGCGGGCAGATGGTAATCGACGATGCGATAGCCGTCGCCCCCTTGCACGATCTCATCGACGTCGCCCCACACGACAATGGTGTCGGCCGAGTTGGACACGATATAAAACTGCAAATCCTGCGTGACGTCCGGGTTGATCAACTTGCCGGCCAGCGAGTTCGCCGGCCAATTCTTGCCAGCATCGATCAGCGTGCTCTGGCCGGACTCGAAGTCGAACGCCGCGCCCGCCGTCCACGTTCCCGTATCGACTTCGGGAAGCAACGGGTCCTCGGCAAAGTTGCCGGTCCCTCCGCCGATCCAATACTGAATGCAACTGTACGTCGGCGGATCGAGCATGGACACCTGGAGTTGCCCTTCGGGTCCGTTGCCCCACACGATGCAGTTGCGGGCCGAGCCAGGCACGAACAGCGTGTCGATGCCGGTCGCTCCCCAATCTGAAACCAACCGGTTTGCAACGATGGTCGAGTTGCTGACCGAACCGGCCTCCATGATGGCCGCGCCCTGCCCCGTGCCGTTCCCCGCGACCAGGCAATTGAAGATCGTATCGGAGGCATAGATCGCATGGGCCGCCTCGACGCCATGCTGCGGACCGGCGTTGCCGATCAGACGGCAGTGGGAGACCTCCGGGCAGTCGGCCGTCCCGCCGCCTCGATAGTCGGCGGCGTTGGCGGCGATCAGACTGCCGCGAACAATAGCGCATCCGTCCAATCCTCCCCCCTGCGAAGAGATGTTGCCCACCAGTCGGCAGTTCTCCACCAGTTGGGCGCCGTACACGCCACCGCCACCCGGACCGCTTGGATTCTCCATATTTCCGCTCGCGTTGAAAGCAAACGTGCAATTGCGCACGACACTATCGGGGCCCCAGCAGCTCAGACCGCCGCCCACGCCTCCCGCGCTGTTGTAAAGGAATCGGCAGCCTTCGACGGTCGCCGGGCCAAAGCAGACCACGCCTCCGCCGAGAGCGTTGATGGAGTTGCCTCCTTGGGCGAGATTGTCGGCGATCCGCGAATCCGTCAGGTCGAGCGAGCCGTCGCAATACACGCCGCCGCCGTGCCCCGGATCATTGGACGACAACGCCGTGTTCTCCGAGATATCACAGTCCTGGATGATCGTGGCCCCCGCGGTGTACAGCCCGCCGCCACGCGACGTGCCGAGTAGTCGACCCGTGTCGGCCAGGTTGTCGATGATTCTGCAGTTCGTCAGGCTGACGTGTTCGGTCACGATCATGCAAATCGCACCGCCTCGGGAATCGCCAAACGGCCTTTCGGGCACGGCCCGGTTGCCCACGAACGACGAGTTGGCGATGTTCACCGAATTTCCGGCGTAGTAGACAGCTCCGCCGTCAGCATTGCGGGATACGGTGAAGGACGAGACTCCGGCCACGTTGTCGTGAAACACGCAGTGATCGATGTGCAGGTCGGCCGACGTACACAGGATCGCGCCGCCGGCGGAACTGTCGTTATAGTCCCAAGGCGCGTAGCCGCCGGTGATGGTCAGGCCTTCTACGACCACGTTGGCCTGCCCCGCGTATTGCAGATTGAACGCTCGATGACGGTCGTTCGGACTGCCCTGGCAGTCGATCACCGTAGCCGCGACGACGGCAGGCTCGGAGGGGTTGGGGCCGCGGATCGAGAACGATTTACCCTTGCCATCGATATCGCGGTTGCCATCACCGGTGTAGATACCCCGGCTGAGCATAAGCTGGTCGCCGTTCTGGGCGGCATCGATGGCAGCCTGAATGGTCGGGTGCCAAGTGTTGCGCGTCACGTTGCGAACCCACGGATTCACGACCAAGCTGCAAACCTGCAGCGCGGCCGGTTCGGAATAGACTCCGCAGTATCCGAGGCTCGAAACGTTGCTTTGTTCGGTCCGAAAGGCATAGTTGAGCGCGAGCGTCTGCTCGACACCGCCAGGTGGCTTGACATAGGCGCTATACGTGTGAGAAGGCACGTCGACCACCAGCCGAAACTCGTACGCCTGGTTGGGCGCGTAAGCGATCACCGTTTCCGCCCGATACGTATTGCCGTCACGGGCATCGATTTGGCCGGCCGTGTTGAACCGGACGAGCACGGCAAAATCGGCGAACGATGTGCCGGGGTTGGCGGCCAGGCCCACCAGCCCATCAAGATTGGTGACGCCCGGTGTCGCCGAGAATTGGGCTGTAAAACGGGCATCCTGTGGCGAGAATCCGCTGTTTTGCCAGATGGGGACAGCGCTCACGCAGGTGGTCACAATCTCCAAGCCGTTGAGGAGCGGGTTTTCCACCACACCGATGAAATCGATGTCGATGTTGCCGTCGCCCCCCACCGTGACGTCGAACGTTTTCATGACGCCGGTGTATCCCCCGACATCGGCATAGATGTCGTAGTTCGATAGGACGGTCACGCCTTCGATGACCACATGGAAGACACGTTGGCCAAACCCCATCGCCCCGGAGTAAGTCTCCGCGAAGAACAGACGCACCTGAACCTGGGCCCCGGCCGGCGCCGGCAAGTTCCATTGCATGGGCCCGTAACGCTCGGTCTTGAACAGCAACTCAGGCACGTGCAGCGGAACCGAGTCATTCGGCTGTCCGCCGATCTCGCGTTCCACTACGCCGGTGGCAACATAGTTCGAATAAGGCGCGGGCGCGAGCGAGGTGTCCCCGGTCCAACCGGGCAGCGGGCTGTCCTCGGCCAGAAGCGGTGGCCCGCCACAGTTGATTCGGTACAACACGACGGGATTAGCCGTCTCGGCCCGGGCGGGCTCGGCCAGGCCCCTGCACCCGATGGCGACGACCGCACACATGAGCGTGTGAAACAGGCAACCTGCTGCCCGCGGGTTACGATGGATTCTCGACCGTGTGTACATGGTGCCTCCCTGCTCCTGCTATGGCGAAAGGACGCGAGAGAACGGCTTACCTGTACTCCAGATGGAATCGGCAAGCTATCGGGAAGCGGGCCAAGGAAAACGAAATGAAGTAAGTGCGCCCGAAAACCGCGACTTTGCCGGAAAACGGGAGCACTCGTTCAGCAATGCCCGGAGATCGAATCACGAGCGACGCCCAGGCGGTGCGGGCGGATCGCCCTATTGCAGGCGCAAGAGTGTCTTTATTATGCCATGGGCAGCGCAAGATTTGGCCGACTTCGCCACGTTCTCGCGCATGCGAGCCAGACGAGGCGGGTCGTCGAGGAGGCAATCGATCTTGTACGCGAGGACGGCCAGGTTATTGCAACGAATGGCCGCCCCTGTTCGAGCAGATGATCCGAGTTGCGTTCCTCCTGGCCCGGAATGGGATTGACGATCACGAACACCAGGCCGCGGGCCAGGGCCTCCGACGTGGTCAGGCAGCCGGGCTGGCCCACCACCAGATCCGCGGCTGCCATGTACTCATCCATCTCGGTGGTATAGCCGACCGGGTGAATGCTGACGTGGCCGCCGGCCGGCCGCTCGGCGGCGATGCGCTGCACGCGTTGGTACAGCGTCTCGCTCCGGCCGCAGATGGCCACCACCTGGGCCTCATGCCGCAACTGGAGCAACGCCGTCATGAGATGCTCGATGGGCCCCACGCCGAACCCGCCGGCGGATATGAGCAGCGTCGTGCGGTCGGCCCAGCGGCTCGGAGGTGGCCGGCGCCGGCGGAAGCGGAGAGAATCAGCACTTTGTTGAACATGCTGCCCCCTTTCCTTGCGACTCGCCGAACGGTGCAGGGCGGTGAGCTGACAGCCGAGCGCTGATAGCTGATAGCCGACAGGCCATGCTGCGATTACAATACCGCCCGGCCGAACGACGTGCAAAGCTCGCACACGCGGACGGGTACCATCATGGGCGACACCTCCTCACTAGTGAGTCATAATAAAGGCACGGTACGCATCGACTCGCTCGACTTGTTCCGCGGCCTGACCATCCTGGCCATGATCTGGGTCAACGACCTGGCCCAGCTGCGCGACCTTCCCGCCTGGCTCGCGCACGCCCCCGCGTCCGCCGACGCCATGACGTTTCCCGACGTGGTTTTCCCGGCCTTCCTGTTCATCGTGGGCATGTCGATCCCCATCGCCCTCGATCGGCGTCGGGAGCGGGGCGAAATGCTGGCACGCACGCTGCTGCACATACTGGGGCGAACAGCGGGACTCTTGATCATCGGCGTCCTGATGGTCAACGTCGGCGCGATCAACCCGGAGGCCACCGGCCTGGGCCGCAGCGAATGGGCGGTGCTCATGTATCTGGGCGTGATCCTGACCTGGAACGCCTACCCGGACGCACAAGGCTGGCGGCGGGCGCTATTTATCGCGCTGCGCGTGGCCGGCATCGCCCTACTCGCCTGGTTGGCGGCGATCTACCGCGGCAATCACGGCCACGAAAGCACATGGATCCGCACGCAATGGTGGGGAATCCTGGGGCTGATCGGCTGGGCGTATCTGACGGCCACGCTTTGCTACCTCCTCACGCGGGGGCATCAAGCCGGCATCGCGGGGCTGGCCGCCCTGGGTATCGCGTTGTGCATTGCCGACAAGAACGGAACCCTGGCACAGTTTTGGCTGGCACGCACGATCAATGAGTACGTCTCATTAGGCGGTCATATCGGCGGCCACTCGGCCATCGTCCTGACGGGCGTGCTGGCCATGCTCATCGCGCGGCCCAGGCCCATCCCTTCGGACCCGAACGTGCGATCGGGTCGTCCCGTGGCCGGGCTGCTGTTCATGGCGGCCATTCTTCTCGTCGCGGGGATAGTTCTCCGCAATCCGTATGGAGTGTCCAAGATCCGCGTTACACCTGCCTGGTGTCTGTATTGCTCGGCGATATGCTGCATAGTGTACGCGGGGCTGTATTGGCTCGTCGATCGCCAGGGCTACCGAGCATGGGGCGGCCTTCTGCGAATCGCCGGGAGCAACGCCCTGCTCGCCTTCATCCTGCCGCCCATCGTGTACGGCCTGCTCCAGATCCTGCAAATCGACTGGTTGAGCCGGTTCAACACCGGAGCAGCGGGCTTCTTCCGCTCCACCCTACTTACCGCGCTGATGATCGCACTAACCGCCGGCCTGACGCGAGCCTACGTGCGCTTACGATTGTGAGCCGCTTACGGGTTTGGCCCCCATCGCTTCCGCCCAGCCCCGCCCGCTTTCTTGTGGTGCACGCTTCCAGCGTGCACAGTGCAGGCAAGATGCCTGCACCACAACGCCGAGCCGGAGGCGAACCATTGCGAGCCGCCGACCTGGTCCCGGCGGACTCATTTCGACGACGTCCAGGCTTCCCACGCGTCCGTGCCACGCAGTCCTCGGGAAAATGAAACGGCTCAGAGCTCACAGCTCCTTGCCGACAGAAATGAACTGGCGCGGTCAAGCTCCGCCGCTCGTTAGGGAGCGCCCGGCGCGCAGCAAAAAGCCCTCACGAGTGCGTCACTCACGAGGGCTTCATGGGCGATACTGGACTCGAACCAGTGACCTCTTGCATGTCGAGCCAGCAGGCGACCAAATCCAAAGCCTTAGCCATTAAGGCTTTACAGCAAAGCATGGCGTCTCGCCTAAATCAGGTAGAGCGAGTTAAGACAGGATAGAGAGAGGTCGCGCCCACCGTCCAAGGCGGCGACATGAGCAGGGCCCGCCGGCGCTGGCGGACATTCCCGCGACGAGAGGGCGAGCAGTCCGCAAGACCACGCTGCGAGAAGATTGGCAACTTTATATCTGCGGTCACCGGCCCCACAGTCTGCCGCCTGACAATCTGCCGCGCCAACGACTTCGCCCGCCTGGTCACAAAACGGAGGAGAATACCGGCGCGTGCAGCTGCCCCAGGCGGCGCCTGGCCGAACTTGAGACCAAGCTCTGGTTCGCCACCGTCCACTGCCCCTGCGACCCGCCGCTGTGGCGAGAACCTGGCCTCATTCGGGACAACCGAACGCCCGTTATCTCGCGTTTGTTCGCGCGGGGTGAAGAGAGAACGTCCGGCGCAGCTCTTGAAGGGCGTACCGGGCGAGCATCCAATTGGTGTTGCGGACAATCTCGCTACCGAACGCGATGAGGTAGTGCGGCCGGCAGTACACGCGTCGCAAGGCTTTTTTCACCACGCGATCGAGGTCGGCCCTGCATTGCACCCAAGGCAATCGGACCCAGGGAATGCTGTCCGCGTCCGGGTGCCATTCCCCTGCGAGCATCCCCGCCTGCCGAGCCTCGACGTACGCAGTCGTCCCGGGATACGGCCGGAGGATTGCCACGTTGGCAGTGGTCGGCTTGACTTTCACGATGAAATCCACGGTGCGTGCGATGGTCTCGGGCGTTTCTCCGGGGTAGCCCAGCACCCAGCTGGTGTGTGCGGCCATGCCTGCCCGGCGCGTCAGATCCACCGCGCGGGCGATATCCGCCACCTTGATCCGCTTGTCCATGGCGTCCAGAATCGATTGGATGCCGGACTCCGCGCCGTACGAGATCTGGTACGCGCCGGCCTGGCGAGCCCGGGCCAGGAACTCCTCATCCACCACGTTGACCCGGCTCTTGATACGAAAGGAGATGCCGAGCTTCTCGCGAATGATCAGATCGAAGATCCGAATCGCCCGCGCGCGATCGACCGTAAAATGGTCGTCGACGATCTCCACGTTGCGAATGCCGCGCTGGCGAATGCTGACGAGTTCCGAAACCACGTCCTCGGGATCGCGTCCCCGGTACTTGTGATTGGTGTTATAGCAGAAGCCGCAGTGGAACGGGCATCCGCGACTGGTCATGATCGTATCGACGGGCCGATCCCGCACGAGGATGGTGTAGTAGCGACCGGCCCGGTAGGCCGGCTCGACCAGATCGCGCGCGGGCAAGGGCACGCGACGGATGTCCGGCCGGTCGCCATATGGACTCATGCGCAGAGCACCGTTCTCACGCCACCAGAGACCGGGAATGTGCGGGTACTCTTGTGCCCGATCCAGATCCCGCACGAACATGGGCAGCGTGTTCTCCGCTTCCCCACACAAGATGAAATCCGCCTCGGGAAAGCATCCCAGCGTTTGTTCCGGCACGGCCGCGGCGTGCGGACCTCCGAGCACGACTCGGCCGGCGCCGGCGGACTTGGCCAGGCATGTCAGTCTGCGGACCTGGGCGAGAATCTCGGAGTAGACCGCGATGCCGACCAACCGGGGGGACGCGGCCCGAACGGCCGCCTCGATCTGCTGATCGCTCAACCGCCACGCGTTTGCATCCAGCACATCGACGGTGTAGCCATGTTCACGAAGACTAGCGGCCAGGTACAGAAGATTTAACGGAGGATACACCTTCTGCGCGAATTCGTTCACGTACGTACTGCGTGGCGTAATAAGCAGGACATCCAGACCCACGGTTCACTCCGTCATCGCTGCGGCACGGGGCATCACGGGCAGTCCGGCGCGAGCGTCGCCGCCTTCGGGTTCCGTCCGGGCCTCGCCAACCGCGGGCTGCGTTGCCGCGAGCGTGCGAAGCAAGCCGAACATGAACGGTATGCCGATGATCGCCGGCACCACATGGATGGAAAACGACATCAAGACGCCGACGCCCAGGAGCGTCATCTGGTCGGCGTACGGCGCGAACAGTGCCATGATGGCCGCCTCGCGCGGGCCGATACCCGCCACCGTGAACGGGATGTTGCTCATGAGCACCGCCACCGATCCAAAAGCAATAGACTCCTCGAGCGATGGCATGTGCCGCGGGTTGATCGCCAGGAATAACAGATAGCAGACGATCAGCGGCCGTAGCTGGAAGATCACGCCATAGGCCAGGAAGGCGATCTTCTGGCCAAGGCTGAACTCCTCGAAGGCGGCCAGGATTCCCGTGATGAAGCGGCCCAGCTTTGAGTGCACGCGACAGGCCGTTCGGCGGAGCATTTCGCGTGGCCATCGGACGGCCAGGACGGTCAGTATCGCCGCCCCCAGGCATGTGTGCAGGAGAATGTGGCCGAACGCGGGTACTTGCGACAAGGCGGCGGTGCCGACGTACAACCACACCAGTGTACCGACGAAGTTGATTGCCTTGTCAAAAGCGATGGACCCCGCAGCCTGCGAGAAGCCAAATGCGTCAACTCGGCCGAAGTAGATGGCGTTGACGAGTTCTCCCGCCTTCAGCGGGGAAGCGAAGCGAATGGGGTCCGAGCCGAGCCGCACCCGGAATACCTCGATCCACCGTGCGCGGGATCCCATGGCCCGGAGAATTCGCCACCACTTGTCTGCACCGAGAGCCATGTGCCACGACGCAGACAACCCAAACGTTCCCAGCAGGATGAACCAGTTCACCTGTCGGAGCTGATCGACAAGATTGGGCTGCTGACCATGCGGAGCGTGAAGCCGGACGTTAACCTTGACCGCCAGCACGGCCAGAATCGTCGCGGATACCAAGAGAGCCAATGCGCGGGGCTTGCGTCCCAGGAGCATTTTCGCCGAGTCGCTCATGCCGATGCCACTCCCGAGGATTCAACTGGTGAATGGACTGCACGCGGCTGAGTCAGTGAGGATGAGCCTTCTCGGCTCAGACGGGAGACCACCGCCCGAAGGACCTTGGCCGGGTAGAATCCGAGGTACACCAGGAACCGAAGATCGCCGCTTCTTATTGCGATCAGGCCCTGCAGCAGCGCCACGAGCGGACTGGGAATTCGCCGCAGCCACTGCACGCGGCCATTGCGCATCAACCATGAGAAGAGCACATTCGGCAACGCGGGCAGGAGCTTGTACAGCGCGGCGTAGGCGGCCACCGTCTCTCGTTCCGAACGGCTCAGCGATGAGGCATCATAGAAGTCTGTCTCCACGCCATGGGCAAGTCGCTCGTCGGCATCAGCGGGCAGGGCTCCGCAATCCATGCCTGGTCGCACGATGGGGGCGGTGGGCAGGTAGACGAGATGGTGCACCTTGATCCGGTTCAGGCGTCGCAAGCCGCGGTACCGATGCGCCCCTTCGACGTGGTCGTGCTCGGTCTCGCCGGGAAGATTGAACATGTGATCGACGTCGTACCAGAGTCTCTCGTCAGCACAGGCAGCAAAGGCCCGCTCGGCCTGCTCGTTCGTCTCGGCCCGATCGAGCACTTCGCGGCGGATGCGACTATTCCACGTCTGAAGCCCAAACTCAACCGAGTAGCAGCCCCCTTCTTTCAGGAGCCGAGCCGTCTGCCGATCGAAGCTAGTCACCGTACAGAAGCACTTGAAGGGAACCCGAATCTCACGCCGAAACCGACGCATCAGATCGGCCAGCCAGGCGTGATCACCCGACAGGTAAGAGTCCTTGAATATGACCTCGCGAAAGTGATACCTGCTCTTGCCCGCCACCAACTCCGCCATCACGGTGTCTACGCACTTGCGGCGATAGTAGCCAATACCGTGAATTTTCCCGGCGCAGGTTTCCTCGCAGAACGCGCAGTGATACGGGCATCCGCGGCTGACCATGGCTGCGTAACTGGCTCGCTGCGAAACGTGAGGCCCAAACAAGTCCTTGTCGGGCAGCGGAAGCGAGTCCAAATCCACCAAGGCTGCAGCGGCCGTCCGGACAACGCGGCCTTCACAGCGATACCACAGGTTCCCGACATACTGAAAACCGTGTCCCGCACGCAGAGCCTCGAGCAGAGGGTTGACGATGTTTTCCACCTCGCCCTGGATGACGGCATGGATGAAGGCGTCACGCATGATCCGTTCGGGCACAAGGGATGGGTGCAGGCCGATACCGATGATGGGCCGAGGAGCGATTTGGGTCAATCGTTCGGCCACCTGCCGCGACCAGCCGTAATTGCCGGGCAAGATGCTGAGGAAGACCGCATCCGGACGGGTCGAGTGAATGCGGCAGACCGACTGCTCCATCGAACTGAACCACCGGGCCAGGCGGGGCATCTGCAGCACGTTGTCCGACACGCCGAAAACGTCCGGATCGTAGACGAACGCGACCTCATGCCCGCCCTGGCGGAGTACGGACGCCAGCGTCTCCAGTTCCAACGCCTGGCGCACCCAGTAACGGCCGCGATAAACGAGCGTAACACGCATCAGTACGGCGCGCTCCACTTTGAAATCTTTTTGTACCAGTCGAGCTTGCCCTTGTCCTCGCCGTAGGCCTTGAACTTGTGGTCCTTGGTCGAAACCTTCTCCTGGCGGAAAAGCATTTCCAGGTAAGCGAGGAACTTGCGTTTGAACTCACTGAACGATCGGCAGGCCAGGGCGTGCCGGACCAGGAAAAAGGGCCGGCTGTGATGCCTGATGTACGCCTTCGCGGCGATCTCGTCGATCTCCTCGTTGGTCAGCTCCGTCCAGGGCCGCGGAAGCGGAGCCTCTTGCGCGTTGCCCAGAATGTACTCCCGCCAGTAATCGTATCCGCTCTCCTGGACGAGGTCTTGCCACAAGCTGGTGAGCGGCTTGGCCGTGGTTTTGGAGAACTGGACGTAATCGAGGGGCAGGCTCCTGGCGAACTTGAGCGTCTTGCGGATGGTCGCCCGCGTTTCGCCCGGCGATCCGATGAGGAAGAAGCCGAGCGACCGAATGCCTTTGGATTTGGTCAGGTGAACGGTCTCGCGGACCTGCTCGAGCGTGATGCCCTTGTTGATGCGCTTCATCATGTCGGCGTCGCCGGTCTCGATGCCGTAATAGATCCGGCCGCAGCCGGCCTTCTGCATTTCGGTGAGCAGTTCGTCGTCGACCGAGTCGATCCGGGCCCGGCACGCCCACAGGAGTCTCAGCCCGCGGCGCTGGATCTCTCGGCAGATGGCCAGGGCCCGCGGGCGGTTGATCACGAACTCATAGTCGAAAATGTCGATCTCGCGAATTCCAAAATGGTGATAGCACTCCTCCATTTCGTCCACCACCCGCTGCATGCTGCGGGGGTTGTAGGCCGTGCGGCCGGCCTCGCAGAAGAGGCAGCCCATGGGACAGCCCTTGCTGGTCACCATGACCGTGAAATTCTTCAGTTCGGTGGGAAACTCCGCGTACAACTCGTTCGGCAGCAGGTGCCGGGCCGGGTTCGGATAGAGATCAAAATCGGGCTCCGGGCCGTTCGCCGTCTGGATCACATCGCCGTTGCGTTTGTAGATCAGCCCGGGCACGTCGCTGTAGTGCTCTCGGCCGCTCTCGATTTCTTCGAGGAGTTGCGGAACGGTGTGATAGGCCGAGTTGAAGCACCCGAAATCGATTTCCGACGGCATGACCGATTCTTGCGGATAGACCCGCAGGTTGTAGCCCCCCACCATGACCTTGGCCTTCGGCAGTCCGCCGCGAAGGTAGCGGATCCAGTCCAGCGTCTCGCGGAACATGTAGGTGGTCATCATGAAGCCGAGCACATCGGGCTTGATCTGCTGCAGCCGCGTCAGCACCTGCGCGGGCGTGAGCTGGAGCGTGCGAGCGTCGATGAGGTGAACCTCGTGCCCGGCCCGCTCGGCGATGGCCCCCACCCAGGCCAGCGACAGCGGTGGGAACAGCCCGAAATAGCGCTGCACGATCTTGAGGTTCTCCTCGTGCAGCTTGTACGAGAACGGATTGAAGACCAGCGCGACCTTCATGCTTCTATTCCCGCTCGCCCCCGCCGCCGCCGGATGCATCCGAGGCGTTCATCCCGTTCAGCCGCTCGAGGCTGCGGCGGGCCTTGGCTCCGACCGGCCCGTTGGGATCCAGTTCGATCACCCGCTGCCAGTCCTCCCGGGCTCGATCCGGCGCGCCCAGGCGAACGCAGGCCAGCCCCCGATTCGCATATCCCGCCGGATCGTCAGGCTTTAATCCGATGGCCCTGTCGAAGTCAGCGATGGCCTCGTTCAGGTTCCCCTGTTGGGCCAGCAGGATGCCGCGGCGGTTGTAGGTGTCCACCTCGTCAGGGGCCAGTTCGATAGCCCGACTGTAATGCGCTACGGCTTTCCCGAACGCCCGCATGGTCGCGCAGACATTACCCCACTCCTTGTGTAGTGCGGCGTTCTTGGGCTCCAGCACGACCAGCCGGCCGAAATCCGCGTCGGCGAGTTCCGGCTGACCGCCCAGCACGTAGGCCCGGGCCCGAGCCCACAGCGCCTGAGAATTGGCTGGCTCGAGTTTCAGCGCGCGGCTGTAGTAATCGACCGCTTGGTTGTACCGGCCACACCGGGCGTGAAGGGCACCCAGGTTCAGGTACCCGCCCACATACGACGGATCCAACTCGATCGCACGCTGGAAATCCGCAATGGCTTCTGCCTCACGCTCCTGCCGCAGGTAAATCGACCCGCGATTGTTGTAGGCCTCGATGTACTCAGGCCGCAGACGAATCGCTTCAGCGTAATCGGCAATGGCTTCTTCCAGCCGGTCCATGCCCGCGTAAGCGTTGCCTCGATTGTAGTACGCGGAGGCATCCTTCATTTGCAGAGCAATCACCTTGCCCAGATCCTCGACCGCCCGGTCGTATTGCTTCTGCTCCAGGTAAACCAGGCCGCGTTTCGAAAGCGCATCCGCGTCGGCAGATTGCAGTTCGATGGCGTGAGAGAAGTCCGCAGCGGCCTCGGCCTGACGCCCCAGGACGGAATACACTCGAGCCCGGTTCACGTAGTAGCCGGCGTCCTTGGGCCCGAGTTCGACCGCTCGGTTTAGATCTTCCAGGGCCAGCTCGTGGCGCCCTGCCTCGGCATAGGCGATCGCCCGGATGTTGTAAGGCTGTGGATCGAGAGGGTTGTACCGGATGGTATGACTGAAAATGGAGACCGTGTTTCGCCACAAGCCGACCTGTCGCCAGCTCAGTCCTCCAAAGATTCCAAGTGCCACCGCGAGAGCGGCAATCTTGGGCCATCTCCCCCGAACCGGCCGA
>ERZ795047.2620-NODE-2620-length-16868-cov-15.903824_pt1 | contig 16868 bp, 13 predicted proteins | sample MGYA00375131_ERZ795047 | MGnify/ENA primary metagenome ERZ795047 (study PRJEB30176, sample SAMN05720228) | activated sludge metagenome | isolation source: Anaerobic digester | place: Japan | collected 2015-05-20 ...
GTCGCCCCCCATGCGGGGGCGTGGATTGAAACATTTCGCGCTTTTGCTTTTTGGAGTTCTGGACGCGTCGCCCCCCATGCGGGGGCGTGGATTGAAACAAGGACATTGATGGAGCAATCAAGGCGAAGATTAGTCGCCCCCCATGCGGGGGCGTGGATTGAAACAAGGTTGAGGCGCCGGAGATCAGCGCGGCTGAGAGTCGCCCCCCATGCGGGGGCGTGGATTGAAACCGGACCGTCCCACGATGCCGGCTATGACCTCCTACGTCGCCCCCCATGCGGGGGCGTGGATTGAAACAATAACAGTTAAATTGGAAGTCGCACCGAGAGATAGTCGCCCCCCATGCGGGGGCGTGGATTGAAACATGCGGGAACGTATAACGAGCAAGTAGTGATTGAGTCGCCCCCCATGCGGGGGCGTCGCCCCCCATGCGGGGGCGTGGATTGAAACCCCATATGCCTTGTATGATACTGGTATCATACTTGGTCGCCCCCCATGCGGGGGCGTGGATTGAAACCAGCGGTCAAGCTCCCACCTCCGGCATCGCTTGCGTCGCCCCCCATGCGGGGGCGTGGATTGAAACTCTGTCATTCTTTTCAGCACCTTTCAATTGTTTTGGGTCGCCCCCCATGCGGGGGCGTGGATTGAAACAAGATACATCTTAGCAACCTCCTTTATATTTCGTCGCCCCCCATGCGGGGGCGTGGATTGAAACATAGCTGAAAGATAAGATAGCGCAAGATTAAAGGTCGCCCCCCATGCGGGGGCGTGGATTGAAACATTGAGTAAGGAGGAAAGAGAAATGAACAGAATCGTCGCCCCCCATGCGGGGGCGTGGATTGAAACACCGAACCAGTTGTCCAGCATCCACTCATATCTGTCGCCCCCCATGCGGGGGCGTGGATTGAAACCATTCAATATTATTTCCGTCATACTTTGCAATTAGTCGCCCCCCATGCGGGGGCGTGGATTGAAACATAGAATTGTTCTATATGTGGGCGGAAAAGGGTTGTCGCCCCCCATGCGGGGGCGTGGATTGAAACATCTTTATCATGCGCTTCGTGCCTTTCTTCCAGCGTCGCCCCCCATGCGGGGGCGTGGATTGAAACACAGGATTTGAACAGGATGACGGCGCGCGGCTTGTCGCCCCCCATGCGGGGGCGTGGATTGAAACTATTTGCGGGCAATCGGCGCAGGTCGAGAAAATCGTCGCCCCCCATGCGGGGGCGTGGATTGAAACTTTTGGTGTTTGAGGATATATGCGGAAATCAAGGGGTCGCCCCCCATGCGGGGGCGTGGATTGAAACACTCTTAGGTAAATCATAGAATTTTCCTCCAATCTGTCGCCCCCCATGCGGGGGCGTGGATTGAAACTTCGTGGGCGATTTTCAAGCCGCCCCTCCCTGTCGTCGCCCCCCATGCGGGGGCGTGGATTGAAACTTCCGGTTTTGTATAAAACTTTTTGCCTTTCTTCGGTCGCCCCCCATGCGGGGGCGTGGATTGAAACCGTATTACCATACTCCCCATATGGTAATATATGTTGTCGCCCCCCATGCGGGGGCGTGGATTGAAACACTTGATAAAAAAAATAAAAAAAATGAAAAAAGTCGCCCCCCATGCGGGGGCGTGGATTGAAACCCATAAACCCACAGAACAGGAGCATACTGATAGCGTCGCCCCCCATGCGGGGGCGTGGATTGAAACATTGAGTAAAGCGCAACAAACAAAAAAAAGGAGGGCGTCGCCCCCCATGCGGGGGCGTGGATTGAAACCTCGTTAATTCTTTCATCCTCTTTGATTCTGTGTCGCCCCCCATGCGGGGGCGTGGATTGAAACTCTTTTGTGGTGATGATAAGCCCCTCCTCCTCCAGTCGCCCCCCATGCGGGGGCGTGGATTGAAACTTTCCTCCTTTTTTGATTTTATGCCCATCCTATAGTCGCCCCCCATGCGGGGGCGTGGATTGAAACATTTTTTTTAATCAATCAAACACAAATCAATTTTGTCGCCCCCCATGCGGGGGCGTGGATTGAAACATTATTATTTTAAGTCTTGCGATTTTGCGAACAAGTCGCCCCCCATGCGGGGGCGTGGATTGAAACAAATAATATAAAATTATTTGTAAAAAAAATATTAAGTCGCCCCCCATGCGGGGGCGTGGATTGAAACCTTTTCCGTTCCTAGCGTGGTTGACATCTTTTGGGTCGCCCCCCATGCGGGGGCGTGGATTGAAACTTTCCTCCTTTTTTGATTTTATGCCCATCCTATAGTCGCCCCCCATGCGGGGGCGTGGATTGAAACAGGCGCCTATGTTCGCAGCCCCGCTGGGATGACGTCGCCCCCCATGCGGGGGCGTGGATTGAAACATGAATCTTTCGGGGTCACAGGCTTCAAGTGCGTCGCCCCCCATGCGGGGGCGTGGATTGAAACCGATTTTCAGTTTGCGAATAGCGGTAATAGCGTCGTCGCCCCCCATGCGGGGGCGTGGATTGAAACCGCCACAACAAAGAGGAGCTGGCGGAAATTCGGAGTCGCCCCCCATGCGGGGGCGTGGATTGAAACCCTCCCGCGGTTTATAGAATTTTGGCTGTATTTAGTCGCCCCCCATGCGGGGGCGTGGATTGAAACAACGGCACATTGGAAGACAAGCGGGCATCGGCAACGTCGCCCCCCATGCGGGGGCGTGGATTGAAACACCAAATTGCTTGTCATATACTGCATAAAACATCGTCGCCCCCCATGCGGGGGCGTGGATTGAAACCAGATGTCAATTATGCAAGAATGGCGATAAAAAGTCGCCCCCCATGCGGGGGCGTGGATTGAAACCTTTAGGTGATACGTGGATGGATGGCACAGAACGTCGCCCCCCATGCGGGGGCGTGGATTGAAACCTTTGTGGCGATAAGTCCCTCCTCCTCCATCCAGTCGCCCCCCATGCGGGGGCGTGGATTGAAACAATTGATAAAAAATGAAAAAAAAAAAATGAAAAAAAGTCGCCCCCCATGCGGGGGCGTGGATTGAAACTGTTCCCAACCCCTAATTTAGATGACGTCATAATGTCGCCCCCCATGCGGGGGCGTGGATTGAAACCAACTCAATCCCAATTTTCCGTATGTGTTTAAGTCGCCCCCCATGCGGGGGCGTGGATTGAAACTATTTGCGGGCAATCGGCGCAAGTCGAGAAAATCGTCGCCCCCCATGCGGGGGCGTGGATTGAAACAATTTTTTATCCGGTTGGTCAGCATCCACTCGTAGTCGCCCCCCATGCGGGGGCGTGGATTGAAACCGCCCACCAGCAGGAACTCACAACACGGTGGGATGTCGCCCCCCATGCGGGGGCGTGGATTGAAACGGCTTTTGCGTCCCCCAGATTTGCCGAGATTATTGTCGCCCCCCATGCGGGGGCGTGGATTGAAACACCGATTTGTTGAAAAAAGGAGGTGAGAAGGCTTGGTCGCCCCCCATGCGGGGGCGTGGATTGAAACATTTTCGCAAGACCGATTTATCGAAATTGTGCGCCGTCGCCCCCCATGCGGGGGCGTGGATTGAAACAGGAGGCGGAATAATAACGGAGGGGCGAAAGATGGCGTCGCCCCCCATGCGGGGGCGTGGATTGAAACTGTCCATTTGCCTTTTCCATCACACCATCCGCCCGTCGCCCCCCATGCGGGGGCGTGGATTGAAACAGGGTATATGATCCTATATCAGGACAGCCGATGGTAGAGTCGCCCCCCATGCGGGGGCGTGGATTGAAACTTGCGGAATTACTTTGGGGGCGTGGGATTTGGTCAGTCGCCCCCCATGCGGGGGCGTGGATTGAAACACGTTCTGAAGCTGTCAATGTAGAATATGCTTGGTCGCCCCCCATGCGGGGGCGTGGATTGAAACCGCGTATTATCCGCCTCTTATCTGCCGGATGTTGAGTCGCCCCCCATGCGGGGGCGTGGATTGAAACTTGCACAAAATGATGAAGAAAATAAAGACCCAGCGGGTCGCCCCCCATGCGGGGGCGTGGATTGAAACAATGTAGCCATGTTTGAAGTGACCACATCGCCCAGTCGCCCCCCATGCGGGGGCGTGGATTGAAACACGCCGTTCCTCAATACTGCCCATCCAAAAGGAGTCGCCCCCCATGCGGGGGCGTGGATTGAAACCCTCGCCCCGCCGGTCTGGACAATCGGCGGGGTATGTCGCCCCCCATGCGGGGGCGTGGATTGAAACCGCTGTATCAACCAATTCTTCCAGCCGTTCAAAGTCGCCCCCCATGCGGGGGCGTGGATTGAAACCGCTGTATCAACCAATTCTTCCAGCCGTTCAAAGTCGCCCCCCATGCGGGGGCGTGGATTGAAACTCCTTTATTATTTTGGATTACGAACAATTAAAAGTCGCCCCCCATGCGGGGGCGTGGATTGAAACCGTGAATACGCAAACTCGGCTTGTATAGCCCGACGTCGCCCCCCATGCGGGGGCGTGGATTGAAACCGTGTAAAGCGAAAGTTTGCCGTCTATCGGATAAGTCGCCCCCCATGCGGGGGCGTGGATTGAAACATGGTAATAAAATTTATAAATAGCATACATTTCGTCGCCCCCCATGCGGGGGCGTGGATTGAAACCCCGCTGTGGGGAGTTTAACTTACCTTGCCAAACTGCCTGTGATGGCTGTTTTTTGGTTAGGAAGTGAGAGGAAAATAAAAAGGGGGATGACTATGAAGAAGAAAATAGACGTTGAAACCGAAATTGGACTGTTCACTATTGAGTTCGAGTTCTTTGACAGTGGACGGACAAGCGCATATTTGGAGTTTAAGGGTGGCGACCCCGATGACGATTTCTGTGCGCTTAGCTTGATGATTTATGACAACGAAGAGACCAACCCAGACGAAATAGCGGAGTGGGTAAACGAAGAAATTAAGAAAAGTATCCGCAACTTCAAGGAATGCAGTTCTTCGGACTCCGCAAAGGTTTTGAACGCCGTTGTTAGGAAGCTAAAGAAAAGCGGGTATGCTTGTTCGATTCGGTAGTGATAAATAAAGAGGGTTAGTCGCCCCCCATGCGGGGGCGTTTTTTTTTGTGGTTGTTTTTCCATCTATGGCGTTTTTTTGTTTTGTTTTTTTTGTTTGGTTTTTCTTAAATCGCTATGGGGTTTATTTGCGCTTGACCTTTCTGGGTGGTTTGAGGTAGGTGTTAATAAATGTTCGTGGCAAATGGCGGTTTTTGTAATATAATTTTTATTAGGTTAGAGGTTTTAAAAGCGCGGAGGGTGTTTAAATAAAGTTATGATTGTTAATCCTGTCATGTGCATGAAGTGCAATAAAACGATTGCCACGGTAAAATTTACCAAGATGGTCGAAGGCAAGCCGCATGAGATTCATCTATGCCAAAACTGCGCGGCTTCGGTCAGTCCGTATCAACCGAAAATGTCCTCTCTCGAAAACACTTGGAGCGAGGTTCTTTCTCAATTGCTGGCATCTTCTGGGAGTGCAAAGCCGTCGCAAGAGTCGAAGGCGGATGAGTCCAAGTCTCCTCAGGAAAAGATTGACGCGGTTTGCGATTTTTGCGGTTTCCCGTTTGAGAATTACCGCAAGTCTCCTTTTCTGGGTTGCAGTTTTTGTTATACGGCGTTTGAAAAATATCTCATTAATGACATTCGCCGGATTCACGGCAGCATTCAGCATACGGGTCGGATTCCTATGCGCTTCCGCAAATTGGTTGAGATTAAGCGCAGTCTGGATTATTTGAAGCGTGAACTTCAAGAGGCGATTAAGTGCGAGAATTTTGAGCAGGCTGCCATCCTGCGGGATAAAATCCGCCATCTGAACGATGGCAAATCCTCCGGCGATTGATTATCTTTTTTTTAGCTGTTCAAGGGCAGGGCAATGAAGCGGAATTTATACAGTGAAAGCGACATTTGGTTAAAGGATGAGGGCGATTGCGAAAATGTGGTTATTTCCAGTCGTATTCGTCTGGCGCGCAATCTTTCCAAAATTCCTTTTTCCACTCATGCCAAACCGGAGGAGCTGGCGAATGTGGAGCGTTTGGTGGATGAGCGGATTCAGAGCATTCCCGCATTCAATGATTATGAGAGTATTTCGTTGCATGATGTTTCTCAATTCACACGGCGCTATTTGAAGGAAAGCCACATTATCAGCCCGGAGATGGAGAAGGGCGGCGAGCATCGCAAGGTGTATCTAAGTCCGGGCGGTCGCATTTCCATCATGGTCAACGAGGAGGATCATCTTCGGTTTCAGATTCTTGCGGCTGGTTATAATTTGCGCGAGATTCTCGACGATTTAATCAAATTGGATACCAAGCTTGTGGAATTGTTGCCGATTGCCTTTTCTGAACAGTTGGGGTTTTTGACGGCTTGTCCAACTAATCTGGGAACTGGTTTGCGTGTGTCTGTGATGTTGCATCTGCCGGGGTTGGTTTTCAACCGCCAGATTGAGGACACTATCAAGATGCTTCAGCCGCTTGGGGTGACTATTCGGGGTTTTTACGGCGAGGATTCCGAGTTCACCGGCGATGTGTTTCAGATCTCCAACGAGGCGTCGCTCGGGAAGAATGAGGAGGCGATTGTTGATTCGATTGGGAGCATAGCTAATAAGGTTATCGAGCAGGAGGAGGAGGCGCGGATGGAGTTATTCGATAAGCGTCCGCTTATCGTTGAAGACACTGTTTGGCGTTCATTCGGGATTCTCAGTCAGGCGCGTCTTATGGATACTCAGGAGACGATGAAGCTTTTGAGCCGTATACGTTTGGGCATTGAGCGCAAGTATTTTAGCAAAATGAATCATTACATTCTCAACCGTTTGTTCTTCAGCATCCAGCCTGCGCATGTGGAATATAAAAGACAAACGGGTCCAAACAATCAAAAACGCGATGCGGCGAGAGCCGAGTTGTTAAGATGTTTATTTACCCAGTCGGGTTCAGATAACTGAAGAACGAATTTTTCAAGGAGCATTCCTGATGGTTGAGCAAACACCTAATCCTTCCACTCCGGGGTGGCGGGAAGTTATGAAATTATCCGAGCGGGAGGCGGCTCGTCTTGGTCATAATTACATCGGTCCTGAGCATTATCTTTTGGGCATAATCCGCAAAGGCGACGGTATCGCCGTTCAGGCTTTGCAGAATATTAACATTGACCTTGATGATGTGAAGATGGAACTCGAGCGCATTCTTGATGTGGGGCAGAGTTCTCAGGTGGGCGTTTATCCAATGAATCCGGATGCCAAGCGCGTAATCGAGCTGGCTCATCAGATTGCAATCAAGATGAACCACACGTGGATGGGTACGGAGCATCTTCTGCTTGCCATAGTTCGCGACGGCAACAATGTTGCGGCTCGCTGTCTTAAAAATTTTGGCGTTGATTATAAACGCGCCCACACAGAAGTTATGAACATGCTTGAGGAGAATGTCAGCGGCACGAAACCGGTTCAGGGACTGGGCAAATCCAAAACTCCCGCGCTTGATACATTTGGGCGCGATTTGACCGAATACGCCCGCGAAGGCAAGTTGGATCCTGTTATCGGCAGAGAGGTTGAGATTGAGCGGATTTTGCAGATTCTCTGCCGCAGAACCAAAAACAATCCTATTCTTTTGGGCGAACCGGGCGTCGGCAAAACTGCCATCGTGGAAGGGCTTGCCCAAAAAATCGTCAGCGGGGATATCCCTGACTTGCTTTCTCAGAAACGTCTGCTCGCCTTGGATCTGGCGGCGGTTGTGGCGGGGACTAAATATCGCGGACAGTTTGAAGAGCGTCTCAAAGCTATCATGCAAGAAATCCGCCGCAACAAAGAGGTTATCGTATTCATTGACGAAATCCATACCCTTATCGGAGCCGGCGCCGCGGAGGGCGCAATTGACGCCTCCAACATGCTCAAACCTGCTCTTTCGCGCGGGGAGCTCCAATGCATCGGCGCCACAACGCTTGAAGATTATCGAAAATATATCGAAAGAGACGGGGCTCTGGAACGTCGTTTCCAACCTATTAACGTCAACCCGCCAACGATTGAGGAAACGGAAGCTATTATCAAGGGTTTGCGCAATCGCTACGAGGCGCATCATGGGGTTATCATCTCTGATGAAGCCATCAAGGAAGCGGTTTTTCTTGCAGACAGATACATCACGGACCGCCGTCTGCCCGACAAGGCGATTGACGTTATTGATGAAGCGGGGGCGCGAGCGCGTCTTTTAGCTAATGTCAAACCTCAGGTGTTTAAGGATATCGAGCAGGAGATTCAAAAATACGAAAATCAACTGCGCGAACTCACTCTCAATGAGGAATATGAGAAATGTCAGGAAATCAAGATGATACGGGATCATCTTGTCCGACAAAAAGATGTGTTATATCGCGAGTGGCGTCAGAAGGAGACCTCTGATGTGCCTAAAAAGGTCATAGATTCTGCCGACGTGGCATATATCGTTTCCAAATGGACTGGCATTCCTATCATGCAATTGGAAGAGGAGGAATCTCACAAACTTCTTCGGATGGAGCAGGAACTTTCCAAACGCGTGGTCAGTCAAGAGGATGCAATCAAAACCCTTGCCAAAGCCATCCGCCGGGCGCGTTCGGGCATCAAGGATCCGCGGCGACCGTCAGGCTCGTTTATCTTTCTCGGACCCACCGGCGTGGGCAAAACGGAACTTGCTAAAACCCTTGCCGAGTTCCTTTTCGGCAATGAGGAAGCGCTCATCCGAATTGATATGTCCGAATACATGGAAAAGTTTTCGGTGTCGAGACTGGTTGGCGCGCCTCCGGGATATGTGGGATATGAAGAGGGCGGACAGCTGACGGAAAAAGTCCGTCAAAAGCCTTATTCCGTTGTCTTGCTTGATGAAATCGAAAAGGCGCATCCGGATGTATTCAGTCTTCTTTTGCAGGTTTTTGATGACGGTCGGCTCACGGATAGCTGGGGGCATGTGGTTGATTTCCGAAACACTGTGATTATTTTAACATCAAATGTGGGCACTCGCCGCATTATGAAAAAGGATAGCCTTGGTTTCCAAACTGAGAAAGAAGAGACCACTTATGAAAAAATGAAAGAAAAGGTCATGATAGAAGTGAAGAAGGTTTTCAATCCGGAGTTTCTGAATCGGATTGATGAAACCATCGTCTTCAAATCGCTTGATGAGCACGATATTAAGAATATAGTTGAAATCCTTATCGGGCAATTAAATGCGCGTATTGAAAAGAAAAATATCCGTATCGAAGTTACGGATGAAGTGAAGGATTTCCTCGTTCAGAAGGGCTACGATCCCGAATATGGGGCGCGTCCTTTGCGCAGAGCCATCCAGAAATATATCGAAGACCCGCTATCGCTCAAGATGATTGAGGGGGGCATTTCCGAAGGCTCAACAATCGAAATCAGTATGGCAGATGATGAGGTTGCGTTTAATATAAGAAAGGATGAGGCGGCGCTAACCGGTTCGGCATCTCAATCGCTCAAATAAGGTCATACGGAATCATAGAATCAGCTTTTCGATAATGGAGCGGGCGTCGTTGTATATTCCGGGACAGCGGCTTTCGCGCGGTCCGACAATATTTAAGACTTCAATATTGCAACTTTCTATCCATTTCAGGATTTCCTTTGCCGCTTTGGCATCGTCGTAAGTTTTTTTGATGTCAACAACAAACAGGTGTTTGAAACGCCGCTTGGCAACAATTTGAGAGAGCGCGGTTCCGCCGGTGGGGCGTCCCCAAGTTAGGATAAGAGTGCCGTCGCTCTCCCCTATATTTAATTCGGTGGCGATTCGATCGTCGGTGGATTTTGATTCTTCGAGCGGATATTTTTTATTCAAAACCCCATCCTCGGCTTGTCTCCCATTTGGGCACCACCCGCCGCAGGGAATTCCTTTTTCAAGGGCAACATCCAGAGCAGCCCGGTTAACCCCCGTCTGCGAACCGCTGATTATTTTTTTTAGCATATTACCCTACCAATTTTTAATAGAATATTTCATAAAATGAAAAAAAAGGAAAGTCAATATAATTTAAATTGACATGGCGGGCATGGTTGGAACTAAATCTATATTCACAATCGAGAAGCCTTTTATGAAAGGTCAAATTTTTTGTGAATACAAGATTTAAAAAGGAGGTGAATGTATGAAAAAAGAAGGTTTTACGTTAATTGAGCTGCTGATAGTCGTGGCGATTATTGCCATTCTCGCCGCCATCGCGGTTCCGAACTTTCTCGAGGCACAGGTGCGTTCGAAGGTGTCGCGAGCCAAGGCGGATATGCGAACCGTCGCCACAGCCTTAGAGGCTTATGCAACAGATGCGAATAATTATCCCAAATGCAATCCATATTCTTATGCATTCGCTGTGCCAAGCCAGTATCCGAGCGATCCTGCCTTTGGGCCCGTTCTCGAACGTCTCACGACGCCGATCAAGTATATCACAAGCAGCGCAGCGCTTACAGATCCCTTTAAGGCTACTAAAAGATACTCCAGCAGCAATTTCCCGGGTGGTCCGCCAGCTGCTCTGGTCACTGACCCTCGAGATTATCAGGTTGCCGAACTTTATCATTATATGGCTCGCGACGCTATAAGCACAACCTTGATACAATATCCCGAGCGAAGGGTTCAATGGTGGTTTTTAGAATCCTGCGGACCCGATAGAGCCCATCACAATATGGGCGGCATTCTGCTGAATACGACCATGAGCTCCTTCCCCACCATTTTGTCAAGTCAATATGACCCGACAAACGGAACGGTTTCGCAGGGAAGCATCTTTCGCGTCGGCGGTCAAAAGACTCCTCTTGGGCTTGATTTCTTCAACGCCTGCACGACAGCTCAAAAATAATATAACGAAAAAAAATATGGCGGGATACACATTTGTATCCCGCCGTTTTTTTATGATTAAATCTCGAAAAGGATTGTTTGAATTTTTTTGGGCTTAAGATAAATTGGGAACCGATTCTCATCCGTCTTCTTAATTTCAGATTCAATTTCTTCATTCAAATTTGTTTGCCAAACTTTTTTAATCTTGCCTGTCAATTCAATGCTGCCTTGTTGATTTTCTTGAGTGGGATTATACAGGCGAACCAAGATATATTTTGAGTTTTCAGCTTTTTTGAACGCGCTAACTTCGATTTTATTATTAGAACATTTAACGAAGCTGAAAGCAAGCGGCATCTTGCCGTTTTTATTTTTTCCAAATTGCGCCGCCCTTAATGGAACGTTCAATCTTAATGCCGCTTTCGGGCATTCAGCCTCCGCCCAGTTTTCCTTATGCGGATAAATCGCCATTCTGAACTCGTGGCGCCCTGGGCATTGCGGACCGATATCGGGCAATTCCTGTTTTCGCTGCTCGGATACCTCAAGTTTGATACGGGCTGCGCGTACCAGCGTAATGGCAATTGTCGTGTGTTTATCCGGCAGGATTTCAAATTCTTGCAGACCTTCTGTTAGTATTGCCAAACCTCTTTGACCGTCGCTCATGTCAACGAATGAACGATACGGATATGTTCCAACAACTGGCTCTTTCCAGTCTTTGCAATCGGGCAAATCAATGGAGCGTTCAACGATATCGAAATGACTGTCGGCATATGATACGCGGGAGCGCAGCATTTGTGCGGGGAAAAGCATTCGCAACCTGTGGTCTCTTGCCGTGTTATTAAATGCTGTTGTCAGTTCAATATGACGGGCTTTTTTCTTTAATGTAATCAGATGGGTTATGGGTAATTCGACTAAATCGGATGAGCGTTTGGTTGCGTCAGGGCAATGGCTTGGGACTCGAAGCGTCAAGTCAATTTTTATCGTTGCCGAGAGAACGCCATCTTCCACTTTTGAAATCTGGGCTTGCGCGCCGCTTGAATAGATAACCCTATCAAAGGTCGGCGCAATCCTCCTCCATGCATTTCCCGCCTCGCCGGCATCTTCCAAAAGGAGCAAGTTTTGGAATAATTCGCCGGTTTCTTTGTCGAGCACCGTCAGTGTTCCGTTTCCATTAGCCGTTACTTTAAGAAACTCATTTTCCATCTCATTGGGGGAAGTGAAAAGAGTTCCCGTTTTTCTATCGGGCTTGGCTGATGTTTCAATTGTGTAAACTTTGTAACCGAGCGATGGGATTTTATCCGCCGACAATTTGATGCGGAAGCGTCGAGAGAGAAATGCCTGCGGAACGTTCCATTGGTTATCCACAAAAATTCCTTCTTGTGTTTCTGAGATTATTTGATAATCGCAAATGCCGCCGTTGGGGTCGCGTATAATCAGCGATTGCGCCCCGCTTTCTTCTGGGACATCAATAAGCGTCTCAAGAATCTCTGTCCGTTCAAAAGGAAGGGGGTTGAAAAGCATTAATAATTGGGCGTTATTTTTAACTTCGCCGGTGTTTACGTTTTGTGCTAAAAATTTCATAGCATCTTGAACAAGACCTTCGCTGATTTGCCTTGTTTGGCGAAGATGATAGCGAACATCTTCTATCACATCGTCCGGCGCGCATCCTGCGTTGGCGTCATGCGTGTGTGTGCAAAGGAGATGACGCCATGCCATATCAAGATAGCGCTCAGGATATTCCAAACCGATTTGCCAAGCCAGAACGGATGCGGGCTCCGCCTGATGAATGAGCATCATCTCTGTGCGGAAATTTTCCTGTTTGAGGCGGGTGCGGGCGCTGATGGTTCCGGGCAGAAGATATGTCCACCAGCCATCTCGTAGATTCGTGCGCCGTTCTCCTATCAGAATAGTTAATTTTGATAAATCGAGATTTTTTTTCAATGTTTGGAAAAATTTTTCCAAGTCGCTGAAAATGACTTTGATTTCCCCCATTTGCTCGTTTGCATCTTTTACGACCTGCGGCTCCAGAGGGTGGGGCCAGGAGATATCGTGTCCGTGCATGGCAAGAAAATATGGGCTGGAATATTGCCCGCCTTCAAGCCGCAGCATCTCATCAAAGGCGGGTTTCAGGTTTTCTTTTATGTAGAGAACATCTGGTTCAAGAAGTTCAATGTTGGTGAAAACATTGTCGGCATCGGCGTTTTTGAATGGGGTCTCCCCTGTTTCGCCCCATCGCCAAGTCCGCTCATTGATATCAAGACCATAGGTTATCTTGCGGAACACAAGATAATAATAATTATATCGGGCAAATAGGGCGAATCTGTGAGCCAGAACTTGCGAGCCGTCGGGCGACTTCCAGATAAATTCGCTTTTGGTTTCGTGCGGGCTGATGCCTCTATAAAAGAGCGCCGTATCAATTCCGAAACCGTTAAATATCTGAGGCAGCTGCCCTGTCTGTCCCCATGAGCAAGGGGTATAGCCGATCTTCATCACATGTCCGAAAGATTGGCTAACCTTGTGTCCATATTGCAAATTTCGAATAATAGATTCCTGTGATATATTGGGGATGTCCGGCAATGAATACCAAGGTCCGATTAATAATCTGCGGGATTTTACCAGATTTTCGATACGGTTGCGATTCTGGGGACGAGCCTCCAGATAATCCTCAATCATAATACAATGAGCGTCCATTGTATAAGAGATGTAGCTATCATCGCGTTCCAGCAGCTCAAGAAGATAATCCATCATCTTGACAAGCATCATCCGCGTCTGCTGAAAACTGTAGCGAAATTCCCTGTCCCAGTGGGTGTTGGAAACTACGTGTATTTCTTTAAAATCAGGGGTCTGTTCCATTTTTAAAATAAATGATTCATACGGCGCTGCATACTTTTATAAAGGGCGTAGGCGACAGCAGCTTTGACAAAATCGGCAAGAATAAACGGCATAAATCCTTGTGTAATTGCGGCTGATAAGGTTGAACCTGTCACCGTTTTCAACCAGAGCACGCCCGGAATGTAATATGCCATTAGACCCAGCAATAAAACGGAAGAGTCTCGATAGATATTTGCCTGCTTGGCATTTGAAAGAAGGCGGCTGATGACAAAGGAGCAAAAGATGAATCCCCAAAGATAGCCGGCGGTTACCCCTGAAAGGGCGGAGAACCCGCCTTGAAATCCGGAAAATATCGGCAAACCAAAAGCGCCAAGAGCCAGATACCCTGCTTGCGATGCGATTGAAAATCTTCTAAGCGCCATTGCGCCAAAGAGGACAAAAAAGACCTGCATTGTAAAAGGAACGGGCGTCCACGGCAATAAAATCCGCGCTCCCGCGCCCAGCGCCATACAAAAGGTCAGAGCCGTTCCGCCAAGCAAGAGCCGGATTTTCCGGGATTCAATAACATCTGTTTTGAACAGGTTCGCTGCAATTGCCAATGCCGCCATTTTTCAATCTCCTTTATGATAATATTTTTAATCTAACATTTTTCGTGAAAAAAGTCTTTTCAACCGGCGCGCCTCATTGATGGAGCACATATAAATTTCATTGTCCGGTTTGATTCTAAGGGCTTTTTCATAATAGTCAATTGCCCTGTCATAATCACCTTGAACCTCTGAAAACACGCCCAGATTATTATAGGGAGCCGGGTCGTCCGGTCGAAGCGCAATGGCGCGCTCCCACGAAGATGCCGCCTCGTCCCATAAACCGTTTCGGGCAAGATTGACGCCGTTTTTGCAAGGCGGTGTTTTGCCTTTTTCTAAACGGCGCGAATCAGTCACTTTGTGAGGCGCAATAATTTTTGCAAGATTCGTCGTCACCTCGTCCATTAATCTGTTCAATAAATCATCCGCGCTTGGAAGGGCGGCGATTTCACCGGAGCCGAAAGCCTTTTTTTGAAAACTTGCCTGATAACGGTCGCCCACGATTACTTCGCTCGTTTCCACGTTTATCATGCGGAATGCGGCGGCAACCGTTCCGCTTCGAACCAAAACCGGCACATCAACATAGAATGTTTCAAATCGGGGAATCAAACGCCCCTGATAGTCATGATAATATCCTGTTATTCGAGTCTCCGCTTTTTGCTCTGTCATTTTTTGGTCTTCAACGCTGCAACCCGTCACTTCGCCGGTAATAAGATAATGAGCGTTCAGCATTTTTCCCATTTCAATGGCTTTTGATTCGTCAACATAATCAGTCTGAGAAAATTTGTGTTCCATGAATATTGCATCCATCCGCGAGCGTTCCATCAGCTGATAATATTTTGTGGGAGCGAGTTTGGATACAAAGGAGCTTGCGATTCTTTCTCCGGCATCAGGCGCTTCCGGCGGCGATTTGAAATCAACCACTGCAAGAATCTTTCCACCCTTGATGGGATATTTTGGGGGTTCGATGCGACTGATAATGATGCGCGTGCTTCCGCAACCGGTTAAGATTATTAGCATCATTAAGCGCAATACTAACTCAAAAGTTTTTTCGCGCAATTTGAAAAACATATCAAACAATCCTCACATCAAAATATTGAACATATTCATTATGAAAACATCTATATGCTGTAAAGTGTTTTCTACCTTGATCCTTCAAAATAGTGAAAAAAATAAATGTGTCCGTTAGAAGTTGAAAAATGGGAGGAGGCGGGAGAAATCTGGGCATGGTTTGACCACGCTGTTTTTGTGATTAATTTTTTTCAACTTTTAAAATCTGCCTCCTGTTTTGATTTTTTTCCGTCCGCTTCAACACCTCAGAATGTTGCCCCAGTAGGCGCGAAAGAGTTTTTGAATGGCTTTGGGAATGCCCAGAAGGGCTATCACGGTTGTGCGGGCATGGCTTAACACACGCGCCGGCAGCGTGAACAAAAGCCTCCGTATTCGCCACAAGCGCATACGCAGCGGTGTCGCGCGCTTGCGCGGCTGTCCGTCCTTGCGCATCGTCTCCCCGCGCCCGCTCCGGCGCCCGCCCAACAAATCCACCGCGCGTCCCAAGACCTCCGCCAAAGACGCCACCGCATAAAATCCCGCATTCCGCGCATATTCCTGGCACGGCGGATGATGCAGCCCCAAATCCTCAAGCGGCTCTTTGTAATAATCCTCCATCCCCATCTTGCGGCTATATAGATGCCAAACCGCCGCCGGATAACTCATTTTTCGATTCATGAGATGCCGCACGTCCGAAGGCTCCAGATCCGTCAACACGCCCGAATAATGATAGAGGAACGTCCCCGACTCCATCCACCGACGCCCGATCAGCGTCCGCGCCTTCTTCCATCCCGCGCATTGTATCTGACACACGCATATCCCGCTTTTCTCAATCTTGCGAAACATATCGGCGCCCTTGCTTTCCCACACTATCTCCGGCAGAGCCTGCAAAACCTTTTGTGTCTCCACCAGTTTATTCGCCCCGATCACATAATGCAGACCGCATCTCTCAACATCTTCGAGCGTTGGACCATCGCCATGAAGCGAGTCCAAAAACAAAAGCGCCTTCTTGTTCAGACGAGTCGGCTTTAAAACCTCTTGTACAACGTCGGGTAACAACGAACGCAACACGGTGTTTTCCCCTTCCCCCTCGCGAGCCAGACGCTGCGCCGAAAGAACCGAACCCACATGGAGCGTGACCCACAACAATCCCTTGCCTTTATCCGGGATGTGCTTCGTCCCCTCGCGATGCGGACTGCCCTCTAAAAGAGAGCCGTCGCCCCACACCGGCACAAAGCCATCCATCAGGAGTTCCCGCCGCGGCGCTTTTGTCAAAACGCACCGCGCCATACGCAACAGCGCAGCATTCAGATTATGTTGAATCTCTTTGCTCCCCAACGCCTCAAGAGAGCGCCAGAATGTCGCCTCCTCCGGCGCCTCAGAAAGACCCGCAATCGCCAGCGCCGCCTCATCCCGGCGAATATCCTCCGTCGCATAAGTCCCGCGAGAACCCGTCAACAATCCCATCACACACGACTTGATAATCGTCAGCCAGTCATAATGTCCGCGCCGTTTTGGCAGATTTTTTTCCAGATGCGACCACAAACCCAGACGACCTGCCAGCCGCTCTGCCAACGCCAGACCGCCGAAAGCCGTTGCTTTTGCATCCTCAAAATTTATCTTGATTGCCCGCC
>ERZ795047.2632-NODE-2632-length-16814-cov-5.876604_pt1 | contig 16814 bp, 14 predicted proteins | sample MGYA00375131_ERZ795047 | MGnify/ENA primary metagenome ERZ795047 (study PRJEB30176, sample SAMN05720228) | activated sludge metagenome | isolation source: Anaerobic digester | place: Japan | collected 2015-05-20 ...
ACCTACGGGGAACAATTGAGTCAAACAATACGAAAAGAGGGATTGTTATGGGAAGGCGGGGCCGTTTTGTTTCCTTGAATTTTAAGAACGTGACTAGATTCTCGGCAGTCGGTGCCATAATACTCGCCATGTGTCTATCTGGATGCCGCGTCATCCCCGAGCCTGGACCATCTTCAAATGTCACATTTGCTGCTCCCATAGAAACGCCCCTTCTTCCTGTTCTCATCGGGAAAACTGATGGGTCGTGTGCTCAGGGGCAAAGGGTTTCTTATGTGTGGCCCAGACTCCCAGAGTCTTCTGGAAAAGGGCAGGGTGAAGGCATAGGTGACCTAGGAGATCTGGTCCTTGAAGAACTTTGGCCCATTTCTGTTCCCAGGGACAACCTGGTAGCTTGTGCTGATGAGCAGGTACTTTTTAGCTTATTCTTGCCCCAAGGTGGTGACCAAGACCCGGGGGCAAGCGGGACAGTGAATCCGGAGCGATGTACGGCACGTCTTGATCTTTGGGCCCATTTTGAAGCCCGCGATGCCTATGAAGAACCGGTTCCTCTCCACACGGAATACCTAAAACCCATCTTGCGCGAAGGGGCATCTATTGAGTCAGCTGATGAGGCAGGGGATATGAGTCTTTCTTGGTCCGTTCCGCCTAGCATCCTAAAGGAGCCCGACAACAGTTTTGTATTAAGACTTACTTTAGAATTTGGCGAGGCAGAGGATATGCCTACAGTCAGTTTCGCCTTTGTCCTTATGGTTGCCCAAGAGGGGTTAACGGACGAGATCTTGAACCTTTCGAGCCAGGTGTCTGATGCGGCATGGAGCGGTGATGAAGAGGTTCTCTCTGAGATATTCCCTGAATGGGACATAGGCCTTTCGGATAGGGTTATGCCATACAACGCGCACGCTCCAGGGACCGGAAAGACACTTTTGTGGAGAGCTCCGGGCAAGACTTTTACTTTGAAAGAAGGGCCGGAACCTAAGCTTTGGGTTACTTCTTTTGGCCCTTCAGTTGATGGGCCGTATGCTGAAGTTTCAACCTACTATGAGGTGCAGGTACAAGATGACTCATCTGGAGTGAAAGAAGTGTGGGCAGTAGAGGAAACTATAAACCTCAGAAATGACGATTCCGGCGACGGTTCGGAAGATAAATCATGGAAAGTCTTTATGCTCACCCGTTCTTCAGTTCTCCTGGAAACTACCGATCCCCATTCTCTACCGGGGCTAAATACGTTCCCTGAAATAAATGCCAGCGAAAAGGATGACCTGCATGTTCTACGGGTTGGCCCTTTCTATCAAGCCAGGCCTTGGGATGGTCGAAAGTGGAGTCATGATGGAAAGTACGTCGCTTTCCCCCGAGTATCCAAGCGTGAGGAAGAGTCTTCAGAAGCGTCTGGCGCTTCTGCTTTGCGAAGTGAAGGAACCGGAGTTGGTGCCCTATGCCAGACACCCAGGCGTATTGCCGATTCTTACTTATCAAGCGTTTGGGCCATCTGCCCCGACGATGGAACAGGTGTGCGGCTTTTTGCTGTAGACAGTTCCTTATCTATTGAGATGCTCGACTGGGCGCGAGACGGGTCAAAAGTGCGCTTCATGGTTATGGGCCTCATGACTGCCGGTCCTTATGTAGATGAGTCGGGGTATTGGGTGGTTGAAGTGGACTTGGATTCCCTCGAGGTGCAGGATATAGCGTTTGTGAGATACCCTTCCGTACCTCCTTATCCCGCTGACTTGCTTGTAGCCGAAGATGGTCAGACGATAGTATTTCGCCATCTTCACGACCTATGGAAAGTAAACATGGAAACGAAAGAGGCTCTAAGAGTCGCTGACGATTTACCTACTTGGGACGGCCTCTTTAGTTTGAGCTACTCTCCTTCCGGTCTTTTTGCAGCCTATGGGCAAGCTTTTGATGTCGGAAAGATGGGTTACGTTTCCTATGACTTGACGTCAGGCGAGACTTATCAGGTGGAGGTCAATCCGTCCCAGGTTCGTTTACCTCTAGGTCTACGGCACGGAGCGCAAATCGAGCCCGATTGGGCTTCCTTCTGGGGCTTTAGTCCCCAAGATGAGGTTGTGGTTGAACTTTGCCGTCATGATGAATTGAACCACGGTGAAAGTTCATCTGTTCCGGCAGGAGGCGTGTCGCTTTGTCTTTACACTCCCCAGGGGGACCTAAAACACGTGATTCCCATGCCTACCGGTGACGAAAAAGATAGGATCGGTCCTTTTGCGTGGTCCCCAAGTGGCGACAAATTGGCTATGGTTTCGGGACCTTTGGGCGAAATCTTTTCCGAGGAGATTGGATTTGACGTAAGGCATGTGGTGCCTAAGGAAATCTGGATTTGGGACCGATCCAAGGGGGAAACGGAAAAACTTTGCGACATTTTAGTCGAAGTTAACTTTGATAGACCCCAGTACGTAGGAGTAGAATCCATCGAATGGATAGAAACCGAGGGAGGCGAGCCTCAAGCTCTAGAAGCCTGGTTCCTATGGGATCCTGAAACAGGCACGCCTGAGCAGAAAGGAATAAGAGTAGACCTGGATGGAAATGTAGACATGATCGAGCGAGTCTGCCCTTACAGCGAAGAAGGCAGGGCGCTTTTGGGCGCTATAGGAGATATAACATTTGTAGCTGAGCCTGATGAAGGATCGACTGTGAATGCGTTTAACGTAGTAGCTAAGATAGGTGCGAACCAAAGCGGTGACAAAGAAGGAAAAGAAATCCTCATCACTGAAAACGGTCCCCTCCGCATAGATCATGTGGTCATCGAGAACGATAAAATGGTTATGACCGGGCAAACTCCAGACGAATATGGAAACGGCTCATACTGGATATACGTGATATATCGTTAAATTAAGGAGAGAAGCAAGGGGGACGGTACTTTCTGCTTCATGAAGCAGAAAGTACCGTCCCCCTTGCTTCCTTTGATTCCTCAAAATGGTTTTGGCGGCGCCTTTATCTCGGGAGGGATCAAGCACTCATACTGTCTTCCCTTGAGTTGGGTCTGCCATTCTTCTCGTGCCTTTTGGCGAAGGTCTGGATCTGTTAGAAACCTATATCCTGCTACGCCTAGTATTTTTGCTGCATAGAGCATTCCCTTATGTCCTATGCTCATCCCCGAACAGGAGGTAATGGCCCAGCTGTGGCCGGGGATTCCTAAGGGATGACACGCAGTAGAAAACTGAGCAGTAGGTACGACCCATGACACATCCCCTACATCGGTGGAGCCTTTTCCTTCTCCTATTTCATCGCTGTATGGTACTTGTGTATCGAAAAGGTGTTCTTGGCCCAAAGTGGCGCCGGATTCCTCCAAGGATTCTACTGCTTGTTCTACAAGTTCGGGTTCAAACTGCTGTTGCATAGTCTGGGCGAACTCAAGTTCTTCTTCGCTCCATTTGGGTGCGCCAATTTCTTCCATCACAGAATGAAAGGTCTGGGCGATTACCCGGTTGGGTATGACGTTTGCGGCACACCCTAAAAATAGTTCTTCAAAGCGAGTCTGAGTCATAAGAGCTGCGCCTTTTGCGATATCTTGTACCCATTGGCGCATCTTTTTGAGTTCAGCGATATCCTTAGCGCGGACATCAAAGAAATTCTGAGCATAGTCTGGCACTACGTTAGGTGCTCCTCCGCCATAAGAAATCACGTAGTGTACTCGGCATTCAGGCCGCATATGTTCCCTCATACGCTCTACGCCCGAGTTCATTAGTTCAACTCCATCTAGGGCACTTCTTCCGTTCCAGGGACCTCCTGATGCGTGGGCAGTTTTGCCGTAAAAGTTGAACTTAAGGACAAAGTCTGCCAAGCTGGATTCGTTTTTCACCGAATTGACAGCCCCCGGATGCCAGGTGAGGGCTACATCTACGTCATCGAAAACGCCATCCCTTACCATCCATGTCTTCCCGAAAGAACTTTCTTCTGCCGGGCAACCATAGTAGCGAACCGTGCCGGGAAGGCCTTTTTGCTCCATGAGGTGCTTCAAAGAAACGGCTGCTCCCATAGAAGCTACACCCAGAAGGTTATGGCCGCACCCGTGACCTGTTCCGCCTTCTATGAGCGGTTCTTTGTAAGGCACAGGTTTGTTAGACACCATCGGCAAAGCGTCATATTCTCCCAAGAAGCCTATTACCGGTTTCCCCTCACCCCAAGAGGCGACAAATGCAGTTTCCATGCCGCCTATGCCGGAACGTATCTCAAACCCATGGCTCTCAAGATAGTCCATCTGTAGTTTGGCAGACCTGTGCTCATCTAATCCTAGCTCAGCGTAACCCCAAATTTCATCCGAAACCGAAATCAATTCCGACTTGTGTTCTTCCACCCAACTTAAGATATCTCTTTTCATGATTAACCCCCTCTTGAAACAAAACCGAGCAAAAGAGACGGCTACTTTCTCCTCCTTTCTAGCTCCTTCGCGACATCTTGGATCGTTAAGTTCTGGCTGACCATGAGGACCAAAAGGTGATAGATCAAATCGCTTATTTCACCAACCATTTCTTCTTTGGCACCGTTTTTCGCCGCGATTATGACTTCTGACGATTCTTCGCCTACTTTTTTAAGAATCTTGTCTAGGCCTTCGTCAAACAAGTATGACGTGTACGAACCTTGCGCTGGGCTGTGTTTCCTTTGGCTTATCACATCATATAGTTCCCCTATGACCTTTTCGGTATCTGGCGTGTCCCGGGTATCTTCCCCCTCTTTAACTGCAAGATTGAATATAGGGTTGAAGAAGCATGAGTAACTTCCAGTGTGGCAAGCTGCTCCTACCTGTTCAACCAAAACCAGTAGGCTGTCTTTGTCGCAATCGCAATACAACCCTTTAAGATATTGGATGTTCCCCGAGGTTTCTCCTTTCTTCCACAGTTTCTGTCTGCTTCTGCTGTAATAGTAAACCACCCTTTCTTCCAAAGTCTTCTTAATGGATTCTTCGTTCATGTAGGCCAGCATCAGGACTTTTCCGCTCTTTATATCCTGAACTAAGGCGGGCACCAGCCCATTTTCGTCAAAACTGATCTGGGATATGACCCCTTCCAAAGAGTCCTCGTACTTCACAGAACCCTTTCCTTGCTTTGCTTCTGAATCGTTTTCCATTTTAGGCACCTAAAACGTCAACTCCCCTCTGCTTGAGGTACTTTTTGAGGTCTGTAATCGATATCTCACCATAGTGAAACACTGAAGCGGCGAGGACCCCATCTACACCTGCGGCTACGATGATGTGGTAGAAATCCTCAAATGTCCCCGCTCCTCCAGACGCTATCACAGGCAGGTTTGTAGCTTTTTTTACCTCTTTGAACAAAGAAACGTCGTAACCGTTTTTCATACCATCCCCGTCGATGCTATTTATGATGAATTCACCTGCTCCTAAGGAAGTCGCCTTTTTCACCCATTCGGTTACGCTTATACCTGTATCTAAGGTTCCGCCCTTGAGATAGACGTTCCAAGTTCCCATTTTATTTTGTTTGACGTCAACTCCTACTACTATCCTGTTGCTCCCGAATTCATCTGACGCTTTTTTTATAAACTCCGGATCCTTTACAGCAGCAGAGTTTATAGACACTTTGCTTGCCCCTACGTCAAGGCATCTTTTTATGTCAGCGATGCTGGAAATGCCGCCGCCTATGGAAAAAGGGACGGTTAAGCAGGAACCTATGTCGGCCAAAACTGTAAGATCCGTACTTCGACCTTCTTGAGATGCAGTTATGTCATAAAACACGATCTCGTCGGCGAGAGTTTCTGAGTAGCGCTTAGCCAACGATTTAACGTCTCCAACTTCTTTTACATCGCCAAAACGTCTTCCTTTCACAACTTTGCCACCTATCATATCGATACAAGGGATTATTCTAATTCTGGACATTTCATCACCTCATGGAGGGTAAGGAGCCCTTCGTAAAGCGCCTTACCCAATATAGCGCCGTAGAGTCCCATTTTCTTAAGACGCATTAGATCTTTCAAGGAAGATACTCCTCCGGATGCGATAATATCCAGAGATGACCCCGCAGAAAGGTCCTGGTACGCTTTTATGTTGGGACCCTTTAGCATTCCGTCGCACAAAATATCTGTGTAGACCACCAAGCTTACCCCAATATCTTCAAGGGTTTTGCACAAATCTAGCGGGTCAATCCGGCTTACCTCTTGCCATCCCATAGCTGAGACACGCCCATCTCTCACGTCTAGAGAAACGGCTACTTTATCTCTCCCGTAAGAAGCCAGAAGTTTTTCTACCAACCCGATGTTTTGTATTGCCGCAGTTCCCAAAATCACTCTTTCTACCCCAATATCCATAAGTCTATTTGCAGTTTCTTCCTCCCTTATACCTCCTCCTACCTGCACAGGAATTCTTACTTTCTGCACTATGTTCTCTATAGCCTCCCAATTTTCTACCTTGCCCCGTCGCGCCCCGTCTAAATCCACTACGTGAAGGTAGGACGCCCCTTCTTCTTGCCATGCAAAGGCCATTTCCGCAGGATCTTGAGAGTACACGCTGACCGAGTTGAAGTCTCCCTGAGCAAGTCGCACGCATTTTCCGTCCTTAATATCTATGGCAGGGAAAATCAGCATTAGATTACCCCCTTGGAAGATGGCAAAGACGACGCCTGGCAAGGCTCCACCTTCGAAGCATGTTTTAGAGCCAGAGAAAACGCTTTAAATATGGCTTCGGCTTTGTGGTGGTCGTTTTCTCCGTATGCCAGGTTTACGTGTAAAGTTATGCCTGCCGAGTTTGCAAAGGCTTTGAAGAACTCTTTTACATTTTGAGATGTCATTTCGCCTATTTTTGGGCAAGAAAACTCGGCGCGAAAAACCAAATATCCCCTACCGCTTACATCTGCGCTCACAAAAGCCAAAGACTCATCCATGGGGACCCAAGCGTTTCCAAACCTTTGTATACCCCGTTTGTCTCCCAAGGCTTGGGCGAAACCCTGCCCCAGGGCTATTCCTACATCTTCGACTGAGTGGTGGTCATCAACATAGACATCGCCACTGCATGCGATCTCTAAATCGAACCCGCTATGGAAACTAACAAGGGTCAACATGTGATCTAGGAAGCCTATTCCAGTCTCAATGTGGCTTTTGCCTGTCCCATCCAAATCTATCTCCAAGGAGACATTGGTTTCAGTAGTTTCCCTTTGAATCGCCGCTTTTCTCATTTTGCGCTTTTCCTCCTCAAGTATCCGATTTGTCTTACCCGTCATTTACCTGGGCGAATCTTCAAGGATCTCTTCCATGCTCATGAGAAACTTGAGGTTTTCACCTCTGTTTCCTGCAGTTACTCTGTAGTAGCTCTCAAGTTCATCGGAGAAACTCCTAATGCTCACACCCCTTTCTTCTAGCTTTTTGCCCAAGTTAGGCACGTGGCACTCAAAAAAGATGAAGTTGGCATCTGAGGGATACGCGTTTATCCCAAGTTTTTTCAGGCCGCAAAAAAGGTATTCCCTTTCTTTTTTCACTTCCTCAACGTAGGCAAGCATTTTGTCTCTTTCTCTAAGCGCCTTGACTCCTAGATATTGGGTCAAAGCGTTTAGGTTGTAAGGTGGCCTAACCCTATTTACCGCCTCTACTATGTCCTCATTTGAGGCCAGGTAACCGAGCCTTAAACCCGCTAACCCAAAAGCTTTGGACATAGTCCTTAGAACTATCAAGTTTTCGTATGCGGTCACATCTTGGGCCAAAGACCCGCAGGCAAATTCCATGTATGCCTCGTCGAGAACCAAAAGAGCATCGGTAGCTTTTGCGATCGCCTCTACTTCTTCTTTTTCCAAGAGATATCCAGTAGGGTTATTGGGATTGCACAGAAAAACTGCCTTGGGCGCTGATTCTTTTGCCTTCCGGATTACTGCGTTTACATCGAGAGAGAAATCCAAGCGGCTTTCTACGCTGACTAACTCTGCCGAGTATATTTTGGCAAAAATGCTATACATACTGAAACTGGGAAAGACAGACAATACCTTATCGCCTTTTTCCACAAAAGCCTTCATTATGAGATCTATCATCTCGCTGGAACCGTTCCCTGCTACTATATTGGCGGCAGGTAGGCCCAGGTATTTACCCAACTCTTCTCGCAAAAGGCAGGATTGTCCATCCGGATATAGGTTTATCCGGAGATCTTGCAGGAACGTAGGCTCGCACAAATCTAAAAGGCATATGTTCTTGCCTTCATTGCTGTCAAGTTTCACTTCCATTGGCTTTCTGGGCGTAGGATATGTTTTCAAATCCTTTACGCTTTCTTTAATCCATTTCATGGTCACACCATCCTTTTATACTTGGCTGTTGCGTCACTCATTGTTACACCGCGTTTCTTGAAACCTTATCTCCACCGCCTTTTTGTGCCCTGTAAGCCCTTCTTCTTGAGAAATGGCTATTACGGCATCTTTTGCCCTGGCGAGGGCGGTTTTTTCGTAGTGTATAAGAGACGTTTTTTTGAGAAAGTCATCTACTGACAAAGGTGAAGAAAACCTAGCAGTAGATCCAGTTGGCAAAGTGTGATTTGGACCTGCGAAATAGTCGCCAACAGGCTCGGGAGAGTATGGGCCTAGGAAAATAGCTCCGGCATTTTCCACTTTTTTGCACACCTCGAAAGGATCTTCAGTCATTATTTCCAGATGTTCAGGGGCTATCTCGTTTACTATCTTTAAAGACTCATCTACTGAACTAGTTATCAAGATGGCGCCGTAGTTTGCCAAGGACGCCTTTATCGTATCTTTGCGCTCTAAATCCTCTATTTGCCTGTAGATCTCAGACAAAACCTCATCTGCTAAATCTTGAGAGGAGGTAAGCAGCATGGCGCAGGCGGTTTCATCGTGCTCTGCTTGGGAGATTAAGTCGGCGGCTATGAACCTGGGATCTGAAGATTCATCGGCGATTATCGCGATTTCGCTGGGACCTGCCAACATGTCTATTCCCACATAGCCGGATACCATTTTCTTGGCAGCGTTTACGTATATATTCCCTGGGCCCGTGATCTTTTGCACTCTCGGGATAGTATCTGTGCCAAAGGCCAAAGCGCCGATTCCCTGGGCTCCGCCTACTTTATAGATCTCATCTACGCCTGCTATGTGCGCTGCTACCAGAAGGGAGTCTTTTACACCGCCGTCTTTTGAAGGAGGAGTGATCATCGCAATCCGCTTTACCCCGGCTATTTTCGCAGGGATCGCATTCATGAGCACTGTGGAAGGATAGGCAGCTTTTCCCCCCGGCACGTAAATGCCTGCCCTTTCCATGGGTCTTACGATCTGCCCCAATAGGGCGTCTTCGTCCTCTATGAAGTAGGATTTTTTCAATTGGGGCAAGTGATACTTTTCTATATTGGCTTTCGCAGCGCAAAGATGGTTCTTGAGGGAAGGATCTATCCTTTTTAGGGCTGATGACACTTCGTCTTGAGATACAGAAAAGTCTTGGAGGAAAACCTTATCGAACTTCCAAGTGTACTTTGTGACAGCTCTATCCCCATTTTTCTTTACGTCAGATAAAATGGACTTTACCGTGTCCTCAACTTGGTCAAATTGGATCTGCCTATTGCCTAGAATTCCCTCTAATAAGCCGGTTTCATCTGGAATCTTGATTATGTTTATCATATTAGGAGCAAACCTCCTCCAACCGTTTTACCAGTTCCATTACCCTTTGATGTTTGAACCTATAGGACACTCTGTTTGATACGAGCTTTGTGCTTACACTGCATATTTCTTCTATCACGTAAAGATCGTTGGCTCTTAAGGTTCTTCCCGTCTCTACCAGGTCTACTATCACGTCAGACAAGCCTAAGAGGGGAGCCAATTCTACAGAGCCGCCTAGATTCACCGATATGATCTTTTGGTTTTTATGCGCAAAGTAGCTCTTTGCAATATTGGGGTAAGATGTGGCAACTCTTAGGGTCTCTTCCTTGCCGCGGGGGTACTTGTTCTCTTTTCCTGCTACTACCATCTTGCATTTTCCAAACCCGAGATCCAAAAGTTCATACAGGCTGCTCGAATTCTCCAATAACATATCTTTGCCAATTACTCCAAGGTCAGCAGCTCCTTTTTGGACATAGGTTGTGACGTCGACGGGTTTTACGTAGATATATGCTATCTTTTCTTCATCGTCAAAAGATGTGAGCTTGCGGGAATCTGGATCTACGTACTTGCCGAAACCTGCCTTTTTGAAGATTTCCGCGGCGCCTTTTTCTGTTCTACCTTTTGCTACGGCGATTTTGAGGTAATCCAAAATCCTCACCTTCTTTCTCCTTCTGCTTGATACGAAGGTTTGTCACTTGATCCAGATCCAAAGAGAATCCAATGGCCGGTATTTTCTTTCCGTAGTCCTCTGTGAAAGAGTCATAACGCCCGCCGCTTAGCGCCTCTTTGAAGTATCCGGGGTAGTAACCTTTGAACATTAGCCCGTCATAGTAGTCGAGTTCTGTGATCATAGATAGGTCAAAAGAGACGTTATCTAAATATCCGTAGGCATCCAGAGAATTTTTGAGCGCGGTTATCTCTCGGATAGAGTCTGCCATTTTTTGATTCATGCAAAAACGATCACCTTGCGCCGTTATATCTTCTGCATTGCCTTGAAGGTTAAGTATGCTCAAAAGGCAGTTTGAGATAGGTTCGGAAAGAGGCGCAGCTTTTGCGAAATCGGATATGCCTTGCTTGTCTTTTCGGTATAACAGTCCTTTTAAGCGGCGTTTTTCTACTGGGGACAGATCAGTTTCTCCCAAGAGACCGTCTACGAACTTGCTGTTGGATACTTCCATCAGGAAATCTATGTTAAATTGGCTCAGTATATCCAAGGCCAGAAGGATTACTTCTTCATCCGTTTTGAAATCACTTTCACCGAGTCTTTCTACCCCAACTTGCCGTATCTCTGAAATCCCTAACTCTCTGTCGCTCCTTGAGGCGGTTGCCGAGTAAAACAATTTGAATTTCATACCCTCCTGCCACAAAGGAACGATCCGGCTGATTATGCTGGTCGTGTTATCTGGATTGAGGGCCAAAATCCGTGAATCTGAGGCTATGAGTTTTACCATTGAAGCTTGTCCCATGGTATTCATAAGAGGCAAAAACCTGTCTATGTCATCGAAACTGGAAGGCTCAAAGTACTCATAACCCTCTTTTATGAGGATATCCTCGATTATTCTTCTTGTCTTGTACCTTTCCCGGAAAAGGTCTATTTCTTTCTGTATGAGGTTATACTCCAATGCTCAGTTCCTCCTTTTGCCCACCTCAACTTTTCAGGTGGGAAAAATCAATACACTAAACTGGCGCTAATCTAGTATTTAGTTGGAAAGACCTAAAGATGCAGTCTCTAGGGATTGCTATCTTGAATCTCTCTTTAATTTGTAATGACAGATTTGGGAAACTAGAAAGGATTAGTTATGGTGATGTGCGTGATGGCAGTGATGGGCATGATGATGAGGAACCCAAAGAGGAAAAGAAATGCCAGTAATACTGCGAGACGAAACAACAAGATTAGACGTAAACCGCTTCAAACGAGCCATTCATATACCTTCTTTCCTCAGGTAATTACACGGATTGTACAACATCCCATCAGATGAAGCAAGGGGGACGGCACTTTTTGCTTCAGGCAAAAACTCATAGGAACACGAACAGGCAGCATCCAGATTAGTAAAGACAGCCGGTAGCCTCATTCGTCCTACGACCACAGGGGCCGTCTTCCTGGCTTCATCTTTGAGAAACATCGCAAGAGATTGCACCCATCTTGAGGCGTAACTTGAGAGCCTCTATAATTTTAGGAAGAGGTGCCAATTCTGAGGATATACAGGGCTTTGTAACGAAGATACATATGGAGATGTATGATATGTCCGAAAAAATCAAGCGTCCCGATAAACAGGCAGTCAACGCGGTTGTAGAAAAAGCAACCAGGATTTACGATTCGCTCGCATCTATATCCGTGAACGATGAGACTGTAAAGCAGGCCATCATTCAGCAGGCATATGCCCTGATAGATGATTCGGCTTTGAGAGAAATGGCCAATATACCAATTGACGCTTTGAACGCTGAAAAACAAGGCATAAGGGTCTCTGCTTTGAAAAAAGTAGGCATTGAGAACATGTATGATGTCTATCACCTTCCTGTCGAAGCACTTGTAAGAATCAAGGGAATCGGTGAAGAGACAGCACATAAGATCAAGAAAATCACAAACGAGATGTACGACGCCATCACTGCATCTAGACGAGTACGGATTGACTCGCGGCAAAGGACTCCACACCAGGACAAATTGATGCAGAGTCTATATATCTTGCGAAACGGCGAAAATCTGAGGAACAAAGCGCGCAAGCTTTTGGCACAAGAAAAGAACATATCTACGGCTTTGGAGGATGTTAAACCGTCCTCAGGGTTTTTTAGATGGCTGTTTTCCTCTAAATCAAAGCGAATTTCCTCAGTCGAGGCATATCGCTATTTATCGGACCTGATGGGAGGCCGTTTTAAGGACGAAGCGGAATCATGCATTGCACAATACTATAATATAGTCAACGCGAGGTCAGACCAGGTTTATGCAGATTTTGAAAAGAACGCTGTCGCTTATTACACCATACTAGAAAACCTAGGCCTAGGCGCAGAGAAAAGCCTGGCAGGTGGATTACCTGCAGAGTTGGTAGAAGAAGTCGAACGCCGCTCTCTTGATCTTACCCACATGAAAACTAGTCTGCGCAGGTATCAGATCTTTGGGGCGAAATACATACTGCGACAAAAAAAGGTCCTTCTTGGAGATGAGATGGGATTGGGCAAGACTATCCAAGCCCTGGCTGTTATCGCTCATTTGAAATCCAAAGGAGAAACGCATTTTCTTGTCGTATGCCCTGCAAGCGTCCTAGTAAACTGGCAACGCGAAACTGAAAAGCACACAGACATCCCCTCCATAATAATTCACGGTATGGACAAGGAATTCGAATTCGAACAATGGAAAGCCAAAGGAGGCATCGGCATAATCAATTATGAAAGTCTGTCAAAACTGGCCGATAAACTAGATTTCAACGTCGGTATAATGGTAGTAGATGAAGCGCACCTGGTAAAAAACCCGCGAGCCCAGCGCACCCGGGCTCTCATCGCTTGCTCAAGAAAGGCTGACAGCATTCTTTATATGACAGGTACTCCGTTAGAGAACAGAGTGGACGAAATGTGCTTTCTTATAAACTGCCTCCGCCCCGATATTGCAAAGAAGCTGTCTACTATAAAATCCCTAGTTTCCACCCAAAGGTTTAGAAACGAGATTGCACCTGTGTACTTGCGGCGAGTTCGTGACGATGTTTTAGATGAACTACCTGATCTTATTGAGAACGAGGATTGGTTAGAATTAAACGACCTGGAGTTTGACTCGTATCGTGCGGCCGTAAGATCTAAAAACTTCATGGCTATGCGGCGGGTGTCTTGGGATGTTGATGTAGCCTACTCAAGCAAAGCTAGACGTTTGTTGGAATTATGCGACCAAGCCCGTGACGAAGGCCGCAAAGTCATCGCGTTCTCTTTTTTCCGCGAGACACTTCAAAAGGTGTGTCAGATCCTTGGGGACCGTGCCTTGGGGCCAATTACCGGTGGCATTTCTCCGGCAAATAGGCAGCAGCTAATCGATGAGTTTGCAAAGGCGGAAAGCGGAAAAGTGCTTGTAGCTCAAGTGCAGGCAGGCGGAGTCGGACTCAACATCCAGTCTGCCAGCATGGTAATATTCTGCGAACCACAAATAAAACCGTCCCTTGAAACACAAGCGATTTCACGTGCCTACAGAATGGGACAGGTCAGAGACGTACAAGTTCATAGACTTTTGTGCGTAAGTACTGTAGACGAACGGATCATGGAACTTCTGCGAGAAAAACAGGTGGAATTTGACATCTATGCCGATAAATCTGTTGCCGGAACTGAGAGTCTGAAAGAAGAGCCGAGCATCGCTTGGATAAGAGAGATTATAGAGGAAGAAGAAGAACGAATGAGAGCGTTCGAGTCGGAAAGCGCAAGAGAAGACGACGCTGCCTTATCTTAGTTTGTTATTGGGGAAGCTTTGCCTCTGCGCTTTGACTACATTGCGCCCGTCTCGACGCATATTTCTTTTATTTGCAATATACAGACTAAAGTAGTATACCAAAAGTGCAAATGCGAACCCCAAAAAGAAGGTGCCGCCATACTCTACTTGACTGTGAAGGAGGCCTCCGAGAAATGGGGGCTAAGTACCCGGGCTATAACCCTGTACTGCGAAAAAAACAAGATCCAAGGAGCTATTAAAAGAGGCAACCTTTGGCTAATACCAGACCATGCACAACGCCCACCGGATAGAAGACGCAGAGTTCAAAAAGCCTCAGTGCCTTCTCTTTCAGATGACTTTGAACGACTTCTCTCATCTACCACCGACGCCATGCCCTCTGAAAACCCAAATAGGTTGCTAAGTAGCACGGATGACGAGAGAGTGCGGATACAGTACGAAGCAGAAATCGCTTATCTCAAGGGAGACTTTCAAACAACCATGAGATGCTTCGAGAGAATGCGAGGAGACGATCCCGCGATGCTTCGGGCTTGCCCAATAGCGATTGCGGCTAGCATTAGTTTGGGCGATTACCGGGCGTACACCGATATAGATGCTTACCTCAAGAGACTTATAGCTGTCAACAGAGGCACTAGCGCTGCCGCTATGGCCGAGCTAGCCCTTGCAACTGTCGCGGTGAGCATAATTGCTCCCAATATGGCCCCGGACTGGCTAAAAGAAGGAGATTTCAGCACCCTACCCCCTGAGACTTGGCCCAACGCCTTTTATCTGCGAGCTAAGTACTTTATCTGTTTGCGTAGGTACGATGCTGCTCTAGCCGTGGCACAGACCTGCTTGACTTTGAGCAAGCAGCCGCAAGGATTTACCACAACCGATATTTACCTGAGGGTAACATGCGCCGTTTGTTGCCATTGCCTTGGGCTTGATGAAGAATCTTACCGCTGGCTCTCAGAAGCTATGCACCTTGCACTACCCTACGGGTTCATAACACCCTTTGCAGAAATCGTCACTGCGCTGGGCGGACTTATGGAGCGATGTCTGGAAAGAGAGTTTCCCGCCTATCGCGACTCGATTTTGGGCCAATGGAAACGCACCTGGAAAAACTGGATCGAGTTTCACAACCAATTTACAGGCGATAACATAACCCTGATACTGACGCCACGCGAGTACCATTTTGCTTTGCTTGTAGCACAACATGTTCCCTATGCCCAAATCGCTAAGCAGCACTTTATTTCCGTAGGAAGGTTAAAAAACATCATGTTAGAGATCTATGAAAAGCTGCACATATCAAGCCGCGAAGAACTCGCAAAGTACATTATGTAGCCAAAAATAGTGACTTTTTAAGAGCAAAAAGTCACTACTAGGAGTGGATATCTGACCCTATGCTGGTAGTGGGAACTACCGGAATAGGGTTTTTCTATATCTCCGTCAGCTAAGGAAGTGTAAACGAATGTGTTCTCAACATAAGGAGCCCCACAAAGTAATCCGCGTGGGAGGTCGCGTCTTTCGCATATATACAGAATACGATGAAGAACTTGGTGAAAGTTACCCTGTATACCCAGACTTTGAGAAAAGTCCTGAGTACACCGATGAAGGTCGTCCATTTGCTACGGCGGAAAGTGAGAGCTGCCAGTACAAAAGACCAAATGCGTCGGGAAAGCCGTGCCCTAGCGACTGCGGCGGATGTGGGTGGTTTTTTAGAGAGCAGACGTCTTATGACCCTATCGGGATATGTATGTGTGACGCACGTCGCCGGGTAGACAAGGCTGTGCGGAAGGAAAGAGAGACATAAGGACCAGGTAGGGATGGCTCATTTCGATCCAATAAAGAGGAGGTTACAAGCATATGGAGATCGCAAGAAAACGGTTTTTCGCCATGGTTTTGTGCGTAATCCTGACGATTGCCATGTTACCGTTGGATGCTCTAATAGCTAACAGTTCAGCCGCCCCTGCGGAGATTCCGTCTGTAGCTACAGACGATACCTACGGCGATCAGGCGGAACATCTTTCAAGCAGTTCAAATGGCAGTGGTCTCGAGTCTCCCAACCCATTCGGCGACATAAAGCCTGACGACTGGTTTTTTGATGACGTAGCGTTTGTCTACACAAACGGGATCATGAGAGGTACCGGAACAAAACAGTTAGGTTCGGCGCCATCTGGAGCGGAAATGCCTATGTTCAGCCCCAATATGCCCATGTCCCGAGCTATGCTGGTCACGGTGTTGTACCGCCTCTCGGGAAGTCCAGATACTCTTGGCTTGCCGAACCAATTTAGCGATGTGTCCGAAGGCTCGTGGTACGAAAATGCAGTCGCGTGGGCGGCAGATAATCGAATAATTACCGGCATAGGGGGCAACCTATTTGCGCCTGATGTAAACATTACTCGTGAACAGGCAGCGACGGTTTTTCTGAGATATGCCCGCTTTGCAGGGAAAGGACCTTCTCACGAAGTAACAGGAGGCCTTGATTTTGAAGATGAGGATAAAATCTCGGATTGGGCTTTGGAAGGTTCTATCTGGTGCACTAAGGCGGGAATCATAAAGGGTAAACCGCACGATAACGGCCTGTTTTTCGATCCGCAGGGAAATGCAACTCGGGCGGAGATCGCATCTATGCTGCGCAGGTTCTCAGACAATGTGCTAAACAAGCCTGTTGCCGAACAGCCTGCCACCGGGTCTTACCTCGATACAGAATCCGGCGATTTTGTGCGAGTATCCTTTGAAACCAACGGCGGGAGCGCCATAGATCCTGTTTATTTGCCGCGTGGCGGGATGCTTCCGGATGTGTCTTACCCGCTTAAGGACGATTACACCTTTACGGGCTGGTATACTGATACCAATCTAACCCAACCTTTCTTCTC
>ERZ795047.2640-NODE-2640-length-16782-cov-5.466312_pt1 | contig 16782 bp, 15 predicted proteins | sample MGYA00375131_ERZ795047 | MGnify/ENA primary metagenome ERZ795047 (study PRJEB30176, sample SAMN05720228) | activated sludge metagenome | isolation source: Anaerobic digester | place: Japan | collected 2015-05-20 ...
ATTCACAGCTTTTGGTCGCGTCCTCCAGTGTTTCCGAAAATCTCTTGAGAGAGTGTTTCGGCCTGAAGCTTTCAGACAGAGCAACGATGATCGTTGCCCGGGTAACGGTCATTGTCATTGCCGTCGTCGCCGCCCACATCGCCAGAAATCCCGACAGCTCCATTTTCAACGTTGTGTCGTTTGCCTGGGCCGGATTCGGGGCGGCTTTCGGTCCCGTCATGCTGTTTGCGCTTTTTTGGAGACGTTCCAATCTCTACGGCGCGCTTGCCGGCATGATCACCGGCGGGGGGATGGTCTTTGTCTGGAAATACCTGGTGCGGCCCATGGGAGGCGTTTGGGATATCTATGAGCTGCTGCCGGCTTTCATCACAGCGTGTGTTTTCATCGTTGCGGTCAGCCTGCTTACTGCTCCTCCCTCAAAAGAAATCACCGATGAATTTGAAACAGTCTCTGAAAGGGCAGGGGCGTAGTTGTTCAGTTCTCTCTTCTCCCTTTGCGTCTCCGCGTCTACTTGATGTATCCTTCAAAAAGATAATACAGGTCATCCACCATTTTGCTGTCTATCGAGAAGTTGACGCCTTTGGCAAAATGATCGAGAACAACCACAGCTTTGAGATTGGAGTCTTTTGTGTCTATGGTCTGAAGTCTTTTTAAAAAAGATTCGTTGACGGTTTTTACATTTTCGTACGCGTCGGACAGCTTATTTAAATTCAATTCGGGATAGCCGCCGTGCCGATACACAAAATACTGCGATACCAGAAACATTGATATGGCGCGGTACATGGTTTCTTCCAGTGTGGCAAAGGGAAGATGGAAACGCACCATCGGCTTGAGCTTTTCCATAACCGGGCAACCGCTGGTCACCATGTAGATGCCAATGAGGGAACTGACGCCCTGCTGCAGCGGAACTTTTTTGCTGTAAGTTCTTTCTTTGGATGTCACGATTACCTCCACCGGCTCCGATGAAACAAAGATGCTGAAGTAATCGACGATTTCCACCAGATTCACTGCGATGGGGCAGCATTCGTGTTCTTTTTCATCCAGGGTGCAATTCGGGCACTGGCAGCATTTGAGTTTTGTCCATTTGTAGTGGTAGGGTTCTTTTTTCTGGATAAGATTCAAAGAGATGCCGTCCAGTTCGATGTTGAACTCCGTCTCCTCTCCGCTTTCGAAGATGAATTTATAATGATATTTAATTGTATCCACGCTGCGGGATGCCGGTTCCGCCACGGCTGGTTTCCTCCTGTGAGGTCATTGCCTGTTTTATCATGGGGCAATAACTGATTTTTCAGAAGTGCGGCTGTTTCATTTGGTGATAGGGTATACGAAAAGGGCTTTTATGTCAATGATGATGGGAACTGCGAGATGATCTTTCAATTCTTGGACAATGATTATATAATACCCGCGAAATTGCCGGTGAAAAGACATGATGAAAAAATTCAAGGCAACACGCTGGACGCAGAAAGTCATGCAGACCAGCGACGCTCTCGATCTGGAGCCCGGCGTCTTTACCTTTGATGACCCGCGGCGAATCGCGCAGTCTCTCAGGGATTCCGCCGAGCGCAGTACCAGGCGAAAGGCCGGGCCCTTTCAATCCGCCATGTCGATGCTGAACTATTACATCAACCGCGCGGGCAGGAAGCTTCCCGCCGGGCGGAAAGCCATCCTGGAGCGCGCCAAGGACGAACTGAGGGCTTTGTACGGAAAAAAGAAAATTCAGAAAAGGTCAACCATCCCTTGAGGGGGTAAAAACTTTTCAGGAGACAAAAAGGGTCATGTTCACGGCTTTCCTGATTCATGAGCCCTCCGGCGACCCCGGGGCGTATCTGGAATTCAAATTCCGGCCCCATGATGCGTTTCTCTTCGATTTGGGGGACCTTCACCCGCTGGCGCCGAAACGAATCCGCAAAGTGAGTTATGTCCTGGTTTCCCACACTCACATGGATCATTTCATTGGCTTCGATCATCTCCTCCGTCTTTGTCTGGGACGGGACCAGCATATTGCGCTCTTCGGCCCGCCCGGCTTTTTGAGTCATGTGGAGAGCAAGCTGGGGGCCTACACATGGAACCTCGTGGAAAATTATACCAACGACTTTGAATTGACCGTTTCCGAAATTCATGAATCGTTTCGGATCACGAGAACCTACCGCTGCCGGAACTTCTTCCGGCCCGAAGACGAAAAAAGAAGTCCGGTATCCCGAACGACGCTCGTGGATACCGGCGCCTTCCGGATTCATTTTGCCCGTTTGGATCACGCCATACCCAGTCTGGCTTATGCCATTGAAGAGAAAATCCGCCTCAACATCAAAAGAAATGTTCTGCAGGAAATGGGCCTGCCCACCGGGGCCTGGATCAATCGGTTTAAAGAACAAATTCTCCATCAGGAAGCCCCGGAAACTCCCGTGCGCGTCCTGTCAAAAGAACCCGACGGCTCCGTGAAGGAAACTTTTTTGCCCCTGGGTCTGTTGAAGGAAAAAGCCGTGAAAATCACGGCGGGTCAAAAGATATGCTACATCTCCGACGTGCTCTGGAGCGAGGCGAATGTCGAGAAAATGGTCGAGCTGGCCCAGGGCGCGGAACTTTTGTTTATCGAAGCCCCCTTTTTGCATGAGGACAGGGAAATCGCCGCCCGCAAGCACCATCTCACGGCGCGTCAGGCGGGGACCATTGCGTCACTGGCCCGCGTGAAGCGATTCGTTGTTTTTCATTTCTCGCCGAAATACGCTGGCAGGCATGAAGCGCTGCAGCACGAGGCGCTGGAAGCCTATAACAATCCTTAATGGCCGTTTCTTCTTTTTTCTTCTGAACAAAAAAATCATTCTTAAAATTTTTCTGCACTCATTTTCTGACGGCCTGCTTTTAAGCGAGAAAAAATATTCATGGACCTGCAAAGCCTGTTGAAGTGTGAATGCCTCTGTGATATGGGAATACAAATTATGAATAAATCCATATTATTGCAGTCCAAGCTTCCGAATGTCGGCGTGACCATTTTTACCGTCATGACCCATCTGGCCAACCAGGCCGGTGCCATCAATCTTTCACAGGGATTTCCTGATTTTGACGTGTCCGCCGAATTGCGCGAGCTGGTTTCAAAGTACATGGCCCTGGGATACAACCAGTACGCGCCCATGCAGGGCGTGCCGTCTTTGAGACAGCGCATTGCGCAAAAAACAAAGAAACTTTACGGCGCGACATATGATCCGGATACGGAAATCACCGTGACCTCCGGCGCGACAGAAGCCATCTTTTCCGCGATTACGTGTGCGGTGCGTCAGGGCGATGAGGTGATTCTCTTCGAGCCAGCCTATGACGCCTATGCGCCGGATGTGCTGCTGGCCGGCGGGGTTCCCGTTTATGTTCAGCTGAAATACCCCGACTACCATGTCGATTGGAACGAGGTGAAGGACGCCATCACCGCAAAGACGAGGCTCATTATTTTGAATTCGCCCCACAACCCCACGGGCGCCATTCTGGAGGGGGATGACCTGCGCGCGCTTGAGGATATTGTTGCCGGCACGGATATCCTCATTGTTTCCGATGAAGTTTATGAACATATCGTCTTTGACGGGCGGCCTCATGAAAGCGTGGCGCGGTATCCGGAACTCGTCCGGCGGAGTTTTGTCATCAGCTCTTTCGGCAAAACCTACCACGCCACGGGCTGGAAACTGGGATATTGTTTGGCGCCCCAGGCGCTGACGACGGAATTTCAGCGGGTACATCAGTTCGTGACGTTTGCGTCCAACACGCCGATTCAGATGGCCTATGCCGAGTTTATGGAACAAGAGGAGAAGGTCCTGACGCTCCCGGATTTTTATCAGGCGAAAAGAGACCTGTTTTTGAAACTGATCGGAGACTCGCGGTTTGTGCCTCTGCCCTGCCGGGGAACGTATTTTCAAATGCTTTCTTATGAAGCCATCTCGGATGAGCGTGACGTTGATTTCGCGAAACGGCTGACTGTCGAACACAAGGTCGCGGCCATTCCGCCATCGGTTTTTTACGTTCGCGGAACCGACCATAAGGTTCTGCGTTTTTGTTTTGCCAAGAAGGATGAAACTTTAATCCAGGCGGCGGAGAGGTTATGCAGGATTTAACCGTAACACTTGTTCAGACGGAGGTCCTCTGGGAAGACATTGCAGCCAACCTGGCCCTGCTGGACGGCAAGATGGAAAACGTTCCGGAAACGACAGATATCATTGTTTTGCCGGAGATGTTCGCGACAGGCTTTACCATGAATGTCCGGGACATGGCGCAGGCCATGGACGGGACGGCTGTGTCTTGGCTGGTTGCCATGGCGCGGCGCAAGCGCACCCACATCGCGGGAAGCCTGATCATCCGGGAGAACGAAAAATATTTCAACCGGCTCGTTTGGGCGACGCCCGAGGGCACAATCCTGACGTACGACAAGAAGCATCTCTTCAGGATGGCCGGCGAGCACAAGATTTATTCGCCCGGGAAAAGTCATCTCACCGTCGAGGTCAACGGATGGAAACTGCGGACGTTCATCTGCTATGACCTGCGGTTTCCGGTTTGGTGCCGCAATATCGGCAACCAATACGATGTCGCCGTTTTCATCGCCAACTGGCCGGCGAAGCGCGCGAATCACTGGAAGCTGTTGCTTCCGGCGAGGGCGGTTGAAAATCAGAGTTACGTCATCGGCGTCAACCGGGTGGGAAAGGACGGGAATGGCCATGCCTACAGCGGCGATTCCTGCGTGATCGCGCCCACGGGAGAAACGCTGTTCCACCAAGCCGATGTGCCCTGTCTGCACACGGAGGTGCTCCGTTATGACCGGGTGAGGGAGTTTCGCGAAAGCTTCGCCGCCTGGCGGGACGCGGACGGCGAAGCGGTGCGCTTTGAAAGCTGACAGAAGATGTGATGATTTTCCCCGGAGAAAAAACGCAATGATAAAAGGAAAGGTGTAAATTCATGGACAGGACAACGGCGCTCAACGCCGTTCGGGACAACGTCAAGAATGAAAACCTCATCAAGCACATGCTGGCGGCGGAAGCCGTGATGCGCGCGCTGGCCCGGCGGTTTGGCGAAAACGAAGATGAATGGGGATTGGCGGGGCTATTGCACGACATTGATATCGAATTGACCCATGCCGATCTGTCCGTTCACGGCAAGCCCGGTTCGCAAATGGCAAGGCAGATCGGGGCCGGCGAAGCGGTATCTCATGCGATCCTTTCGCACAATGAAGCGCTTGGCGAGTCCTGCGTATCGCTGATGGACAAAGCGCTTTTCTGCACCGATCCCCTGACCGGTCTGATTACCGCCGCAGCGCTGGTGCGTCCGGACAAAAGGCTTGCCGGAGTGGAGGTCAAATCCCTCCGCAAGCGTTTTAAGGAAGAGCGTTTCGCGGCGGGAGCGAACCGCGCGCAGATGGCCCGCTGCCGTGACATCGGTCTGGAACTGGAGGAGTTTTTCGAACTGGGGTTAAAGGCGATGAAGGATATCGCGGAGGAGCTGGGATTATAAACTGCCGCTTATTTCAAAGTTCGTCACATGGCATGCGAGCATTTTTGCAAACAGCGCCGATGTGGTCGGTCCGAAGACGGATCGGTGGTCAAAATTAAGGTTAACTTTTCGATGCATAAGTACGGGGATGTTGCAAGTTGTTTCCGCAAAAAACGGATTGTTTTTGGAGCCAGAGGATAGGATAAAAGATATTTCAACCATGAAGATACACATCGAAAGGAAGGCGGCTTCTTCAGTCAGTATTCGGTGATGAAGGCAAATTGACGGGCGAAGCGTTACGGCTGTGAACGACCATGAAGCGATTCAGTATCTTTCCCAGGGACGACTATAAGCAGGCGCTGAGAATCAAACGTTTTTTCATCGCGTTTTCCTCTTATGTCCTCATTTGCTCGCTGGTTATCCTGGGCTATAACCTCGGCTTCTCGCCGGTTCCCCTGCGCGTTTTGGTTTTTTCCCAGCTGGGTATTCTTGCCTGTAATATTTTGCTGTATGTGATATTCAGGACCGGCTTCAACAAAAGATTCAAGGATCCGAGCCTCACGCTGCTCCAGATTCTCATCGCCACCTTCTGGCTTCTGGAGGTTTTGTATTACGCGGATTCCGTCCGGAGCGCCGTGCTTCTGGACTTTCTGATTATTTTTATTTTGGGCCTTTTCCGATTCGGTGTTCGGGAATTTCTTTTTCTTTCTTTTTTCACCGTCGCCGGTTACGCGGCCGTTATTGTGCTGCTTTATATCAATCGTCCGGAATCCATCAATTACAGGGTGGAAATCTTAAACCTTGCCATTCTGGCGACGGTTTTGCCATGGTTTTCCTTGGTGGGAGGTTATATTACGCGCCTGCGAAAAAAGGTTGCCCGATCCCTCTCTGAGATTAAGGAGAGCGAAAGGAAATATATGGAGCTGAGCATCATCGACGATTTGACCCAGCTTTATAATTCAAGACACTTCTACGGCCAGCTGGGGAGGGAAATTGAGCGATCGAATCGCTACGAACACCCCCTGACGCTGCTGATGCTGGATCTCGACAGGTTCAAAAATTTCAATGACACCTACGGGCACATCGAAGGGGATTACGTGCTGTCAAGAGTCGGTCACATTATCAGGGGATGTCTGCGTGAGAGTGATTCCGGCTATCGCTACGGCGGAGAAGAATTCACGGTCATGCTGCCGATGACGAAGGCGGAGGACGGCGTGGCCATCGCGAAAAGAATTCAGGAAGCGATGCGAAGAACGCCCTTTGCGCCTGCGCCGGGGCAGGAGATTTTCGTGACCTTGAGCATCGGCGTTTCACAGTACAAGCCCAGAGAGGACATGAGAGACTTCGTTCGCCGGGTGGACAGAATTATGTACCAGGCGAAACGCGAGGGCAGAGACAGAATCTGCATCGGATAGGGGGCGTGGGTCGTTTTCCCAAGGAGGATCACTGCGCCAGAAAATTCATTTGCGTTTGAAGAACACCCTGGGCGTTTTGCGCACCATCAATAACGTGGCGACGTTTGTGCGCGCGGCACATCGATTTGGCATCGATCCACGGCAAATTCTTGAAGGCCCAGACATCGAAATGGCGCAACTCATTGATTCGCTGAGCGTCATCACAACCTCTAAATCTCCAAACCTCCACCCTTTCTTTTGCCGTTTTTATCATGCATCTCCGTTAGGGTTATTGACACTTTTTTCGGTTTGCGCTAGCTTCAACCATCGCCAAAAAAAACGCGCATAGAATATTGTTTGGTTTCCGGAGGTCATCCAGAAGGCGGATAATGGCTTTATCCGAAGGGAGGTTCCTATGCAAAAGGAGATTTCAGGCGCCCGGGTATTGGCGCGGTGTCTTTCGTTCCAGGGAATCAAATTTTTCTTCACTGTTCCCACCCCCAGGCTTGAGCCGTTGCTTGACGCGCTGGAGGCCGAGGGGGATGTGCGCGTGATTCGGGCGCGCAATGAGACGGCGGCCACGCTGATGGCCGACGGATACATCCGCCGTTCCCGCCTGCAGGCGGCCGTCGTGACGGATGCGAACGGGCGCGCCGTCTCGCAGATCAGCGGAGTCACCAACGCGTGGGCGGACAAAATCCCCCTCGTGTCGCTTTCGCTGTGCGCCGATGACGAGCCGGATTTCAACAAGGGAACGGACCGATACCGCTTCGATCAGTGCGCCGTGTTTCAGACGGTGACACGCTGGAAGGTCCGATTGAACGTGCCGGAAAAAATTCCGGAACAAATTTCGCGGGCCCTTCAGGAATCCGGCGGACATAAAATGGGGCCCGTGCATTTTGATATTCCGTTCCGACTCCTGCATCAACGGGTTCCGGAAGACGCGGTGAGGATGCCTCAAAAACGGCTTGCCTCGCGTCCGATGGCGCCGGTTCGCATGCGCGGCAATGCCGCGGCTCTGGAAGAAGCGGCGAGACTGCTGATGACGGCCAAAAAGCCGCTGGTTTTCTGCGGCGGCGGCGTCAAGGTTTCGGAAGCCTGTGCGGAAATGATGACGCTGCTGGAAACCTTCGGGATTCCCGTCGCGACCTCCATGGCCGGCACCGGCTGTGTTCCCATCAGTCATCCGCTGTGTCTGGGCGGTCCCAGTTACTCGTCGGGAGAGGTCTTCCATGCGGCGATTAAGAAGACCGATGTCGTGTTTGCGCTGGGCACCGCATTCGGCGGGCTGGAGGGATACGGCCTGCCGCCTCTTTGGTCGGGATCCATTCGCTTCATTCACGTGGATATCGATCCGCTGCAGCTCGGCCTGAATGTCCGGCCGGCGGTGTCCATCCAGGGCGATGTGAAAACCGTGCTGAATCAGCTGATGGATATTTTGCGTCGTGAAAAATTCAGCTCGCCTCCGGAATGGGCCGCGTGGCGGCGGATGCTCCATGGTCTCAAGCGGAGGCGGGCGGCGCGTTTGGATAAGGACGCCGAATCGAAAAGCCGGCTTTTGCATCAGGGAAAACTCATCAAGGAAATGGGGCCGGTCGCCCGCCGGGATGACCTGATTGTGGTGGGAGACGGCGGCAATACCCTGCTGTATCTGGCGATGTACGCGCCGGACCTGGGGCCGTCGCAGTTTTTCTTTCCCTACGGCATGGCGGCGCTGGGCGGAGGCCTGCCGTATGCCATCGGCGTGCAGTTGGCCGCGCCGGACAGGCAGGTGGTGCTCGTGACCGGCGATGGATCGTTCCTGTACAACATCCAGGAGCTGGAGACGGTCCGGCGGCTGAATCTGCCGATCGTCATTTTCATCAATAACGACAGGGCCTGGAACATGATCCGCGCGATGCAGACGTCGTTTTACGCCGGCAATTACGTGGGGACGGATCTGGACGGGTATGATTATGTTTCCGTGGCGCGGGGGTTCGGCATTCAGGCCGAACGGGTGACGACCGTCCAGGAACTTTTAAAGGTTTACGAAGACGCGCGGCAAAAGCGAAGGCCGCTGGTGGTGGATTGCCTCACCGACAAGGACAACACGCCCGATTGCCTGCTGAGCTTTGCGCTGGTGGAATTCGAGGGCGCGCTGAAATATCTTTCTCCGCTTCGGTTTCTCCAGAGCGTGGTGATGATGCAGAGGTTGGGCGTCTGGAGGAACCTCTATCAACTGGCCTATATTTTCAAGGCTCTGCTTAGAATCAATTTGCGGTTCGGGAGGTCGTGATATGCGATGGGTCAGCGGAGGGGAACTTGTCGTGGATTGTCTCAGGAAACAGGGCGTCCGGAAAATATTTTCGATTATCGGCGGCCAGATGGGTTCGATATATGACGCCGTCGGCAGGCGCGACGACATTGACATCTTTGTGCCGCGCTGCGAAACGGCGGTGCCGCTGATGGCCTGTGGGTATGCCGCCACGACAGGCGAGCCGGTGGTGGCCATGACGACGGTGGGGGCGGGCGTCGTTTATGAAGTGGCGGGTCTGACCCACGCCTGGCTGAATTATCTTCCGGTGATATCCATTGCGCCGCAGGTGCAGAGCTGGAAGATGAAGCCGCCCCAGGAAAATTTGCAGGCCTGCAACCAGGATGAGATTTTCGCGCCCGTCACGAAATGGAACGCGATTGTCTATCACTGGAGGCGTATTCCGCAGATGGTGATCCGTGGATTCCGCGAAGCCTATACGGGCGTTCCGGGTCCCGTCCATCTGGACGTACCCGTGGACGTTCTGTTCCGGCGCGGCCCGTGGAGTGACAAAAAATTCGATGAGGTTCCGGTCGTGGACAGGGAACCGGTGATCGCCGGCATTGCCGGACAGATGGATGAGGCGGCGGAGGTTCTGAAAAAGGCGAAGCGTCCCCTTGTGCTGGTGGGACAGGGCATGGGGCGATCGGGCCGCTACCGGGGCGTGCGCGGCCTTTGGAATCAGACCGGCTGGCCGGTGGTGACCACCCGTTTCAGTTCGGGTGTTTTGTGCGGGCGCGATCGCGTTTACGCGGGAGCCGCGTCGCTGTTTGCGGAATCGGACGAGGGTCTGGCGCTCCTGAAAGAGGCGGATGTCCTCGTGGTGGTGGGTGCGGATCCCGAGACGCGCGCGATCATGGACCGATGCGGCTGGCTGTCCAGGCCGGTTATTCAGGTGGAAACGGAATCTTCGGCGATGTTTCCCGATGTCCGGCATCCGGTTCATGCGGATCCGATAAGTGCGTTTTCCGCTTTTCTGGCCTCCGGCATTGAGACGACTCAAGGGGAAGCGTGGCTGGCGGCGGTGCGCAAGAAGGCTTTCGAAATGGGGCGCGGGCGCTGGCCGGCGGATCAGGGGATGGGCCGCGTGCTGGCGGGGCTTGGCGAAAAGACAGATGCCTCGGACATCCTCGTGGCGGATGGCGCCGGTTTGCCGGATGCTGCCGTCAGTCTTTTGCGCGGCGCCGAATATCGCGATCTTTTTTGCATGGATGAACGGGACATGGCGGGGGTCGGCCTGCCGTTTGCCGTCGGCGCGGCGCTCGGCAACCCCGACGCCCGGGTGACTCTCATCTGCGACAAGGAATCTCTGTTTGCGCACGTGCGGGAACTGGCGCCGGCAAAGCTGGCAGGCGCGGCACTCAGAATCATCGTTGCCGATAATAACGACACGGCGGTCAATTGCGCCGAGACGGCGTCGGTGCTGGAAGGGTTTGGATGTGAGGTGAAAACGTGCGATGTCCGGGACGCCGCCATGGAGATGCCGTTGTTCAAGAAGAAAACGTCAACAGCGCTGGTTGTCAGCGGTGCCGCGGCTGGATTTTCTCATCAGTAATGCCGGCGGGACCTGAAGGGAGGGAAACAAAATGATTTATTTTGACGATCTGCTTGAGAATGACAATGTGCATGACACCGTGTGCGCGATAGCCAAAGCGTTTCGTCAAAAGCACGCTTTTCCCCGGGTGCGCCAGCTGGGCGTGGTCGTCGCGGATGTCGAAAAAGCCGCCGCGAAGCTGGAGGCAGAGGGAATCGGTCCTTTTTTCATCGCTTCGGACACCCTGCCCTTTTGGAACGAACGCGGGGACAACAGAACTTTCAGCGGGAAACTCGGCATGGCCGTCTATCGGGGATATGAGATCGAATTGCTGGAGCCGGGCGTCGGATCGAATTTTTACAAAACCTGCGTGGATGAAAAGGGACGCATGGTCGTGCAGCATCTCGGCTTTTTGGTCGGGGATGTTGACGCCTGGCGCGACAAGCTGGAACGGGCCGGATGCGCCACGTGGGTGCGGGGACGGATACAATCCTTTCCGATGACGATTGACTTTGCCTACATGGACACGTTCGCGCAGGCGGGAATCATTCTGGAGTTCATTGATATGAGATTTCTCGGAATCCGCGTCAGGCCACCGGGAGCCGTTTATCACGCCCTGGGAAGACTGGAAAAATTAACAGGCATCAGGTGCCTTAAGTTTTGAAAGGAGACACGATGACAGCTCAAATACCTTATCCGAAAATGGAAACGCTTGCCCCGGAAATCCGAGCGCTGGTTGATTCATTTCCTCTGAATGTGTTTCGCATGGCGGCCAACGCGCCGGCGTGCCTGAAAAGTTTTATGGAACTGGCCAAAGCCGTTTTGTTCCACAGCGAGTTTGATCCGCGTAAGCGTGAAATTGCCGTGCTCCGCGTGGCGCACGTCACGCGGGCCGTCTATGAATGGACGCACCACGTAACGGTGGCGAAACACTACGGCGTGACGGACCGCGAAGTAGAAATCATCAGAGCGGAGGATCCGGTCAGATCGCTGGATGAAGAAGGCAATTTATTGTGCCGTGTGGCCGACGAAATCAGCCGGAATGTCCGGCTCGGCGATGAGGCGCTGGCCCAGATTCTTGAACGCTACGGCACCCGGGGCGCGACGGAACTGATTCTCTGCGTGAGCTATTTCAATTTCCTGAGCCGTTTTCTGGAATCCACACGGGTGGAGCTGGAAGGTTGACGGATACATTTCAATCACAATGAACCGAGGAGGTCATGATGCTGAAAATATCAAAAATATGTTTTGTCGTTTCGGGGTTTCTTCTGATTGCGGACTCCGCGTTGATGATTTTGAATAAACCCAATCCACTCGGCCTGCCGCTGCCTTGTCCGATCACCCTGATGATCCTGGGAGTTGGGCTGATTTTGTTTTCCGTCGCGAAAAAATAAATAAGCGCTTTTGCCACTTCTTCCGTTATGCTATGATGCCCGGCGTGAAGGGAGGGAGCCTATGACCGAGATCGCCTTGCTTGAATGCAGAGATTATGATGAAAAAGCATTAAAGGCGGTTATAAAGGACGGCCTCGCCAGAATAGGATTTGATCTCGGCCGGTTTCAGGGTCTTCGAGTCGGGTTAAAGCCCAATCTGCTGATGGCCGCCAGGCCTGAAAAGGCCGTGACCACGCATCCTTTGTTTTTCAGGGCTGTCGCCGAAATCGTCCTCGAAAACGGCGGCGTTCCCGTCCTGACCGAGTGCCACGGATTCGGGCCGTTTAAGACCATTCTCAATGCCGCAGGCTACGCCGATGTCATCAAAGCGCTCGGATTGGAGGTGGGCCGGATGGAGGAAGTTGCGCCCCTTCATTACCCGCAGGCGAAGCTGATCAAGCGGATGGAGATTTCCAAGGCGTTTTTCGATGTGGACATGGTTGTCAATCTGCCGAAGTTTAAAACGCACGGCTTTACCTATGTTTCCGGCGCGGTGAAAAATCTTTTCGGCACGATTCCCGGCCTCAGAAAGGCAAGCATGCATTTGCGCTTTCCGGAACCGGACCTTTTTTCCGAATGGTTGCTTGATTTGAACGGCGCTCTGTTGTTCGGTTTTGATAAGCCCAGAAAAATCATTCACATCATGGACGCCATCGTCGGACAAGAAGGCGAGGGGCCGGGGCCGTCCGGAACGCCGAGGCGTCTGAACGCGGTCATCATCGGAGAAGATCCTGTGGCCGTTGATTATGTGGCCGCGGGCGTCGCCGGTTTGGATTATAAAAAAATTCCCACCATCATGCTGGGTTTCAAAAGGGATTTCGCCGTGTCTTCGCCGGAGGAGATTTTTGTCGTGGGCAGGAGCATCGGGGATTTGAGGATAAGCAATTTTAAGCCGACAAAATCCTCCGTATCTTCGCATTTTCTCCGCGGCTGGCTGGTCAGTTCCGCCGTAAAAAATATCTTCATCGAAAAACCGCGGCCCAACGCGGAAAAGTGCACGCTCTGTTATAAATGCTTTGCTGTCTGTCCGGCGGGGGCGATTTCCCGGGCGCGAGACAGTGAGAAAATTCCGCGTTACGATTATAAAAAATGCATCCGCTGTTATTGCTGCATCGAATTCTGTCCGGAGGCAGCCGTCTCGCTCAAGAAAAATGTCTTGCAGGCGATATGGAGGATATAGATATTGCAAATGGGGAATGTCGGCGGTTCGCAGGGAGCTTCGTGAGGGCCTGCGCGGAAAAAGATCGGCAGAGAAGTAAATCAGCTTGTTTTGAAAATCTTTCTAAGCGTCAATGAAAGGAGAAAAAAGATGTTTGATTTCATGATGACCAGGGAACAAATCAAAATCCGGGATGAGGCGCGGGATTTCGTCAAATGGGTGCCGCGCCAGATGATTCTGGATATGGACACCGATAAAATAAAGTTTCCGAAAGAATTGCTGCAGGAGGCGGCCCGGCGCCGTCTGATGGGTTGCCGTTATCCGAAACAATGGGGCGGCCGCGACATGGACTGGGTGACCACCTGCATGCTCATGGAGGAAATCGGAACACTGGGGTATGAAATCGCTTGCGTTTTCGGCGTCGGCGCGGAACTGGTCTGCGACGCGATTATCCAGCACGGCACGGATGAGCAGAAAGAGAAGTACGTCAAACCGCTGCTGCGGGGGGAGCTTTTCGCGGCGGAATGCCTGACGGAGCCCCGCGGGGGATCCGATTTCTTCGGCGCCGCCACTAGGGCGGAAGACCAGGGGGATTATTTCCTGCTCAACGGGATGAAGCGTTTTATTGTCGGAGCCGAGGGGGCGGATTTTTTCCTGGTGTACGCGAAAACCAATCCGGAAGCCAAGCCGCAGGAATCCATCACCTGCTTCATCGTGGACCGGACCGAGGGCGTGGAGGTCAAGTATTTGTATGGCCTGATGGGCTGCCGCGGCGGTGGAACGGGAAGGCTGGTTTTCCGCGACGTCAGGGTGCCCCGGGAAAATGTCGTGGGCAGGGTCAACGGCGGTTATGCCGTGTTCAATACGATGATGGTGCCGGAACGGCTGGGCACGGCGGCGATGACGATCGGCGCGGCGCGTCCCGCTCTGGAGATTGCCACCAATTACACGGCCCGGCGAAAAGCCTTCGGCCAGGTGATCGCGCAGTTCGAGGGCGTGAGCTTCCAGATCGCGGAAGCGGCGATGCTTTTGGACGCGGCGCGCGCGATGGCGTATGTGACGGCGCGGGCGGTGGATGAAAAAGCGGATATGCACAGAATCCGTCGGATGGTGTCGGAAAGCAAGAAATTCATCACGGAAGCCTGCCAGAAGGTTGTGCATAATGCCATGCAGGTAATGGGCGGCATCGCCTACACCAATGTTTTCCCGATCGAGCGCATTTACCGCGACGTGCGCCTAGCGTCCATCTGGACGGGAACCAGCGAAGTCATGTCCATGATAACCGCTCACGAATGGTATCGTGAATATTTCAAACAGAAAGAAAAACTCAGCACCAGAGATCATGAGCTTGACGCCGAAGAAGCCCACGACGAAGAAAAAATATACGACGACGATGACATGTTGAAAAAAGGCTGGTAAAAAAAAAATGAGCAGCAGACGGTTAAGATTCATCATTATTCTGTGCGCAGTGCTGTCCGCTTTTGACGCGCCGGCCTGGCATGACAAAACGCATTTGTCCATCTGCCGGGCGGCGGGGTTTGACATGTGGTATCACTGCGCCGGACCGGACATCGCGAAAATTAAAGCCGGCAATGCAGAGTCCTATAATCACTGGTTCAACAATACCGCGGAAGTTGAAGTCACGCCGCAATTGGTTCTCCGCCAGCCCGAGCGGTATAACCGCGTTTCCGGCGAAGAGGAAGGTCATCTCTACGGAGCGATCATCGCCTCCCTGCGCCAGTACCAAAAAACGCTTCAAGAGGGCAAGTACGCGCTTTATCATCTGGTGTATTGCGCACATTACATCAGTGACTTGTCCATGCCGCTGCACAATATCGCCTTTGATGATTTCAATAAAGCGCATCATCAAATCAACGACGGCGTCGTGGAGAAAGAAGTTTTTGACCATCCGGAAGAGATTGCGAAAAATATGTATTCCATCCGCCTCAGCCGGGAACGTTTCGAAGACGACCTGGCGCGCGAAATCGCCAGGATTGCCAACCTGACCCGCAAGCTGGGCTACAAATTGCGCGCGCAGAACCGGGACATGACCAAAGAGGAGGCCTATGTTCAGCTGGGGCACAGCGCTTCTCTTTTCAAAGCGGTTCTAGAATATCTAAATCAGAAAGATGGGCCGTCAAATACGCCTTAAGCTTAATATTTTTTAGGCGACAGCAAAAAAAGGGGGGAGAGATGGAAGAAAAAACATTCTCACGGAGACACAAAGGATCAAGAATCATTTTGAGGATTTGCCTTATCGCTTTCGTCACGCTGTTTTTGTTCGGCTGTGCCTCGATCATGGATTGGTATTTCAAGCGTTCCGTTGATCCTCTCAACGGAGAAATCGTCATGCCGGGTCTCAAGGAGGCGGTAACGGTGCGCCGCGATGAATACGGTATTCCCTTTGTGGAGACAAAAAACATGGAAGACATGGCCATGGCCGTGGGTTACCTGCACGCCTCCGACAGGCTCTCCCAGATGATTTCCTACAAGCTCATGTCCGAAGGACGGCTGGCGGAAATGGCGGGTCCGGCCGTTCTGGATCTCGATTATTACATGCGCGCCATGAACCTCAAAGCTGTCGCGGAGGAACTTTATCAAAGAGTGTCTCCCGAAAATCTTCGTCTTCTGAAAAAATACAGCGAAGGGGTCAACGCTTATCTTGAAACTCACGGAAATAAGTTGCCGGCGACATTTGTTCTGGCCAATTACAGGCCTGAGCCGTGGGAGGCGATGGATTCCGTCAAAATCTTTGCGCTGGTGAATTTCGGCCTCTCCTTCAATCTTCACGAGGAGCTGGCGGCACTCAACATCGCGCAGAAGGTCGGGGCGAAAAACGCCGCCTGGCTGCTGCCGATATACCCGGACGAGCCGATCCCCTTTAACGAGGCCGCCAAACTTGAAGGCATCAATTTGAATCAGGCCGCGACAGCTGCTGAAACTCTGGCGGATCTTCATCCGGTGCTGGACAAATTGGGTCTGACGGGATTTGCCGCGTCCAATAACTGGGCGATCTCCAAAGGCAGAACCTTGAACAACGCCAGCATCTTGGCTAATGACATGCACCTTCCTTTGAGTCTTCCCTCCACATGGAATATGGCGCATGTCCGCTGCGGCGATTATGATGTGGCGGGAATGAGTCTGGCCGGCGCACCGATCATCGTGGCCGGATATAACAGGCATATTGCTTGGGGAATGACCATGGTGATGGATGACAATCAGGATCTGTTTCTGGAGCAGCTCAAAACCATCGACGGCAAATGGCATTATCTCCACAAGGGGCGGTGGATGCCGGTGACGGAGCGGGAGGAAGTCTTCAAGGTCAAGGGGAAAAAACCGGTGACGAGGAAGATCCGAGCAACCGTCCACGGCGTTCTGCTCAATGATGTTGTCCGAAAAGAACCGCTGCATTATCTGCAGGGCGAATCGGTTGACATTGCTTATGGAATCGCGCTGAGCTCGACGGCCGTCGCGCCGGATGATGACAGCATGAACGCTTTCTTTCGGTTGAG
>ERZ795047.2641-NODE-2641-length-16780-cov-4.192407_pt1 | contig 16780 bp, 10 predicted proteins | sample MGYA00375131_ERZ795047 | MGnify/ENA primary metagenome ERZ795047 (study PRJEB30176, sample SAMN05720228) | activated sludge metagenome | isolation source: Anaerobic digester | place: Japan | collected 2015-05-20 ...
TGCAGGCAATGATTTTCTTTCGTCCGAAAGAAATGGTCGTTCCCGAAGGCGACCGGCCCCAACTCGAGACCTGGCTTTCCCGAGACCCGTCGCTGAACTTTCTGCTCACCGCTGAGCCCGACTGGCTCTTCAATTTCGACTACGCTTCGAAGGTATTGCTGGACCATTTCAAGGTCTCGACCCTGGAAGGCTTCGGCGTGGACGGCCAGGAGGCGGGGACGGCCGCAGCCGGCGCCTTGTTGAATTACGTCAAGCAAACCCAGAAATCGGACCTTGGTCACGTCCTCTCTATACGGCTGTTTGAGAATTCGGCATACCTCAAGCTGGATGACGCCACGATCAGGAACCTCGAGCTGGTAAAAAGCAACGAGGGGAACCGGGAGGGAAGCCTGCTTGCGGTGCTCGACTGCACCAAAACCGGAATGGGGGCACGTCTGTTGCGCAGCTGGCTTTTGCGGCCGATCCTGGATCTGGCGGAAATCGAGAGGCGGCTGGACGCTGTCGAGGAGCTTCAGAGTTCCGTCGCCAGGAGCGACCGACTTGGGAAAGTATTGCGGGGCATCCACGATGTGGAGAGACTCTTGAGCCGGGTTACACTTCAAACGGCAAACGGCCGTGATCTTCTGGCGCTCAAGGATTCCCTGGCAGCCGTGCCCGAACTCCAGTCTTTGCTGGCCGATTGCTCCGCTGCGCTGCTCCGCGAACCGATTGATCCGGTAAACGAGGTCGTCGACCTTCTCGAACGTGCCATCATGCCCGATTGTCCGGTCAGCATCAGCGACGGAGGCATCATTCGGCAGGGCTTCAACGCCGAGCTGGATCGTCTGCGTGAAATCGCCAGCTCCGGAAAATCCTACATTGCCGGGCTGGAAAACCTGGAACGGCAGAAGACCGGCATACCTTCACTGAAAGTCAGGTACAACAAGGTATTCGGCTATTTCATCGAAGTCACCAAGGCCCACCTGAACGCCGTACCGCCACACTACATCCGCAAGCAGACTCTAGTAGGAGCGGAGAGATTCATCACTCCTGAGTTGAAGGAGTACGAAGACAACGTACTCGGAGCTGAAGAACGCATTCTGGAGCTGGAAAAAGAACTCTTTCTCGATATCAGAAATCAAGTGGCCAGCCAGGTGCCCAGGATTCAGAAGATGGCTCAGCAAGTGGGGCGCATTGACGCACTCTTGTCTCTGGCTGAAGTCGCCCGACGGGGGCGATATGTTCGACCGGTTCTCGAGCAGAGCGCCGAACTGTGGATCCGGGGTGGTCGCCATCCGGTTGTTGAGCGCCAGGGAAACAAGCCCTTTGTTCCCAACGATCTTTACTGTAACAACACGACCGACCAGATGCTGATTCTGACCGGGCCAAACATGGGCGGGAAGTCGACCTACCTGCGTCAAAACGCTCTCATTGTCATCATGGCTCAAATGGGGTCATTCGTTCCCGCCGAAGAGGCGCGGATAGGGCTGGTCGATCGGGTTTTCACCCGCGTGGGGGCCAGTGATAACCTGGCCCGCGGTCGTTCGACCTTCATGGTCGAGATGATCGAAACGGCCAACATCCTGAATACGGCTGGCCCGCAGAGTCTCATTCTGCTCGATGAAGTGGGTCGAGGAACAGCCACTTTTGACGGCCTCTCCCTGGCGTGGTCAATAGCCGAGTACCTGGCCACGCAACCGGAACGTAAAGCAAGAACTCTGTTCGCCACCCATTACCAGGAGCTGACAAAGCTCGATCGCCTTTACCCAGGCGTGAAGAACTACTGCGTCACGGTGCGGCAGTCGGGTGACCAGATTATCTTTTTCCACAAAGTCATGGCCGGAGTGGCGAATCGGAGCTACGGGATCGAAGTTGCGAGGTTGGCCGGCATACCTGCTGCCGTCATTGAACGGGCACGCGAGATTCTCCTGCGGCTGGAGAGAAAAGACATGGACCTCTCGGGTACCCGGAAATCTACGGGTGAAGTGCTGGAAGAGTTGCAGAGAAAGCTGTTTTGAGGAGTGCTGACGGCCGTATACGGCCGTCAGAAAACGGGATTCACGTGGTCAAGAAATATCTGTTTCTCGCCATCCTGGCACTTCCCTTCTTCGTCGTTCTTGACGAGTCGGCGCTCTGGGACGCCAACGAGGCATTTTATGTTCAGACCCCCAGAGAGATGTTGGAGCGGGGAGACTGGCTGGTCCCCTACTTTAACGGACAGCCGAGACTTAACAAACCGCCGCTCTCTTACTGGCTGGTGGGCGTTTTTTACAGTCTTTTCGGTGTATCGCTTTTCTGGGAAAGGCTGGTTCTCGCTGCCTTGGGGTTCGGATCGGTGCTGTTGACCTACCGCGCCGGAACCCTGCTGTTCGATAGTCGCACCGCGTTGCTGGCGGCCGGGATTGCAGCGACCTCATTCCGGTTGTTGATGCTCTCGCGGCGACTTCTCATTGATGTTTTGCTGCTCTTCTGTCTTCTGGCCGTCCTCCTTTTCTTTCTGAAATGGCTCAAGCATGGGCGGTCCGGCGGACTTTACGGCGCGGCGGTTTTCCTCGGGCTGGCTTTCCTGGCGAAAGGTCCGGTAGCGCTCCTGGCGCCGTTTTTTCTCGGTCTGTTCCTCCTGTATTACAGGAAGAAGGTGAGTCTCCGTCTCAGCCAACTCGCGCTGCCCGGCCTGCTATTCGTGATCATTGCCTCGTCATGGTTCGTGCTGCTGGTCATGAACCGAGGATGGGAGCCGGTTATCGCGTTCTTCCTGGAGGAGAATCTCGGCCGGTTCAGTCACGTTGATTTTGGCCCATCCCGTGGAATCTTTTATTACGCGGGGGTGTTCCTCGGCGATTTCTTTCCGTGGTCCCTCTTTTTCGTGGTGGCGCTTGCCGCGTGGGGGATCAGAGCGGTCCGGTACGCCAGGCTGAGCGACAAGGATGACACCAGCCATCCGGTCCGGGCGGAGGTGCTTCTCCTTATCTGGGTATTCGGTTTTCTGGCAGTCTTTTCACTTTCCCACAACAAACAGGAGTACTACATTTTGCCGGTTTACCCGGTCGCGTCACTCTGGCTGGCGGGGCAGCTGAGGCACCGCATAACTCCACGCTGGCTATTGCTGGGACTGGCGGTGTTAACGCCAGCCGTGATGGTCGCGCTTTACCTGTTCGCGTCCCGGATTCTGGACCCCGGCCTGGTGCCTTTATGGCTTCCGCTGCTGGCTGCGCCTTTTGTCGTCTATTGGCTGGTCAGACAACGCCTTGACTTGTCCGCCGCCTCCCTGGCCGTTTTCTACGCCCTGGCGTTCATCAGTTACCTGCCACCGTTTGAAGAGTACAAGCCGATTCCGGCCTTTGCCCAAAAGATTCGCGAGTTGTCAAGAGTCCAAGGGAGACCAGTCGAGGCGGGATATTTCAATCTGGCCGCTCCAAGCCTGGTATTTTATACAGGAAGCCCCGTTTTTGAAGCTTACTCGCTGGCGGAGGCGACGTCGCGTTTCGGATCAGGTAAACTCGTGTTAATGATTGTTCGGGCGGAGGACTACGATGCGCTTTGTGCGGCATCCGGTCGCCCGCTCCAAATTGTCGATTCCAGACCGAAGATATATACTACTGCCCGGTTTCTACTTAAAGGCTTGACACGTGACGGATACCATAACGACCCCACGGCCCGCTTCGTCTACCTTATCAGTAGCGACAGTCTCGACGAAACCACAGTTATCCATAGTGATCCCGGTCTTCAATGAAAGGGACAATCTGGGTCCGCTTCATGCGAAGCTGACTCAGACCCTGCAACTGCTTGGCCGAAGCTACGAGATTCTGTTCATTGATGACGGGAGCACAGACGGCAGCAATGACATCCTGCGGCAGTTGGCTGAAACCGATCCCCATATCCGCCTGCTCGAGTTCGTGCGCAACTTCGGGCAGACCGCAGCCATGGCGGCCGGTTTTGAACACTCCCAGGGAGAATTTGTCATCCCCTTGGATGCCGACCTGCAGAACGACCCGGAAGACATACCGCGAATCATCGATGCGCTTGAAGCGGGATCGGACGTCGTCAGTTGCTGGCGAAAAGACCGCCAGGATCCGTGGTTGACGAGGGTCCTGCCCTCTCACATGGCAAACTGGCTGATAAGCTCGATCAGCGGCGTGAGATTGCACGACTACGGATGCACCCTGAAAGGTTATCGGCGGGATATCATCCGGCATATACGGCTTTACGGGGAAATGCACCGATTTATCCCGATATTCGCGACCTGGGCCGGGGCGCGTGTGACAGAACTGCCTGTCCGCCACCATGCGCGACAGTATGGACGATCCAAGTACGGTATTTTCCGAACAGTTAAAGTCTTACTCGACCTGATCACAATCAAGTTCCTGGGAAGTTTTTCCACCAAGCCGATGTATCTGTTCGGGGGACTGGGTTTCCTTTCCTTCGCAACCGGAATTCTCCTGGCCGCAATCACGCTGTATCAGCGGTTCTTTTACGGAGTCAGGGCGCACCGAAATCCGTTACTTCTGCTGTCTGTGTTCGTCTTCTTTGTCGGTGTCCAGTTCATTCTCTCCGGTCTGGTTGCGGAGTTGATTGTCCGCACCTACCATGAGTCCCAAGGGAAGAGGACATACATACTAAGAGAAAGGAATCCGTCAGGATCGGAGGTGGTTCAACCTTCCCGGCAAAAACAGGATCAAAGGAGTATGAATGCTGGAGAGGCTATTCCAAACCAAACCGGTTGAGGACATCCTCCGTGAAGCGCACGCGGGAGCGGACCTAAAAAGGACCCTCGGGCCGGTACAGCTGGTGATGCTCGGTATCGGTGCGATCATCGGAGCAGGGATTTTCGTTATAACGGGTACTGCGGCGGCTGAACACGCCGGTCCGGCGATTATACTTTCATTCGTGCTGGCTGGGACTGCTTGCGCCCTGGCCGGACTGTGCTACAGCGAATTCGCGTCCATGATCCCGGTCTCGGGATCGGCCTACACTTATGCTTATGCCACCATGGGCGAGTTTTTCGCCTGGATTATCGGCTGGGACCTGATCCTCGAATACTCTTTCGCGGCGTCCACCGTTTCCATTGGCTGGTCGGGATATCTCGTTGAAGTCTTCCGGAGCGTAGGGGTGACACTCCCTGCTGCCTTCACCGGCTCGCCCTGGTCCGAGCCCGCCGGGGTGTTCAATGTTCCGGCAGCCTTGATCTGCCTGATACTCACCGGTGTGCTTATTCTGGGGATCAGGGAATCGGCTAACTTCAATGCCGCGATCGTCGTCATAAAGGTCGGAGTCGTGCTGCTCTTCGTGGCTGTGGCTGCAGGTTACGTGAAGACCAGCAACTGGCGACCGTTCATGCCTTTTGGCTTCGACGGAATGGTAACAGGCGCCGGCGTCATATTCTTCGCTTATATAGGATTCGACGCGGTCAGCACAACTGCCCAGGAAGCACGGAAACCACAGAGGGATATGCCCATAGGCATTCTCGGCTCGCTGGCAGTGTGTACGATTCTTTACCTGGCGGTCGCAGCGGTGATGACTGGTGTTGTCTATTATACGGAGCTCGGGGTGCCGGCACCGATCGCTCTTGCAATCCGCACCCTGGATATGCCTTGGCTATCCGCTTTCATCTCGCTCGGCGCCATTGCAGGACTTACTTCGGTTATCCTCGTAATGCTGCTGGGGCAACCGAGAATCTTCTACACGATGGCAAAGGACGGGCTGTTACCGTCTTTCGCCGCGAAGGTGCATCCTCGTTTTCGAACCCCCTATATCACCACCCTCATCACCGGCGTGGCCTGCGCTTTGCTGGCTGGTCTCACACCCATCGATCAGTTGGGCCATCTGGTGAGCATCGGCACCCTGTTGGCATTCTCTCTGGTCTGCGGAGGTGTGCTTGTCCTGCGCTACACCAGGCCTGACATCCCGCGGCCATTTAAGGTGCCCGGCTTCCCGGTCGTTCCGATCCTGGGCGTTCTGGCGTGTGTATACCTGATGTTGAGCCTGCCCGCGGTGACTTGGTATCGCCTGATAATCTGGATGGCGGTAGGTCTCGCGATCTATTTCGCCTATGGTTACAGGAAAAGCAATTTGCATCGCGGCGTTCCGAAGGCCTCGCCGGCTGACTTGAGTGAGAAAGAAAACGTTCGATGAGTGTCGACATCTACGAACGCATCGTCGAACTGCGGCGAGCCGGCCGCAGGGCCGCTCTTGCCACGATTGTCCGGCGTATAGGCAGCACGCCCCGCAAAGACCATGCCAAAATGCTCATCCTCGATGACGGGACTTCGATCGGAAGTGTCGGCGGCGGCTGCGTCGAGGCAGCAGTCTGGGAAGCGGCACAAGCGGTGATGACGGAAAATCGTGCCCGGATGGTCAAGTACGAGATGAACGATGAGGATGCAGAGAACGAGGGTCTGATTTGCGGCGGAACCGTGGAGGTGTTCGTGGAACCTCTTTTGCCAGAACCGACTCTTATCATCCTGGGAGCGGGACACCTGGGACGAGCAATATCGGACGTGGCTCAGCCGCTCGGATTCCGTGTGACGGTGATCGATGACAGACCGTCATTTGCATCGCCGGAGCGATTTCCCGGCGCCACGGTTGTATGCCAGCCCTTTGAATGCGGCCTGAGTGCCTTTTCTGTCAATTCCCAGACGTTCATCCTGGTAGTGACGCGAGGGCATCGTCACGACCAGATAGCCCTAGAGCATGCCATTCAGACTCCAGCCCGTTACGTGGGCATGGTCGGGAGCCGTCGGAAAATAGGGATTATCGTGACTAACCTTCTGAAGAAAGGCCTGAGCCCGGACTTATTCAAGAAGCTTTATGCGCCGATAGGACTAGACATTGGTTCAGAGACCCCGGAGGAAATTGCAATCAGCGTAGCGGCGGAGTTAATCGCCATTCAAAAGGGAAACCACAAGCGAACCCAGAAGCAAGAATTCGTGTTGAAGCTTCTCGAGCAGTCGAGCGATTAGGTTTATCCCGCCGGTTTGACCGCCTCGATGACGCTCACCAGCGTACCGGTATCCGTGGCTCCTCGAAAACGAAATCCCGCTTTCTCGGCCAGTTGCCGGTACTCAGTAAGGGTACGCTCCCTGCCGCCGGTCACGACCATCATGTTCAGGTCCAGAAGACGCGCCACAGCGGGAGAGCTGTCTTCGGGAATTGGGGATTCAATGATCCAAAGCCGCCCGCGGGAGCGCATGGCAGCGAAGCAGTTCCCCAGAATCTTTGCACAAGCTTCGTCGTCCCAGTCGTGCAACACCCATTTGAGAAGGTAGCTGTCACCGCCCGGCGGCACCGACTGCAAAAAGTCGCCGCCAAGTACCTGGCAACGGTCGGCAATTCCCGCTTCGCCCATTCGTCTCCGAGCCGTTTCCACTTCGTGCGGGAGGTCGAGAAGAATACCCTGCAGGTGCGGGAATTCGCGTAGAACGGAGGAGATCAAATTACCCTGCCCTCCGCCAAGTTCCACGACCAGGGAACTGTGCGAGAAATCAATTACACGCAGTAGGGCGGTGTCGACCATGGCAGTCAGCGTTACCATGACTTCCTGGAAGGTAGAGGCATTCTCCGGATGGCGACGATAATAATCCCAGACCGGTAAGCCAAACGCTTTTTCAAAACCGGGCAGTCCCGTACGAAGCGAATAGAGAAACTCGCCCCAGGCACGATAGTGCTCTGTACCAAGTTGCCCGACGGCCAGCGCACGGACCGAATCGGGGGAGTCCGACCCGAGAGTCTCGCTCAACGGCGTGTTTCGAAACCGCCCCGGCGACTCCTCTTCAAACACCCCGATGGATGCCAAGGTCGTCAGCAGGCGTTTCAAACTTGGCGCGTGTGTGGCGGTGGCTTCCGCAAGCTCCTTCAGACTCATGGAGGAGTCCTTGAGCAGATCGGCCAGACCAAGGCTGGCCGCTGCGAAGATCGCTCGCGATATCCAGAATCCGCCGATCAGGAGAAGCATGACCTGGAGCGGAGCCTGCGCCTTTTCGGGCACGATACTCGAGTAGGCAAAGAAATTATTCTCTCGGTCAGACATGTATGAACACCATCCAGGAGGGCTGATTAACCCATAAGACGCGGTGGTTGTCCCCCTCGTTTCTAAACCCGGCAGTTGGTTGAACTCGATTTCAACTCCCAGTAATGTGGAAATAACCAGCCCACCTGAGGAGGTATCATGAAGAGAAGTCCGACTCCCATCCCTGAGGGCTACCACACGGTCACGCCCTACTTAAGTACCCGAAACTGTCCGGAGGCTCTGGAGTTCTACAAGCGAGCCTTCGGTGCCAAGGAACTTGGCCGCATGCCAGGCCCGGATGGCCGTATCGTGCATGCGGATATCCAGATCGGTGATTCTCATATTTTCCTTTGCGATGAATTCCCTGAAATGGGAAGCAAGTCACCCGAAACACTCGGCGGCTCGCCCGTAAGCCTTTTGCTTTACGTTGATGATGTCGACTCCTTCTTCAAGACGGCCGTTCAGGCTGGTGGAGTCGCGGTCGAGGAGCCGAAGGACATGTTCTGGGGCGATCGCTGGGCAGTCCTGCGGGACCCTTTCGGGCACACCTGGCAGATTGCAACACATGTCGAAGATGTAACGCCGGAAGAGATGGAAAAGCGGAGTGCCAGCTTCTTCACGGCCACCCAGCCACACTCGTAGGGAAAACCAAGGGAAAAAGGGGTACTGGCCAGAGCCTGGAATCCGCATAATCCGTGTCATCCGTGTTATCCGCAGGGATAGGAGCCCACGGATAACACGGATTACGCGGATTACGCGGATGAGGAGCCGGGACGTTCCGCTGCGCTGTGCCTCTTATTAGAATGGCTGGCGCCAACCCTTTTCTTTCTACCCTCCGACCTTCGACTGTAATCGTCGAAGGCCGCCTTCAGAACGTCTTCAAATTCAGTGGCGAAGTGGAAGGTCAACCCTTCCTTCAAATAGTCCGGCAAGTCGTCGACGTCTTTCCGGTTGCCTTCGGGAAAGATGAGTGTTTTCAGGCCGGCCCGACGGGCACCGATGACTTTTTCTTTCACTCCTCCGATGGGGAGTACGCGGCCCGTCAGGGTGATCTCGCCCGTCATGGCCAGATTCCTCCGGACGGATTTTCCCGTCACCATCGAGACCAGGGCGGTTGCCATCGTGATACCGGCCGAAGGTCCGTCCTTGGGCGTGGCGCCGGCCGGAACGTGAAGGTGCACGAAATGGGTGTCAAAGAAATCGGGGCTGGCCCCGAAAGCCGACAAGTGAGCCATGACATACGAATAGGCGATATGGGAACTCTCGACCATCACTTCCCCGAGCTGTCCGGTCTGTTTGAACCCCTTTTGCTGGCTCTTAACCGCTGTGGCTTCGATCTGGAGTGTTGTCCCTCCCATACTGGTCCAGGCAAGACCCGTGACAATACCAGGCCGAGGGTCGAAAAGGATTTCATCGGTGAAAACTGGCTTGCCGAGCATCTCTTCGACGTTCTTGCGCGTGACAATTAATTGCTTCGCGGAGTTCTGGACCTGCTCCAGCGCTGCCCTTCTCATGATCTTCCGGATCTGTTTTTCGAGGTTACGAACCCCGGCCTCTCGGGCGTAAAGATCAATGATTTGAACCAGGGCATCTCGCCGGATGGCAACCTGGTCCGGATGGATGCCGTGTTGTTTCAAGGATTTCGGAATAAGATACCGTTTCGCGATCTGCAGTTTTTCCTCGAGAATATATCCAGACAGGCGAATGACTTCCATACGGTCAAGCAGCGGCCCGGGGATCGTATCGAGTTGATTGGCCGTGGTCACGAACAGGATATTTGAGAGATCGAACGGGACATCCAAATAGTGATCTCGAAAGGTGCCGTTCTGTTCCGGATCGAGTACCTCCAGCAGAGCTGACGCTGGATCTCCCCGGAAGGAGGCCCCGATTTTATCGATTTCATCAAGCATGATGACCGGGTTTGAGGTGCCGACGGTCTTCAGCGCCTGGATGAATTTCCCCGGCATAGCCCCGATATAAGTCCGGCGGTGGCCCTTGATTTCTGCTTCATCCCGCATGCCGCCGAGGGAGAAACGGTAAAACTTCCGGTTTAAGGCTTCGGCGATGCTCATTCCGATTGAGGTCTTCCCGACTCCTGGAGGACCGACCAGGCATAGTATGGAACCCGCGATATCCCCTTTGATTTTGCCAACCGCCAGGAACTCGATGATTCTCTGCTTGACGTCCTCAAGACCGTAATGGTCCCTGTCGAGGATTCTCCGGGCTCTCTTCAGGTCGTATCTGTCCCGGCTGGTTATTCCCCAAGGCAGAATAGTCAGCCAGTCCAGGTAATTGCGGGTCACGGTGTATTCGGGAGACGCAGGCTCGAGGACGCGCAGTTTCTCCATCTCCTCCTCGACCACCTGGCGAGCTTCGGCGTTCAGCGAACGGGTTTTCAGCCGCTCCTGAAAGGTCTCGATTTCGGTCAGTTTCCCTTCCTTCTCCAAGCCGAGTTCTTTCTTGATCGCCTTAAGCTGCTCCCGAAGGAAGAATTCGCGCTGCTGGCGCGACATCTTCTCTTCAATCTGCCTGTTGATCTTCTGTTGAAGCTTGGCGACCTCGACCTCTCGGCGCAAAAGGACCAAGGTACGATCAATCCGGCGCCTGATATCGAATTCTGCCAGCACCTGCTGCAGCTCATGCCCGTCCGCAGTAGTCAGGCTGGCGGCAAAATCGGCCAGACGGCCGGGATCGTCAAGAGACGTGCGTGTCAGGAAAAGGCGAATGGCTTCCGATTGAAGTGGGTTCAGATCCATCAGTTCCCTGAGTGCCTGGATAACGGCTCTCGCATATGCCTTCAGCTCGGGATTGACCTGATACTCGGTCGCGTAATGGTATTCCACCCGCGCAAGAATTCCCGGCGGAGCGTTCATTGCTTCGGTGATTTTGAAGCGTTCGATACATGAAATCAGGATCTGAGGGTTCCCCTCGACAGACCTCGCCGTCTTTAGGATTTTTGCCGCCACACCCACGTCGTAGAGGTTCTCGGCCAAGTCTTCCGCCTCGGGGTTCTTGAGCAGCACAATTCCGATCGTCTGATTCGAAGATTGTAAGGCGTATTCGACGGTAGCGTACTGTTCCTCCGGAACCTCTAATGGAATCTGAATTCCTGGAAAGAAGGGCCGGCGTATCGCCGGCATAACTGGCAGAGTATCGGGAAGTGCTTCCCCAGCCAAAACCACGCTGGCGCCAGTTTCGCCCGTCGCTCCGGCTGGTTCCTCGGGTTTAGTGGTTTCAGTGTCAGGTTTTTTCGCTTCGTCTTTCATGTCCCGTTTTTTCGCTCCTATGAATATATCAGCAGCGGCCGTGGTCACCATACCGAAGAGAGTCCGGCGCGCGGCGTTTTTCAGCGGACCGTCAGCGGGCGGGCAGCGACCCGGGCCTGTGATCCGCGTAATCCGTGTAATCCGTTCTATCCGCGGGTCTCTATCCCCGCGGATAGAACGGATTACACGGATTACGCGGATGGTGGGATTTGGTGGTGATCACGGCGTCGTTGTATGATCATTTCTTTGCCAGAGAGGAGACCGAACTAGTATGCGTCCTGTGTGCATTATCGTCCGTGATGGCTGGGGTTATAACGAGGACCCCAAGGGAAACGCCGTAATGGCTGCGAAGACCCCGAATATCGACTCCTACAAGGAGAAGTATCCCTGGTGTTTGCTCGATGCTTCCGGAGAACCGGTTGGTCTTCCCGACGGTTACCAGGGATCGTCGGAAGTCGGCCATCTGAACATGGGGGCAGGGCGGATTGTTATCCAGGAACTCAAGCGCATCGACGACGGCCTCGCCACGGGCGAATTCTTCAAAGCCGAGCAGTGGCGGCTGCTCATTGAGAATTGGCAGCAACGCCAAAGCCGTCTCCACCTGCTCGGACTGCTGCAGGATGAAGGAGTTCATGCGCACCAGGAACATCTCTTCAAAATCATGCGCCGGGCAAGGACTGAATTTCCCGAAGGGCAGATAGTCATTCATCCTTTCCTTGACGGACGCGACACACCGCCTCGAAGCTCTCTGGAATACCTCGCCAAGCTGCGCCAGGTTATGGCGGAGGTGGGAGGATGCAGTATCGGTACTGTGATGGGCCGCTACTATGCGATGGATCGCTCCAAGAACTGGCGACTGACCGACATCGCCTACAACTGTCTGGTCCTCTGCGAAGGTCGAAGAGCCCCGTCGGCTGAGTCGGCAGTACAGGAATCGTATGCCAACGACAAGACCCCGGATAATGTTCCGATGTTCGATGAGTACGTCCCGCCGTACGTGATCGGCGACTATTCCGGGATAAAAGATGGCGACAGCGTTCTGCACACCAATTACCGCCAGGACCGTGCCATTCAGCTGTCGATGGCCTTTGTCGACCCGCAGTATCCTGGAAGCAGTACGACCAGACCCCAGGTTGTCTATGCCGGATTGACCCGCTATTACGACGAATTCGAGAACTACATCATGGGGCCGATGAGCGGCAGTGGTGCCATGGACAACCTTTTGGGCGAAGTGATTTCAAAGGCCGGACTGCGGCAACTCCGTATTGCTGAAACCCAGAAATATCGCCACGTCACCAGTTTTTTCAATGGCAAGGCGACCACCCCGTATAAAGGCGAAGACCAGGTGGAGGTAAAGAGTCGGTTCGATCCGGCGACGTTTGCGTCTCATCCGGAAATGGATGCCTACAATGTCACGGATGAATTGCTCCGTCGGCTCGAGAATGAAAGGTACGACTTCATCCTTGTCAATTACGCGAACGGTGACATGGTCGGTCATACCGGGGATCCCGAGGCCGCTCGGAAGGCTATTGAAGTGGTCGATGAATGCGTTGGGAGAGTCGTTGACCGGCTGCTCGAACTGGACGCCTATATCCTGATCACCGCTGATCACGGCAATTCCGAACAGATGGTCGATTACCAGACAGGAATGGTAAAGACGAGCCATACCCTGTTTCCGGTCGAATGCATCCTGGTCGGCTCCGATACACCCGCCATGACTTTGCGACCGTACGGCAAGCTCTCGGATCTCGCCCCAACGGTTCTGCATCTTCTCGGCCTGCCGGCGCCGGCCGAAATGAGCGCCGACAATTTGGTCTGCAACGAACAGGAGTACACTCGGTTCGCCGCCGCCATGGTGGCCAAAGGCGCGGGGCGGCCGGCCGGGTCCAAGTCGGCAAAAAGGAAGTTCGCAGAGGTGATGAGGTAAGCCGTATTCCAGGTTCGGCTGTTCTCTAGAAAGAGCCAATTGCAAAATTCGGTCAAAGACCGTGGTTTTTGCAATTGGCTCGAAAATCACAGCTTCTCCCGGACCGCCTTGGCTATACGTTCAACCCGCTTTAAGTAACCAAGCATGCCGGGCCCTTTAAGCTCCGTCACACTGGTCACGTGCGTTGGGTTCAAACAGAAGTCGCGTATGGATCTTTCGGCGTGCGTCGCCTGCTCTGTCAGCAGGGCCATTTCCGCCTGAAAGCCGGTCTCTCGCGCGTTTCTGGATACTTTAAGATTGAACTCGTCCTTGTTTTTCGGCCCGACAAGCACTACCGAAAGAGTGTTCCGCAAGCGCTTCGATTCCGTCTCGACCTGCGCCAAGGCCTTTTTCAAAGCCGCCGTTGTATCGGCCCGCGCCTCTGCGGTTTCAACCGTCAAGCCCGAAGAAACAGCGACCGCTTCCTGAACGCTCTCTTGCAGGCGAGCCAAATGGCGGTAGACAGTTTTGACAAAATGATCGACTTGCTGATCGATCCAGTTTTCCCTGAACCTGTTTCTGACACCATGATAGTCGGTGGTTCGCGGTATTGGAGCGTTTTCTGAGAGCGCTTCCCGAAGTACCGGGTTGGCGCGAACCAGATCGAAGTCAATCTCTTCCTCTGGCGCTGTCTGGGCAATCCCGCATATGCCCGAGAGTATGCCGACAAGGGCCAGGATCGGAAGTAGACGAACGGATGTCCTCACGCCCCCTAATTAGACCGACAGGTATGCCACAAATCAATAGCCGCTTCGTGATCGGGCCTGAACACAACGGCTTTATCTCCGAAAATGCACCCGCCAGTTCGGATGGTAGCGTGAGCGACGTTTTTTAGCCAAATGGCTTTTGCCGCTCACCGCCGCTCCGATGAGCAGAGCGCCATCTCTGTCCCGGATGATCCGTCGGTCAAGAATTCATAGCTCTCGTTTCTGGGCAGTCTCGGGCGTCCTCCGGGTCCTGGTTGTTGTTGAGGTTTTTCCTCCTCCATTTGTTCAGGAAACCCATTGCACCGTTGGGCGAACAGGTCATACAATTCGCCGATCAGCCCGCCAGATTTGCAGAGGACGGGGGGAGGAGAACCTATGCGGCCTCGATCCATGACTGCATTCACCTTCAATTTCGTCGTCTTGTTGCTTGTTACTGTAGCGTCAGTCTCAACCTGTGTTCAGGCGTCCCCTGGTTGGCGCCAAGGGGGCCCCCCGGGGGCGGAGGTACAGGCAATTGCCCTTGATCCCACTGATTCGAACACCGTCTACCTGGTCTCGAGCGGCGGCGTATGGAAAAGCACGGATGCCGGGCTCCACTGGTTCGCCGCGTCGAAGGACCTGTGTGCCTTTAACCTGACTGCCATTGCGATCGACCCTGCCCAACCTTCGACCTTATACGTGGGTGGGGAGGAAGGCTTCTTCCGCAGCACCGATGGCGGCGCCAGTTGGCAAATCAGTGGAGACCATCTCAAACCGTCCCTGATTTGCAGCGTCGCGGTCGACCCTAGGGGCCTGGGAATCGTATACCGGGGGGGCTACTACGGCGTCTTCCGCAGCACCGATCATGGAATGACGTGGGCAGACCATAACGGTGGGACCAATCTGCCAACTGTCGTACAGATCCTCATCGATCCCACCGACCCGGATAGGATTTTGTCCGGTCTTCTTACAACGGCCTTTTCAGGACCACAAACGGGGGGACCAGTTGGGAGGCGATCAACTCAGGTTTGACAACTAAATCCGTGACTGGCCTGACTCTCTCCGAGGGCATTCTGTACGCCAGCACGGATGGTAAGGGCGTGTTCAAGAGCACCGACTTCGGGGCCAACTGGGTACCTGTCTTCCCCAGCAGCGGTAGCTATCCGGGTCTTAACACGGTGGCCGCCGATCCGAACAATGCGAACATCGTTTTCGCCGGGACGGTTTCCGGAAAGGTGTATCGGAGCACGGATGGCGGTGCGACCTGGGAAGCCTTCACGTGTTCGCCCGGGTACAACCGCGGCATAGTTCAGTTGGCAGTCCACCGGCAGAATTCGCGAACCGTGTACGCCGGCGGGTACGCAGGGTTTGCCGTCAGCACTGACTCCGGGGAGCATTGGACGCACAGCAACTCCGGCCTGTCAGGACACTACATCAGGTCGCTCGTCGCAGATGACCGGGACCCGCTCACCTTTTACGCGGGAACCCGGAACGACGGGCTTTGGAAAACGACCGACGGCGGAGCCTCGTGGTCTCCGATTACCCAAAACCTGCCTGCTAATGACGCCCACACCCTGCTCCAAATCCCAAACAGCGACGTGCTGTTTGCATCGATGTGGGGTGTCGGGCTCTACAAATCGACCGATCGTGGCGACACGTGGGTCCGGGTTGGAGAGGCCGATTTTGGCATTTACGTCTCCGGTCTGGCAGTTTCGCCAGACGGTTCAAACCTCTACGCGCTAGACCGCGGCTTTCACGTTAGCACGGATCAAGGTGTCACTTGGGCGAAGAAGGGCACGGGTTTGCCCACGAGCGCGGGCGGGTTCCTGGCGATAGATCCGGTCGATTCCCGAATCATTTATGCCGGCTACTACGAAAAAGGCCTGTTCAAGACCACTGACGGCGGCGAGACCTGGACGGAGATCGGGAACTTCCAGACGGTCCGCATCCGCACGATGCTCGTCGATCCCTGGGATGAAAACGTGGTTTATGTAGGCACCGACGGTTATTTGGCGCGCAGCACCGACAAAGGTGTTACGTGGTCGACTTCCTACCTGACCGGGCTTCATCACGGGAGTATCCAGGTTCTTGCGAAAGGGCCAGCCAAGACGGTTCTCGCCGGAACCTGGCAGGGCGGCATCTTCGCAAGTCGGGATCGGGGAGAAACCTGGTCGGAAGTAAAACCCCGGGTACCGAGCGGGGCACCCATGCTAGCCCTGGCCTTCGCGCCCGGAGGGACCATGTTGATCGGGACGTTAGGCGCCGGGGTCTTTACCGGGGAATACGGCGACACCAACCAGCTCTACTTCCCCCAAGTAGCCGACGGTGTCTCCGGATCCATCAAGCTTCGCAGCACCCTGGTGCTCGTCAACGGCGGGGACGAGACGCAGGCGACCATCATGTTCAGGAACACCTTGGGCCAGCCCATGGCGATCAAACTCAACGATTCGCCCGCGCAGTCCACGCACACGGTGAATCTGAAACGCTTCGAGTCGGTTGCGTTTCAGACACCGGGAACCGGCCAACCTCAGGTCGGGTACGCGATCGTGACGGCAGGACCGCAGGTGACCGGTAATGTAGTGTTCAGCTTGTACGATGGAGGCGTCTGCATGTATGAGAGCGGTGTCCCGGCGACGCCAACCATGTATGAGTGCAGCATCTTGTTCGACACCGAGGAGCCGGGCCGCAATGTGGGGTTGGCGCTCGTCAGTGCCGCCGACACCGGAGACGCGCGGGTGATCTTCCGGCTGTACGATGCTTCCCACAATGAAGTGGCTACGAAGGAAATAACCGCGCTCGATCCGGAATTCGGGCCCGGCCACCACTTCGCCCGTTACGCCACCGAGATCTTCCCGGAAATCACCGCCCTGGGGATTAG
>ERZ795047.2645-NODE-2645-length-16759-cov-4.378592_pt1 | contig 16759 bp, 10 predicted proteins | sample MGYA00375131_ERZ795047 | MGnify/ENA primary metagenome ERZ795047 (study PRJEB30176, sample SAMN05720228) | activated sludge metagenome | isolation source: Anaerobic digester | place: Japan | collected 2015-05-20 ...
CTAGATACGGCTAAGGCCGTGGGCTTGATGGTGAATGCCTCCGACCCGCTGATGAGCTACATCGGCCTTGGCAAAGTAAAGCATTACCCAATTCCAATTGTCGCCGTGCCCACCACTGCCGGAACAGGAAGTGAAGTCACCCTGTGGTCCGTTTTTACCGATGACGAAACCGGTGTAAAGGTCGCTATCGGTGACGTCAAGCTTTACCCGCAGTTGGCTGTTTGTGATCCTCAGTTTACGCTGAGTCTTCCGCCAGCACTGACCGCATCCACGGGAATGGATGCGCTGGCGCACGCTATCGAATGCTACACCAATAACGCCTGCCAGCCTATCTCTGGCTCGCTGGCCCTGACGGCAATTGAGCTGCTCGGACGAAACCTTCGCGCCGCTGTTATCGAGGGCCGGACCAATGTGCATGCCAGGTATCAGGTTCTTTTGGCCAGCACTATGGCGGGGTTGGCAATGAACTCGACGCGGCTGGGTCTGGTCCATGCCTTGGCCATGCCTTTGGGAAGTCAACCGTTCCGCATTCCGCACGGCGTGGCAAATGCCATCACCTTACCCCATGTGATGGCATTTAACAGTGTTGCTGAGCCGGAGCGGTTCGCCAGTGTCGCATCGGCTCTGGCGGGAGCAAACGAAGGGCAGGATCTGGCAGGCCAGGCGGCAGAGGCTGTTCGTAAACTTGCGGAGGACATCGGGATCCCATCTGGCCTTTCAGCCGTAGGATTTCGCGAGGAAGCTATCCCCGCGATTGTGGCCGAAGCAATGAAGAGCGGCAACGTTCCCGTCAACCCTCGCCCGGCTGGACCTGAAGACTTGGAGAAGATTCTTAGGGCCGCTCTTTAATCTACGGAGACATCATGGAGACCTTCGCGAATTACATCGAGGGGTGTTGGAAGACACCCTCCACCAACCAATATTATCCGAGAGCAAACCCGGCCAGGCCATCCCAGGAACTGGGGATGTATCCGCTTTCCTCACCTGAAGACGTCGACGCTGCAGTTCAGGCGGCGACCAGAGCGGCGAAGAACTGGCGAGATGTTCCCGGTCCGCAAAGAGCCGTGCTACTCGGTCAGTTCGCCGACAGACTGGAAGATGCCAAAGAGGAAATCGCCAGACTTCTTACGCTCGAACAGGGTAAGACACTCAGGGAAGCGGTTGGGGAAGTGAGTCGGGCAGTCGTCGAAACTCGTTATGCGGCAGGAGAGGCGAGTCGCATTTTTGGGCAGACCTACCCGAGTGAGCAGACTCGGGTCTCCTGCCAGACCGAACTCGAGCCGCTAGGTGTTGTTGCAGCGATCTCTCCTTGGAACTTTCCGGTCGTTTCTCCAATCCGAAAGATTGCCCCGGCCCTGGCATTTGGAAATACTGTTGTTTTCAAGCCCGCGTCTTATACTCCTCGAACAGCAGTCCGGCTGGTCGAACTCTTCGATAAAGTGGGTTTCCCGGTAGGTGTAGTCAACCTGGTCATGGGAGATGGCAAGACGGTGGGTCGGGCGATAGCCGGCGATCCGCGGGTGGCAGGAATCAGCTTCACCGGCTCAACCGAAATTGGAACCTCGATCTACATGCAAGCGGCCGCGAGGCTGGCGAGAGTCCAGTTGGAGCTGGGCGGAAAGAATCCTGCGGTAGTGTGGCATTACGCGGATCTGGACGGCGCGGCTGATGAGATTGTCAGCGCCGCTTTCCTCTGCAGCGGCCAAAGGTGTACCGCTCTGAGCCGCGTCCTGGTTTCGAACGAAGAGGCCGACGCCCTGGTCGAACGGCTGGCGGAACGGATTGCGAAAATCCGGGTGGGTGACGGACTGCAGGAATCGTCGACCATGGGACCGCTGGTGAGCGGCAGTCAGCTTCAAACGGTTCAGGACTATGTGCGTAGGGGTCTCGAAGCGGGAGACAAACTGATAGCGGGAGGGCAGGTCCTGGTGAAGTCTCCGGAGGAAGAAGGGTATTTCCATGCCCCCACGCTTTTCGACCACGTGGATCCGGAGTCTCCCCTCGCCACGGACGAAATCTTTGGCCCGGTGCTGCCCGTTTTGCGGGTGTCTAGTTTCGACGAGGCAATCAAGATAGCAAACGGGACACAATACGGTCTGGCGGCGGCTGTCTTCAGCGATGAGATGCATCTGATTCGCCGCTTCACGAAAGAGGTGAAAGTGGGCATGATTCATGTGAATCACGGAACCGCCAGTCAGGCGCATGTTCCCTTCGGAGGGGTGAAGAGCTCAGGACAGGGACCGTATTCGATCGGACCGACGAACAAAGAGTTTTATACCAATATAAAGACTGTTTACATCCGTTGGGAATGAGGTCTTGATAGAACGATCAAGATTTCACCGCTGTCAGTTCCTTAGAACAGAAGAGCGGATTATGGAAGTCGTAATCAAGGAATCTCGTCTCCGAAGATTCTCGGAAGATGTTCTCCAGAAGGGCGGTCTCTCCCCCGAGGATGCCTTCACCGTGACTGACTCGCTACTGTTCGCAAGCTTGCGCGGCATTGATTCTCACGGGATCTCCCGGTTGCCGTATTACATTCGCCGGCTGGAAAAAGGAGGCACCAACGCTCGACCCCAAATCAAAATCATTCGGGAGCGAGCTGCCTCAGCGCTGATTGACGGCGATGACGGTATGGGACAGGTAGTGAGTGCATTCGCGTTGAAAGTCGCTATCGAAAAAGCGCGCCGGCAAGGAGCGGCATTCGTGGGTGTCCTGAAAAGCTGCCATAACGGTGCCGTCTCATATTACTCACTAAAGATCGCCGAAGCTGGAATGATCGGAATTTCGATCTCCAATGTCACACCCGTAATGGCCGCTTGGGGCGGGCGCGGCTCCGTCATCGGAAACAATCCACTCTCCATCGCCGCGCCAAGGAAACACGGCTATCCACTGGTCCTCGACATTGCGATGAGCGGTGTGGCAGGGGGAAAGGTGCGGCTGGCGGCTAAGAACCAGCAGAAGATTCCGCTCGGCTGGATAGTGGATGCCGCAGGGCGCCCGACAGATGATCCTCAACAGTTGACGAGCGGTGGCGCTCTCGTTCCTTTTGGTGAGCATAAAGGATTTGCGCTTGGTGTTATGTTGGAGGTTTTGGCCGGGGCGCTAACGGGTTCCGGTATGTTGGGCCAAATTCCATTTTGGATGGCCAACATGGAATCTTCGCTGAACATTGGACATGCCTTCTTTGCTGTGGACATAGTCGCCCTGATGGATTTGGAAGAGTTTTACCGCCGAGTTGACTGGATAGTCGATTCGTTAAAGGGATCTCCGGTCGGCGAAGATTCCCCGGGGATCTTTATGCCGGGAGAGATGGAATGGGAAATGGAACAAAAGAGACGGATTGACGGAATTCCGGTCAGTCCGGAAGTTTATCGAGATCTCGAGGAGTTGAGCTCTCGCTATCATGTTCCGCTGAATTCTTCCTCCTAGCGCACCGACACTTATGAACAGTACGGCAGCATTCTCAAGAGATGTGTTGATCAGTCGTCCCTGGGTTATTGTCGCCCTCCTGGTCGTCGCCCTCGTGATTAATTTCGTCGATCGGGGAAATCTGTCCGTTGCTGCCCCCGTGTTGGCCCCGGAGCTAGGGATCAATGATGATCAGTTGGGGACGCTGTTCTCCGCCTTTTTCCTCACGTACGCCATCTGTCAAATTGGTGTCGGCTGGTTGAGCGACCGGTTTGAGGTGAAATGGGTGTACGCAGCAGGTTTTCTCCTCTGGGGATTGGCGTCCATGGGCCATGCCTTGGCAGGTGGTTTTGCCGGGCTGCTTGCAATGCGGTTCGCTCTGGGCGTTGGCGAATCGGTTACTTATCCTGCAACGTCACGCATCTTGGCCGCCGCGATTCCTGAGCATCGCCGAGGACTAGCTAACTCTCTAGTGGACGCTGTGGGTGCCCGGATTGGCCCGGCACTGGGCATTCTGGTCGGAACCTGGATCATATCCTGGTGGGGTTGGAGGTTCATGTTCATTGCCATAGGCGGCATCGGGCTTCTCTGGTTAGTTCCCTGGATCATCTTCATGCCGAGGATGAGTGCCGAACGTGAGTCTGCTCGCAAAGTCACCGAACAGAAGCCCTCGATTCGCTGGCAAGAACTGGTCACCCACCGCGCCTTCTGGGGGACTTGCGGCGGTCTCATGGGAGCCAACTACGCGTGGTACTTTCTGCTCACCTGGCTTCCGTCTTATCTCGTCAATGAGCGCGGCTTCTCTCTAGCATCGATGGGGCTAATTGGATCATTCCCCTTCCTGATTATGGTCATTCCCTCTCTTGGCGCAGGGATGCTGGCCGACTGGCTTATCGCGCGTGGCGGTTCGCCTATTCGCGTGCGCAAGTTCTTTTTATCATTCGGGTTGCTTTTAACTTCAATTCTGTTGCCTCTCACCTTGATACCTCAGGTTGAGTTCGGAGTGGCGGCTCTGTTCGCGGCCTCTTTCGCGCTTGGCATTTACGCTTCAAACCTCTTTGCATTGACTCAGTCCCTAGCCGGGGCTGAAGCAGCTGGCCGCTGGACCGGCCTTCAAAACGCCTGTGGGAACATTCCGGGAATCATTGCCCCCTTTGTGACTGGCTGGATCGTTCAGACGACAGGACAGTACTTCGCTGCTTTTATCGCCGCAGGCGTTGCGTGTCTCATCGGCTCAGCCTGTTTTGGCCTGTTGATACGGGAAGGGGACGAACTCGCGCCCGTTTCCAAAGGTCGCCGACGGTAAGCCGGTCGCTACTTCGAGAACCATTATTCGGAATCTTTGTGCGAGTTCGGCTCCGGCTGCCGTTCGTCAGGGGGCGGGGTGTCTCCGTCTTATTATCAGTTGTCCGCGGTTCAAATGCAGGCTGAGTGGTAGGCTCAACCTGGCTTCGCGTCCGAAACTGCTGGTCGCCCATTTATAGGTCAAGTCTCGAAAACTGAAAAATACGATCGGAAAAAGGCTTGACTGGACATAAAACATGGTGTATGGTCCGTCATGCATCGTGCATTTTACATTGGGTCGCGTCAGAAGCCGAGGTTGATACAGCGCTGAAGAACGTTAACGACCGTTTTCGCTGGCGTTCAACGGCACTCAATGACAACGGAAGAATGAGGGACGTGATACACACCGATAATCTCAGCAATCCCCAGACAGGGAGGAGCCACCATGAGGAAGCAAAGACCTTCTGATTGTCGGAGAAACGAGAAGCATCTTGCGTACATGATGCTGCTCGTATTGGTGTTCCTGTTGAGCGATGTCTCCTTGCAGGCACAGGTAGCGGGGACGATCAGTGGATTCGTACGAGACCAAACCGGTGCTCTAATTCCAGGTGCGGAAGTAACCGCGGAGATGGTCGATCGCCCGGTGGCACGTACCGCCGTCACAGGTGCAACGGGAATCTACGATCTGCTTGCGATGCCCCCCGGAATCTATCACCTCAAAGCGGAAATGCCTGGATTTAAGACCCAGGTCCATGAGCGCGTCGAGCTGACGGCGGGGGCCAATCTTCGCTTGGATTTCTCGCTTGCTATAGGCGAAGTGACCGAGACAGTGACCGTGGAGGCGCCACCGGTCATGGTAGAGGCGAGGTCCGAGACGCATTCCGGCCTGATTGACGACCGTAGGGTTACGGATTTGCCTTTGTACGGTCGGAATGTGGTTGGTCTGGCCGGCCTCCATGCCGGCATCACTGATGTCCGCGCGGATCAGGACACCGTCGACACAAGAAGTGGGCCAGCGATGGCGGTGCACGGTAGCAACCGTAACCAGAATTTGTTCACTCTTAACAATGCCGCCTTCATGCAGTTTAACCAGACGACGGGCTTGAACCCTCCGCCTCCAGACGCGGTAGAGGAAGTTCGGATCTTGACCCATAACTTTGCGGCTGAGTTTGGCCAGACTGGGGGTTCCCAAGTGAGCATCGTCACTCGGGCGGGTACCAACGAGTTTCATGGCGCCCTGTGGAACTTCCATCGGAACAGCGCGCTTGATGCACGTAGCTTCTTCCAAAGCCGGCGACCAGGTCGCCGTCAGAACCAAGCCGGAGGAAGTGCCGGGGGACCGATTTTCAAGGAGAAGCTGTTTGCTTTCGGGTCCTATCAACGTTTATGGGATCGACGAGAGGCCGGTTCGTCGGTCGTTTTTGTCCCAACCGACGCGGAACGAGCTGGAGACTTCACCCAGAGTGGCGTAGAACTGGACAACCCGATTGACATCCTGACCGGGCAGCCGTTTACCAACAGCCAGGGACAGCCGTGCGTAGTCGGAAATGTCATTCATCCGGACTGTATCAGCCCGGTCGCAAAAATCCTGCTGGACCGGTATATTCCGCGCTCTCCGGACGGTGTCATCAATAATATTCAGACGTTGAAACCGGCGCCTCGGAACAATGAAAACTGGATTTTCCGCATGGATTACATTGTTTCGAATGCCAACCAAATGCACCTGCATTTCTATGCGGATGAAAGCTGGCGCTCGGAGTGGCCGGGTAACATGAACTTCCTGCGGCTCGACCGATTCAGCAACGCGTATCAGGCTTCTCTCCATGACACTCACACGTTCAGCCAGTCGTTGATCAATGAGGCAACTTTCGCCTACATCAGGGCCAAAGGAGGAGGGGACCCGTCCGAGAAAATCCATCCACGTGATCTTGGAATTAACATGGAGGTCGGACTCGACGACCGTGGGCCAAGCCTGTCGGTGACCGGCGGGCCGAGTATTGACTATCCCGGTGTGCAAAAGGATAAGTACTATAGCTGGGAAATCAAGAACAACATGACCTGGATCGTCGGAAATCACACCGTTAAATGGGGTTATAACGTCATCAGGCCGGTGTATGATTTCAACCTGTACCTGACACGGTCGATTAGCTTTACCGGGAACCGAACCGGTTTGGCGATGGCTGATTTCATGCTAGGGGCCTTTGATACGGCGTCTATGGAGTACGGGCGCGCGGTCCATGATCCGGAGTCGTACAAGCACAATCTGTTTATTCAGGATACCTTCCGGATCCACCCCAGAGTGTCACTGAACTATGGCTTGCGTTGGGAGCCTTTCATCTCCTACGACCAGAAGAGCGGGTATCACACGAGCTGGCAACCAGGCGTCCAATCAATCGTTGTTCCTGATGCTCCCGAGGGAATTCTCTTTCCAGGCGATCCCGGCTTGCCAAGGAAACTGACACACAACGATTTGAACAACTTTGCTCCCAGACTGGGATTTGCGTGGGATGTTACCGGTGATGCTCGTACTGTAGTCCGAGGGGGCTACGGCATTTTCTATCAGCAAGTGCAAGGCGAAACCACCCACGCGTCGGAAGCGCCGTGGAGGACCGCCTCTTACCCGCGTAACGGCAGAGTAGAAGATCCGTTCGGGTCGGTGGGAATGGATCATCCCCCCATTGAATCCCCAGGGATCTTCGGGTGTTCAAAGATAGACGAGTGGCCGGGACTGCGTTGCACGGAATACCCGCTGCCGCTTCGGTTCGTCTACACGGATCCCTACCTGGTTACGCCGTACATGCAGCATTTCAATCTCTCAATCCAGCGTCAGATCGGTCGGGATTGGGTGATTGAGAATTCCTATATCGGTAAGACGGCCAAGAAACTGGTCGGACACAATTACTTCAACGCTGCTCGGCCGATCCCTTCACCCTTCACGGGTGAGCCCCCTTCGATAGCCAATATTGACGAGCGCGTTCCGTACTACCCTGGGGTAATTTCGCCCGCCTCCCGCGTTCTTGGCAACTTTTTTGATAGCTGGTACCACAGCTACCAACTTAAAGTGGAACGGCGCTTTTCGTCAGGTTTCTCGATTCTGGGTTCTTACGTTTTGGCGAAGAATCTTACCACTCAGCCGGAGGACACTCTGGGGCAGATCAGTGTTATTCCAAATCCCTTTAACTTGCGGACCTTAAAGGGCCCTTCTTTGCTTGATCGTCGCCACGTTGCAGTTGTGTCATGGGTCTGGACACCTCAGCCCAGGTTTGACAATCTCTTCTTGGACAAATTCCTGAGAGACTGGACCATAACCGGCTTGTGGCGTGCACAGACAGGTACCCCACTTACCTTCACCATGGGACGGGACGTTGCTGCGGTTGGGACACTCAACACCAGTTCCCAGTATGCTCAGCTCGTTCCGGGTGTAACCGTCGATGATATCAAGCTGGAGCACGACAATCGTCACGATATGCACATGCGTTACTTCAATACTGACGCGTTTGTCGATCCAAGGGATGTGCCAGTAGGTACCTTTGGCAATACGGGGCGAGGATTGATTTATGGGCCCGGGCGTACTACCACAGACATTTCGTTGCTTCGAGAAATCGTCTTGGCTGAGCCAGTTCGTGTGCAGCTTCGTGGCGAGTTCTTTAACGTGTTTAATCGCCCCAACTTTAGTAATCCCAACACGAATTCGGGATCCTCGAGCTTTGGACGAATTACCGGAGCCGATTCCGGCCGGACAATCCAGATCGCGGCAAAAGTCATTTGGTAAGGGTGTGAACCTGTTCGAACGCCTGATAATCCCGTTGGTCGAAGGCGTTCGAACAGGTGAGGTGTCAAATTCTTGGAGGAAGATCGCTATGAGGAGAATGCTATTAGGAATCGGCTGTTCCGTCCTGTATTTGCTTTCCGCGTTGGCCGTGGCTCAGCATGTAGAGGAGAAGCAGATTCCGGAAAAAGTCAAACTGTATATTCCTTTCAAGGAGTATTCGCAGGAAGAAAACGACCGGATTCTACAAATGTACCAGGACTTGCGGGTCTCGGACGTATCTGACGGCATGGATGTGGTAGGTCTGCAAGATGTCGGTATTGTGAGTAACGAAATCCAACCTTTGTGGAAAGACACCGACAATTTCACTCACAGGGTTGTCGGCATTGCGGTGACGGCGCGGTACGTGCCCTCGAACAAGCGAGAACCTCGCATGGACAGTCGGACGATTAGCCGCTGGTACCGGGACATAACCGGGGAGGCTTTTATGGATGTATTGTTCCCTGGCGCCGTTCTGGTCATTGACGGGATGGAGGACGGCGAATCTCGGACGATCGGATCCAATAACATTATGGCGTGGAAGCGAAGAGGGATGGTCGGGGTCATAACCAGTGGTGGCTTAGCCGACAGTGATGAGATCATCCATCAGAAAGTTCCCGCTTACCACCGAAGGTTCGGGCGCGGCCTCCGGCCGGGGCGAAACGAACTGGAATCGGTCAACCGGCCGGTGACTTTGGGTGGCGTTCTGGTACGACCGGGCGATGTCATTATCGCGGATGGAGATGGCGTCGTCGTAGTCCCTCGTGAGCGAGCTGAGGAAGTTGCACGTGCCGCGTTGCCTTTCCTGGACATGATCGGCAGGGAGCGTTGGATGAAACGGACCGGTAAACCGTTTCCCAGGGTCCGGGGTGGAGAACTGATGCCGCCCGACGCATTCGAATAAAGGAAATCGTGGCGGGAAGGCAAGCTGAAGAGCCGAGAAGGCGCTGACAGAGTGCCTTCCCTCGCTTTTTCCACTCTTGGATATGATCGATCTTGTCGGTGTCTCGGCCGTGCTCGGCGTAATATTGGAGGAATCATGGCTGAAGTAGGTGCAAGGAAACAAGCTCCAAACATATTTCAACGCTTCCTGGAATTCGATGCTGCGACGATATATGAGGCGGCGGGACAGCAGGGAAATGTCGATCCGGCCATCCGTCCGGCATGGCCGGGCGCAAAGCTATGCGGCAGGGCGGTTACTGTTGAATGTCCTCCCGGGGATAATCTCATGCTCCACATCGCGGTCGCAGAAGCACAACCGGGAGACGTGATCGTCGCTTGTACCGAAAATCACCTACTGCGGGGTGCGTGGGGCGAGATTCTTACGATCGCTGCACAAGCCCGTAACGTTACTGGCTTAATAATCGATGGCGCTGTCCGAGACATTTGTGCTATCGAACGATTGCGGTTTCCAATTTTCTGCAGGGGTTTGTCAATAGGCGCTTGCACCAAGGAGTGTGCCGGAAGGCTAAATATACCGATCGAGCTAGGCGGTGTGACGATATGTCCGGGTGACCTGGTTTTCGGTGATGTCGATGGTGTCGTTGTAGTGCCAAAAGACCAAATAGAAACGGTCTACCGGTCCGCGGTTCAACGTCGCGAAAGAGAAGCAGCGATCATAGCTCAGATCAAGGAAGGACGCACGACTCTCGAATTGCTGGGACTTCGCGATGTTCGGGTCAATCGCCAGCGTCGTTGCAAGTAGTCGTCAGGCTAGGCGGCGATAAGCGAGACGTTGCCTTAGGGTTGTCGTCATTTGAGCTGCCCATTTCGTTGCCCGGTGACTGACTGGAAGAGGATATGAATGCGTATGACCGGCTCTGGCGATCTTGAGCGACGATTTAAATCTAAGGCGCTATCTCGATCAACGGGCCGAGCGAAACAGGGGGAGGCGCCTGTTGTTTCCTTGACGAACAGATTGGAACTCCGACTGGTCATCGGGAATGACCATGGCGGTTTTCTCCTCAGGGGCGCACTGTTAGATGTATTGACCTTTTGGGGCTATCCGTTTGAAGACGTTGGAACATCTACCGATTCGCCGGTTGATTTTCCCGATATTGTGAAGCTGGCTTGTCAACGGATCAAGAATGGATTGGCTGACCGGGCAATTCTGCTTGGCGGCACGGGGGTTGGCGCTTGTATCGCTGCAAACAAAGTGCGGGGAATACGCGCAGCGGTCTGTCATGATGCTTTTTCGGCCAGACAGTGTGTCGAGCATGACGATGTCAACGTTCTCTGTATGGGGGCTTGGATTATAGGGTCTAAGACTATGGAGCAGATCCTGGCTTCTTTCCTGACCGCACAATTCAGCACAGAGGAGCACTTCCGCCGCCGTGTCGCCAAGCTTGACCGAATGAATGAGGAGGTGTGATGTGGGAATGAGCCGTTGATTCGGCCCTCAGCTTCGGCTCTAACCACTCACTGCTCAACTGGGGGTCGCCGACTGAGCCTGCATGACCGCTCCCCCAAGTCAACTGCGACCGATGACCTTCGGCGACTCCCAGGGAAGTAGGTTGTCACCGGCCAGCTTATGCGACCTGGTCTCCGGGCAAAGCCAGCCCGCAAGTGTTTCACACACCTCTGAGGAAACGGCCACAAATCGTGTCCGCCATTACCGTGCTCATCGGCCCCCCTCTATCTAACGGCCGGAGCCATTTCCTCCCAACCCGAGGCCGAGCCCCCAGGCGTTCGCAAATTGGCGAATAGTTCTCGCAAAATGGCGTTGAATGCTTTACGTCAATGTGCAACTGTTGTCTGGCTGTAGAGGTGCAAATCATGAAACGACTACGCTTCGCGATCCTTGTGTCAATCGCTTTTCTGGGTGTTGCCCCAACCATTGCCGCCGATACGCGCACAGATCTGATTGCCCGACTCACTCCGGCTGACCTGGCGAAATTCAAGCTCAATGATGCTCGCGTTTTTCAGGACCAGGAGACCAAGCCTCTGACGCTGACATTCAACTATGCCGAGGGCGAGCCGGAGGTCCGCATTCCCGTTCGCGAACTCGGTTGGCCGACCGACTGGAGTTCGTGGCGTTCGATCCAGTACACGTTCATGGCTACCAGCCTGGAAGCCCTGTCCATCGGGTTTTCCGACGGAGAAGTGACCAAGGACTTCATCACCGAGCCGTTGCCCGGCATCCGCATTTTTGGCGTTATCCCATTTGAAGCGTTCGTTCAAACCCGGACCATGAATCCATTGTTGCCGCTAGGTTACAAAGTCTGGCCGGGCCGTCTCTTCACATTTGAAAAGGTCGAGGAAATCGTCTTCAAAATGCGTTACCCCGCCCAGCCCTCGCAGGTGACCCTTTACAACTTCACCCTCCGGGAGGACGTTCCGGCCGACGATATCATCGACCGTAAACCGCTGATTGATCGATTCGGCCAATGGATTCCAGAGAACTGGCCGGGCAAGGCTCATGACGAGAAGTCCCTGCGCGACCTCTGGGCGGCCGATGTCTTGGAGCCGGTTGATTACGGGTTTTGTCCCCTGGGTGGAGACAAGTCCCGCACGCTGCGAAAGACTGGGTTCTTCCGCGTGGAAAAAGTGGATGGGCGATGGATTCTTGTCGACCCTCACGGACATCCTTTTTTCTCGGTTGGGATGGACCTCGTCGGCTACAAGCAGGGAAGCTTTGCCACTGACGTGACGCGCCGCGAGTATTTATTCGAAGAACTGCCCGCCCCCGGGCCGGCGTGGCTTACGCCGGGTAAGGATGTTTCGTTTTACACCGCCAACATCATCCGTCGCTTCGGCGAGGGCTGGGAACAGAAGTGGCAGGATCACATCGTTGCACGCCTGCAGAACTGGGGGTTCAACACCATTGCCAACTGGTCGGACTATGACGTGGCGACAACAGCGGGCATGCCATATGTGATACCGCTCTATGGGTGGGAAACCAAGAAGATGTTTCCGTTCCCCTGGAATTTTCCGGACGTCTTTTCGGAGGAATTCCGCAGGAACGTTGACGAGGCGGCGCGCCGTCAACTGACTCCGCTCAAAGACGATCCCAACCTGATCGGCTGGTTCGTCGGCAACGAGCCCCAATGGGCGCGTAGTTTCGGGTCCCTTGTCCCGTGGCCGGACATGCTGCTGGCCGACCCGGAGCCCTCGGCTACGAAGGCAAAACTCGAGGAGCTGCTCAAAGCCAATCCGGGAAGGGAGCAGCAGGTGAAGGACGACTTCCTGTACATCTGTGCGAGGGAATACTTCGAGGTTATCGTGAAGGCGTTGCGTCGATACGACCCGAACCATCTGATCCTGGGTATCCGCTTTGCAGAAAACCCCAGCAACCGATGGGTGGAGATGAGCCGTCTCTTTGATGTCTTCAGTATCAACATCTACTCTCGCGACTTCCGGCCGGACCCGGAGAATATCCGGCGTTTCGCCGAAGTCTCGGGCAAGCCGGTCCTGATCGGTGAATTCACCGCGTGCGCGCCGGGACGGGGAATGCAGGGGTTGTTTTACTGGGGCCACAAAGTGCGCGATTACTCAGAACGAGGCAAAGCCTATCGTTACTACGTTGAGAATTGTGCGGCCAATCCTTATATCATCGGCACTCACTGGTTTCAGATGGTGGACGATCTGCCGACTGGCCGGCCCTCGGATGAGGAGCGGCTCAACTACGGGTTTATCAACGTCTTGGATCTTCCTTATCTGGATCTTGTGGAGGCCGCCAAGGCAACCCATCGCCGAATGTACGACTTGATGAAAGGCAAAATAGAACCGTACTCGGAAAAACCGCGCTACAACTGAGAGGGTATGAAAAAAAGCGGGTTCCGCGTTATCCGCGTCATCCCTGCCATCCGCGGCAACAAATCGCGGATAGTACGGATGGGGCGGATAACGCGGATAGACCCGCCCACTGAGGGAGGACCATCATGATTTATCTGCTTTCAAGACACGCCCGCGTGCTTGTCGCGATCATGTCGGCGGCCCTGGTCGTTATGCCCGCTCTGGCGGACACGGAAGCGACCGCAGCCAAGGCTCGAGCCTGGGAAGAACCGCTTGTCCTTCCCACCTACCTGGTGAACCCGCCTGATCATAATCCAAGGTTTTACGCAGGGCGTGCTTACCAGGGTGCCCAGGGGCGGGTTTATCCCTACCCGATGATCGACGACCTGACAGACGAACGCGTCGAGAAGACCTACCGTGCAGTCTATCTGGAGAATGAGTACATCAAGGTATGCGTGCTCCCTGAGCTGGGCGGCCGCGTGCTTTCCGCGGTGGACAAGACCAATAACTACGACTTCTTCTACAAGCAGACGGTCATTAAACCCGCGCTCATAGGAATGATCGGCGCCTGGATTTCGGGAGGAATCGAATGGAATTTCCCGCATCATCACAGGCCCTCTGTCTTCATGCCGATCGATTACACCTTTGAGAACCATCCGGACGGAAGTGCCACAGTCTGGGTGGGTGAAATGGAGATCCGTCACAGAATGCGCTGGACGGTCGGATTGACGGTTTATCCCGGAAAGTCTTACCTCGAGGCGACTCTGAAGCCGATCAACCGGACACCCTTTATTCAGAGCTTCCTCTTCTTTGCGAATGCCGGAACGCATTCTAACGAGAATTATCAGGTCTTCTTTCCTCCGAGCACCGAATACGTCACCTACCACGGCAAGAATCAGTTCGCTCACTGGCCGGTCTCCCACGAAGTCTTCAACGAGATCGACTACCGCCAAGGCGTTGATTTGAGTTGGTGGAAAAACCATCCGGAATGGACCTCCATGTTCGCCTGGAACTACGAGGACGATTTCTTCGCGGGCTACGATCATGGAAAGCAGGCGGGCACGGTCAGTGTGGCCAACCATCACGTGGCACCCGGAAAAAAGTTCTGGGAATGGAGCGCCGGGCCGCGAGGGGTTTTATGGGATCACATCCTTACCGAGAAAGACGGTCCCGAGCTGGAGTTGATGACCGGCGCATATTCCGATAACCAACCCGATTACAGCTGGCTCAGCCCTTGGAATCGAAGATCGTGAAGCTTTATTGGTTTCCGATCCGTGAATTGGGGGGACTGAAATACGCAAACCTGGAAGGCGCGCTAAACCTCGGCATAACGAACGCCGGAAAGGCCAGGATAGCGGTAAACACGGTGAGGGCCCACTCTGGAGCGACCGTCCTGTTGAAAGCCGGCGCGAAGGTTCTTTTCTCCCAAAAAATCGATATCAGTCCAGCCGAGCCTTTTGGGGTCGAGATCGAGTTGGCGGAGGGGACCAGGCTGGAAGACCTGAGGCTGTCTGTGTTGGACCGCGACGCCAGGGAGCTGATGGCCTATCAGGAGAAGCCCAGGAAGGGAGAACCGATGCCCGATCCGGTTAAGCCTCCGCCGCCGCCCAAGGAGATTAAGACGGTCGAAGAGCTTTATTTCGCGGGAATGAGACTGGAACAGTTCTTCAATCCCGCGCTTGAGCCGGACGCTTACTATCTGGAGGCTCTCAGGCGGGATCCTGATGATTCCCGGGTCAATCTCGCGCTCGGAATTCGGAACTTTAAACGAGGACTGTTCGACGATGCTGAGCTGAGATTCCGGAAAGCTTTGAAGAGGCCGACGCACAACTATACCAGCCCCAGGGATGGGGAAGCGTTCTACTACCTCGGCCTGGTGCTGCGCTTCCAGGGGAAACATCGCGAGGCGGTAGAGCCGCTATACAAGGCTACCTGGAGTAGTGCCTTCCATACCCCCGCTTATCACCAACTGGCTGAAATCAGTGCACGCGAGGGACGTTTCGAGGAAGCGCTAGATCACGTGAGTCGCGCCTTGGCGACTAATCAATGGAGTGGGAAAACTGCTGCTCTAAAGGCGGCGCTGCTGCGACGGATGGACAGGTCCGCCGAGGCCGAGCAGATAACCCAGGATCTGCTGAAGTCCGATCCTCTGGACTTTTTGGCCGGGTTTGAACTGTACCTCGCAAAGAGGTCATTGAAAAAGTCCGACGCTCCGAAACAACTTGAGTCCCTTCAGAAGCTGATGCGCGGTGACGTTCAGTCGTACCTGGAATTGGGTGTCGATTATGCGCATGCCGGCTTCTGGGATGAGGCCATCGAGGCCCTGTCTCTCTGGCCGCGCGACGAGAAGGCAGCAGGGGCGGCGATGGTTGATTATTACCTCGGCTACCTTTGGGGAGAAAAGGGAGATTCGGCTGAGCAGGCGCGGTTTTTCAAGAAAGCAGCAAAAGTCAGCCCTCGATACGTCTTTCCTTTCCGCCTGGAGTCGATTGCCGTCCTCAAGAAAGCCCAGGAAGTTAATCCTGCAGACGCGCGAGCTCCGTATTACCTCGGGAACCTGCTTTTCGATGAACAGCCTACGGCAGCGTTGAAGGAATGGGAAAAGTCCCGTCGGCTCGATGCCGACTTTGCGACGGTCCATCGGAATCTTGCCATTGCCTACCAGCAGGTGGAGAACGATGTGGGCAAGGCGATCGCTTCCATGGAGAAGGCGGTCGAATGCGATCCTTCCGACGCGCGTCTGTTTTATGAACTGGATGTGCTTTACGAAAGGGCTGGAACGGCACACGCGAAACGGATCGAGACACTGGAGAAGAACCGCGCGACGGTCGAGAAGCGGGATGACGCCATCTCTCGGCTAGTTCTGCTGTACGTGCAGACAGGACGTTACGACGATGCCGCTCGGATTCTGGCCGAGCGGCACTTCAACGTCTGGGAGGGCAGCAGAGGCTTGCGGGATGCGTATGTGGACGCCTGGCTTTTGCAGGGTCTAGCTCGTTTTAATGAAAAAGACTACCAGGGTGCGCTTGAAGACTACCAGAAGGCGCTGGAGTTCCCTTTGAATCTGGAAAACGCCTGGCCCTATCGCGGTGGTCGAATGCCACAGATCTACTACTTTATAGCGACTGCTTACGAGGCGCTCGGAGACGAGCAAAAGGCGAAGGAGTTCTTCGGCAAAGCGGTTGAGGCGAAGCAACGGGAAGAGTGGTCAGATTTGCGGTATTACGAGGCCATGTCCCTTAAGAAGCTGGGCGCCGTCGAAAGGGCGGAAACCGTTCTAGCTGGCCTCATGCAGTTTGCATCCATCGAGCCGGGATCGGGTGTCGATTTCTTTTCGAAGTTTGGGGAAAGGGAACCGCTCAACGTCAGGCAGGCCCGTCTGCATTACCTGCGTGGACTCGTACACCAGGGACGCGGAAACGTTGCGGCTGCTAGGTCTGAGTTTGAAAAAGCGTTGGCGCTTGACGTTAACCAGCTCTGGGCGCGGGTGCACTTGAAGTAAGCGGGGGTGCCGGGCACGGGTTC
>ERZ795047.2647-NODE-2647-length-16752-cov-5.625262_pt1 | contig 16752 bp, 14 predicted proteins | sample MGYA00375131_ERZ795047 | MGnify/ENA primary metagenome ERZ795047 (study PRJEB30176, sample SAMN05720228) | activated sludge metagenome | isolation source: Anaerobic digester | place: Japan | collected 2015-05-20 ...
AAGACACACCTTTAGAACGGTTCTAAAGGTGTGTCTTTGAAGGTTATCCACAGGGGTTAGCGGGTGCGGAGCACGACGAACTGGAAGCGACCCTCGGCGAAGTAGGTCTTCGAGAAGAAGACGGGCGTCGACTGCCGGTCGACGTGGAGCTGGTCGAGAAGGATGTAGAGGCCCTGCTTCGGCCGGTTCGACCCCCACCCGATGGTGGGGTCGACCACCGCGTGGATCTCCGCGCTGGCCCGGACCGGGTGGATCCCCGCCGCGTCGAGATCGTCGAACAGGCTCGCCTCGCCGACGTGCTCGGCCCGCTCGGGCGGGAAGAAGCGCGCCGGGACAGTGTCATAGCTGAAGGCAACCGGCCGGCGGTCGGCCAGCACCATCCGCTCGATGTGAAGCACCGCCTCACCGCTCGCGAGGCGCAGCAGCTCCTCCTCCTCGGGCGTGGCGCGACGGTGCGTCAGTGAGTGACGCTGCATCCCTGGGGTATGGCCCATCGCGCGGATGGTCTCGCTCATCGATCGGAGCTCCTGGATCCCGGCGCGGATCTGGGTGCCGAAGCCGGCGACGAAGGACCCGCTGCCGTGCCGGACGTCGATGAGGCCCTGCGACTCCAGGGTCCGCAGCGCGGTCCGCACCGTGACCCGAGAGACGCCGTACTCCGCCGCCAGGGCGGTCTCGCTGGGGAGCCGCTCGTTGGCGGCGAACTCCCCGCTGCCGATCCGGTTCCGGACGTCGTCGCTCACCTGCTGAGCCAGGGTGCCCGTCGGGCGCAACCGGCGGTCCGAGGTCGGTGACGTCACGACCCATCCCCCTCTTGGGCAGTACGAAACGTGCGATTACCCGCGAGGATATCCGCTTGTGTGGGTTGGTGGTTGGGGTTGGCATCGCGGGTTGCTAGCGTGGGCGCCTCAGCGTGTACCGATCAGTAGGAGCGAGCGTGCAGCCTCAGGCCATCGCGTGGGTCGACGGCCGTTCGGATGGCCGGCCAGCCGTCCTCCGGCTGCTTGACCAGACCCGACTGCCGCACACCCAGGAGTACCTTGACGTCACGACCGTCGCGGACCTGGTCGACGCTGTCCAGCGGCTCGCCGTCCGGGGGGCTCCTGCGCTGGGCGGGGTCGGTGCGTTTGGTGTGGTCATCGCCATGGACGAGGCGGCCCGGTCCGGCTGGTCGCGGGCCCAGCGGGACGAGGCCATCGCCGCGGTCCGCACCGCACGCCCGACCGCGGTCAACCTCGCCTGGGGGGTCGACGAGGTCCTTCCCCACCTGCCGCAGGGCCGCGACGCAGTGCTCGCCGCCGCTGTGGATGTGGTCCGTGCGGACGGCGAGGCCAACCGCGAGCTCAGCCGACTCGGCGCCAAGTGGCTGCGCGCCCGGGTGGGCGTGGACCGGCCACTGCGGGTGCTCACCCACTGCAACACCGGTGTGTTGGCGACCACCTCCTGGGGCACCGCGCTAGGCATCGTCCGCCAGCTCGCCGCCGAACGCGCCATCGAGCTGGTGTATGTCGACGAGACCCGCCCGCTGCTCCAAGGTGCGCGGCTCACCGCCTGGGAGCTCGCCCAGGAGCAGATCCCGTATGTCGTCCAGGCCGACGGCGCCGCGGCGTCGACGATCCTGCGCGGCCTGGTCGACGCGGTGCTCGTCGGCGCGGACCGGATCGCCCGCTGTGGCGACACCGCCAACAAGATCGGGTCGGTGGGCCTGGCGCTCGCGGCGCGGGAGGCCGGCATCCCGTTCGTCGTGGCCGCACCGTGGTCGACGGTCGACCTGGCCACCGCCGACGGCTCCCAGATCCACATCGAGATGCGCGACGGGGCGGAGGTGTGCACCTTCTTGGGCACCCAGGTGTGCCCGCCCGGCGCAGTCGGCTTCAACCCCGCCTTCGATGTCACCCCGGCCCGGCTCATCGACGCGGTGGTCACCGAGCGTGGTGTGGTCTGCCCGAACCGAGGCGAGGACCTCTCGACCCTGGCGGAGCAGGCCGAGAAGTCCGCGGCCGGCTGACCCGCGGTTCAGCCGCCGCGCGAAGGGCCCGAACGCCACGGCGGTGGTGGGCACCCCGAGGCCCACCACCGCCGTGGTTCGCGGGGCCGTGAGGCCCCGCCGTCATACCGGTCAGATGTCGAAGTACATCTCGAACTCGTGCGGGTGCGGCCGGAACCGGATCGGGTCGACCTCGTTCTTGCGCTTCCACTCGACCCAGGTCGAGATGAGGTCCTCGGTGAAGACCCCGCCCTCGAGCAGGTAGTCGTGGTCGGCCTCGAGGGCCGCCAGCACCTCGGGGAGCGACCCGGGCACCTGGGCGATCTCGGCGTGCTCCTCCGGCGGCAGCTCGTAGAGGTCCTTGTCCACCGGCTCCGGGGGCTCGATGCGGTTCTTGATGCCGTCCAGGCCGGCCATCAGCTGGGCCGCGAAGGCGAGATAGGGGTTGCACGACGGGTCCGGGATCCGGAACTCGATGCGCTTGGCCTTCGGCGAGGTCCCAGCGATCGGGATCCGGACGCAGGCCGAGCGGTTCCGCGCCGAGTAGACGAGGTTGACCGGGGCCTCGTAGCCGGGGACGAGCCGGTGGTAGGAGTTGACGGTCGGGTTGGTGAAGGCCAACAGCGAGGGGGCGTGCTTGAGCAGGCCGCCGATGTACCACCGGGCGATGTCCGACAGGCCGCCATACCCTCGCTCGTCGTAGAACAGCGGCTCGCCGTCCTTCCACAGCGACTGGTGCGTGTGCATACCAGAGCCGTTGTCACCGAAGATCGGCTTGGGCATGAAGGTCGCCGTCTTGCCGACCGCCCAGGCGGTGTTCTTGATGACGTACTTGAACTTCATCATGTCGTCGCCGCTGTGGAGCAGGGTGTTGAAGCGGTAGTTGATCTCCTGCTGGCCACCCGAACCGACCTCGTGGTGCGACCGCTCCACGGTGAGGCCGACCTCCGCCAGGTGCAGGCACATCTTGTCGCGGATGTCGGCGAAGTGGTCGACCGGGGGCACCGGGAAGTAGCCACCCTTGACCCGCGGCTTGTAGCCCTTGTTGCCGCCCTCCTCGACCTTGCCGGTGTTCCACGCCGCCGCCTGGGCGTCGATGAAGTAGTAGCCGGCGTTGGCCCGGGTCTCGTAGCGGACGTCGTCGAAGACGAAGAACTCGGCCTCAGCACCGAAATATGCCGTGTCCGCGATGCCGGTCGACTTCAGGTATGCCTCGGCCTTCATCGCGACATTGCGCGGGTCGCGGCTGTACGGCTCGTCGGTGAAGGGGTCGACGATGGCGAAGTTCATGACGAGGGTCTTCTCGGCCCGGAACGGGTCGACGAAGGCGGTGGCGACATCCGGGATGAGCTTCATGTCCGACTCGTGGATGGCCTGGAAGCCGCGGATCGAGGACCCGTCGAAGGCCTGCCCGGTGGTGAAGAAGTCCTCCGTGACGCTCTGCGCCGGCACGTTGAAGTGCTGCATGACGCCGGGCAGGTCACAGAACCGGATGTCGACGAACGCGATGCCCTCGTCCTTGATAAAGGCGAGAACCTCGTCAGGGCTGCTGAACAACTTGTCCTCCTGGTGAGCGGCGAGGCGGGGCGCCCCGCCCTGATGCGGTCGTCCCCGACGCTAGACCTGGGCCGTTTCCCCGTAGTGACCCTCATGTTTCGCCGGTGTTACGTCTGAGCGGGTCGGTGTCCCGCGCTGCGCCCCTCGTCGCGGTCTGCCGCGGCAGCTCGACGCCGCAGCTTGACGCCGAGAGATGGCAAATGGCTGTTATTCGAGGCCGGGCGGGGCGCCATACCGTGCATTTGCCATCTCTCGGCGAGGTGAGCGGGCGACCAGCAGGGGAGCGGGGGCTGCCTGGCCGCCCCCGATAGGCTGAGTCCGTGGTGGACCGCAAGGACATGGGCTCGTGGCTGGACGGCCCGGGCGCGGTGACGAGAGACCAGACCGGCGAGTATGTCGGCCAGCGCCTCGGGCTGCCGCGCACCGGCCCTGGGTCGCTTGGGCGGTTCGGGCGTCGGCTGGCCGCACTCGGCCTGGACTGGGTCGCCTGCCAGCTCATCGCCATCGGCCTGTTCCGCGTGCCGCCGCCGTGGGGCGGTCAGCAGGGTTTCACCCCGCTGGCGATCTTCGCGGTGGAGAACCTCGTCCTGCTCAGCGTCGCCGGGGCGACCCTCGGTCACCGGGTCATGGGCCTCCAGCTGGTCGCCCTTCGGGGCGGCCGCGCCTCCGTGCCTCAGGTGCTCGCGCGGACCGTGCTGCTCTGCCTGGCCATCCCGGCGCTGATCTGGGACAGGGACGGCCGCGGGGGTCACGACAAGGTCGCCAACACCGCCCTGCTCTCCACCCGGTGACCTTCCGCTGACGTCCCGCCGGCGTCCCCCTGACGACCCGCCAGCGTCCCGCCGGCGTCCCGTTCAGCGTGGGCCGACCGCCCGCCCGAGGTCCGGCATGCCCACCGCGCTCAGCGCCCTCGCATCGCCTTCCGGTCGACGCGCGCCCGGGTCGGGTCCATGCCTGGGGGGATCGGTGGACGGACACCGCCGAGCGCCTTGAGCCGCTTGTTGACGGCGGCCATCTCGGCCTTGTTGAGCACCGGCTTCTTGCGCTGGATGACGCTCGCGACCTTGCGGACCGAGACGACATCGTCGCCCCCGCCCTCGCCGACCCGGATGGTGTGGACCGGCACGCCCGGCGCCACCCGCTCGACCCGCTTGCGCTCCGCGGCGAGCAGCTTCTGCGCCCGGGCGGTTGGGCCCTCGGCGACGAGGATGACCCCCGGCCGCCCGATGGCGCGGAAGACCAGCGCGGCCGAGGTCATGTCGCCACCCCGGGTCGCCTCGACGGCGACCGGCTGCTGTTCGACATACCAGCCGCGCCGCAGCGCGGACAGGGCGGCACCGGCGGCACCGGGCTGGCCCTCGATCTGGCGGTATGCCGCTGCCTCGGCCCGCCGGCTGAGAACGATGACCGCCGCGAGCAGCGCAAACGGCAGGCCCAGCAGGATCGGATAGATCCACAGCTTGGTCACCAGGCCGACAACGACCGCCAGGGCGATGACACCGAGGAAGGCACCGAGCGTCCACCAGCCGATGGCGGGGTCGACCGTCTTGGAGACCTTGTAGACCTGGACGATCTGGGCGATCCGTCCCTGCTTCTTGGGCTTGGGGGTCGCGTCGGGGGCGGAGTCGCTACGTGCCATGCCGCTCAGGATACGGGGTCGACGCCCGACGCGGTGCGGGCGCCGAGTCGGGCGAGGACCGCCCCGGCCTCCTGCCGCGCAGGCTCCTGCGCGACGGCCGCCAGATGGGCCAGGTGGTCCGGGATCTCGCGGCCGACGGAGGCCATCGCCTGGGCCCACAGCCGCCCGGCGCGATAGGACGACCGGACCAGCGGACCGGCCATGACCCCCGCGAACCCGAGCTCGCGGGCGAGGTCGGACCAGTGGACGAACTCCTCCGGGTGGACCCACCGGGCGATCGGATGGTGCCGCGTCGAGGGGCGCAGGTACTGGGTGATGGTGACGATATCGGTGCCGGCGGCGTGGAGGTCGCGCAGGGCCTGCTCGATCTCGTGCTCCTCCTCGCCCATCCCGAGAATGAGGTTGGACTTGGTCACCAGGCCTGCGGCACGGCCCCGGGCGACGACGGCGAGGGAGCGGTCGTAGTCGAAGGCCGGCCGGATCCGGCGGAAGATCCGCGGCACCGTCTCGAGGTTGTGGGCCCACACCTCGGGGCGGGAGTCGATGACCTCGTCGACGAGATGCGGAATCCCGTCGAAGTCCGGCACGAGCAGCTCGACCCCCGTCCCCGGGTTGTGGGCGTGGATCTGGTGGGTCGTCTCGGCATACAGCCAGGCCCCGCCGTCGGGGAGGTCGTCGCGGGCGACACCGGTCACCGTCGCGTACCGCAGGCCCATCGTCGCGACCGACTCCGCAACCCGACGCGGCTCGTCCCGGTCCAGGGCGGCGGGCTTGCCGGTGTCGATCTGGCAGAAGTCGCAGCGCCGGGTGCACTGCTCGCCGCCGATGAGGAAGGTGGCCTCGCGGTCCTCCCAGCACTCGAAGATGTTCGGGCAGCCGGCCTCCTCGCACACCGTGTGCAGGCCGTCGCGGCGCACCATCGAGTGCAGCTCGGCATACTGCGGGCCGAGGTGCGCGGTGGTGCGGATCCAGGCGGGCTTGCGCTCGATGGGCGTCTGCGCGTTGCGGGCCTCGACACGCAGGAGCCGTCGTCCTTCGGGGGTCGCGGTCACCCGGTCAGACTACCCGCCGGGTCGGGCCCGATGACCTGGTGACCAGGCCTGCGCCGCCCAAGGCTCAGGTGACGTCGCGGTGCCGGAAGGCCCACAGCGCGGCGAGGATGAGCAGGGCAACGACAATCCCGCCGAAGCGCGCGCCGTCGGCCTGCCAGAGGGTGTGCTCGACATATGTGCAGGAATAGAAGCCCTCGGCGTTGGTGGAACACAGCGGCACCGAGTAGGTGGACTGCCCACCGATCCACGCGTTGAGGTTCGGGTCGACGAGGAAGGGAGCCAGCTCGGGCTTCCACGCGCGGACGAAGCCCTCGATGGCCACGGCGTAGCCGAGGGCTACGGCGATAGCAGCGCCGGTATGCCGGGTCAGCGCCCCAAGGCTGGCCCCCACGAGGCCCGCCAGAGTGGCAGCTGCCGTGACTCGCAGCGTCAGGAGCCCAAGGGCGCGCAACCCGTCGGAGGGAAGTGCTCCCACGGTGCCGGCATACCGGCTGATCGCGTAGGTCGTCCCGACGAGCAGGGCGACCAGTGCGGCGCTCGCGAGGAAGCCGGTCACGCCGGTGGCGACGAGCTTGCTCGTCAGGACGCGGAGCCGGCGCGGTTCGAAGGTCAGCCAGGTGCCGATGGCGCCGGTGGTGAACTCCGCGGCCACCGCGCTCGCGCCGATGAGGAAGACGAGGAATCCGACAGTAAGCGCCGCGTTGCGCGTCGTGTTCTGAGCGATCTCGAGGAAGCTGGGGGGCTGCCGGCCGAACCACTCGCGCTGGGGCGCCTGGCTGGCCGCCTGGCACTGGAAGTCTGCCTTCGGGTCGGTCTTCTGCGCCTCGGCCTGCTGCTGGAGGCAGTCCTTGAGCATCTGCTCGCCGTTGGCCTGCCAGTCCTTGAGGGCTTGCTGGTAGTCGTTATCGCTCTGAGCCTGCTCTGCCGCGCTGACCGGCTGGGCCTGCTGCCAGGTCGCGACGCCCGTCAGCCCGATGACGAGCAGCCCCGCGAACAGAGTGAACCAGGTGAGCCGGCGCAGCCATAGCCGCCGGGTCTCCACCACGAGCAGCCGCATCATTTCCGGCCTCCCCATCGGCTCGCGCGTGACGTCGGCGGGGCGCCGAGCTGTTCGTGGGTCGTGAGGTCGAGGAAGACCGACTCCAGGTCCGGGACGACCGGGGTGAGCTCGTGGACGTAGAGGCCGGCCAGGGCGAGGGCTCGGGTCACTGCCGCGGGGTCGCTCGCGCCCTCGACGACCAGATGGGTGCCCTCGCGTCGGGTGGTCCAGCCCTCATAGGCGAGCAGGGTCGCGGCCCGGTCGGGCTCGCTGACCCCCACCCGGACGACGGTCGTTCCTTGCGAGCCCAGGATGGTCGAGACCGACCCGGACGCGAGCAGGTGACCTCGCCCGATGATCGACACCGTGTCGGCGACCTGTTCGACCTCGGCGAGGATATGGCTGCTCACGAGCACGGTCTTGCCCCGTTGGCCCAGGTCGCGCATCGTGTCACGGACCTCGCGGATCCCGGCTGGGTCGAGGCCGTTGGTCGGCTCGTCGAAGATGAGCAGGTCAGGGTCCTTCAGCAGGGTCGCCGCGACGGCCAGCCGCTGCTTCATGCCGAGCGAGTATGCCGCGTAGTGGTCCTTCGCCCGGTCGGCCAGATGGGTGGCCTCCAGCACCTCGCCCACGCGGCTCTTCGGCGCGCCGATCGCACCGGCGAGGAGCTCGAGGTTGGTCCGGCCGGAGAACGCGGGGAAGAACTTCGGCGACTCCACGATGGCGCCGACCCGGTCGATGACGGCCGGGAGGTCGTCGGGGACCGGGTGGCCGAAGATCGTCATCGTCCCGGAGTCGGCGTTGATCAGCCCGAGGAGCATCCGGATCGAGGTGGTCTTGCCGGACCCGTTCGGGCCGAGGAAGCCGTGCACTCCACCGGCCGGGACGTGCAGGTCGAGCCCTTGGACGGCGACCTGGCGGCCCCGCCGAGTGCGGTAGGTCTTGCGCAGACCTGAGGTCTCGATCGCAGGTGCCCCTGACACGGCTGCTCCCTTCTCGGCTGTCACGACCCTAGGACGGCCGGGTCCTCCCCGCCCCCTCCGACACGCCTGTCGGCATGGGTTGCCCGTCGCGGATGCCGCGTCAGGGGTATGCCGCAGCAGGTATGCCGGTCAGCTGGCCTCGGCCGCCGCCGCGCTCACCGGGGCGAGCACGTCGAGCAGATGCCGCTCGACGTGGGGAGTGACCTCGTCGACGGTGACGGTGCGGCCCAGCTCACGGCTCAGCGAGCTGACCCCGGCGCCGACGATCCCGCAGGGGATGATCGTCGCGGCCCAGCCAAGGTCGCAGCAGGCGTTGAGCGCGAAGCCGTGCGTGGTCACGGTGCGGCTCACCCGGACCCCGATGGCGCCGAGCTTGCGGTCCGGGCCGTGCTCATCGGCGAGCACCCAGACGCCGCTACGCCCCTCGACCCGGGTCGTCGCCACGCCGAGGTCGGCGCAGGCGCGAATCATGACCTCCTCGAGCCGCCGGACGTGGGCGACGACGTTGATCGGCAGGGGGAGGTGGACGATCGGGTAGCCGACGAGCTGGCCCGGCCCGTGCCAGGTGATCTTCCCGCCGCGGTCGACGTCGACGACCGGTGTCCCGTCGAGGGGGCGCTCGTGCGGCTCGGTCCGTCGGCCCGCGGTGTAGACGGGGGCGTGCTCGAGGAGGAGCACGACATCGTCGCGGGTCCGGGCGACCACCTGGGCGTGGATCTCCCGCTGGAGGTCCCAGGTCCGTTCGTAGTCCTGGAGCCCCGGCCCGAGGCGGACCAGGTCGAGTCGGTTCATGGGTGAGAGGGTACGCCGGCGCACCGGCGTCATATGTCTAGAGTTAGCCGACGCCCCCGTCGAGAAGAGGTGCAGATGTCCGACTCGAACCCGCCCCACCCCAGCGGTGGTCACCGTCGAGCCAAGCTCGGCACGGGCGCGTGGCTGCGGCTGGGCCGCGCCTCACGCTCCGACGGCTTCAGCCTGGGTCGGCGGCTCGTCTTCGGTGTCCTGGCTCTGGTGCTCTTCGGGGGGATCGGCGGCGTGGGCGGAGCGCTGGTGGGTCGGCTCTCCGAGGTGCAGCAGAATGACAACGCCAACTTCCTGCCCAAGTCGGCCGAGTCCACCACGGTCAACGCGCTGGCGAAGAAGTTCTCCACCGGCCCGGACGGGCTGCCCTATCTCGTCGTCGTGGAGCGGGACTCCGGCCTCACGGAGGCCGACCGGGCTGCGATCACCGCGTTCCTCGCGGCCCTGCCGAACCGGCCGATCGTCGACGGGTCGTCGGAGACGCTGGGGTCCTATCTCATCGCCGCACCGGCGGCCGCCCTGCCGAGCCAGGACGGCAAGGCCGTCCTCATCCCGGTGACCGCGAAGGCGGACCGGCTCACCGACACCATCGGCAAGGAGACGGTCCTCTTCCTCGCGGCGGAGGCGATCAAGGCCGAGGCGAAGACCACGCTGGCCCCGTTAGGCCTCACGTCCTATCTCACCGGGGCCGGCGGCTTCCTCGCCGACTTCATCACCGCCTTCGGCGGGATCGACGGCATCTTGCTCATCGTCGCGCTGGGCGTCGTCTTCGTCATCCTTCTCATCGTCTACCGCAGCGTGATCCTCCCGTTCACCGTGCTCGCCAGCGCCGCTCTCGGCCTCTCCCTGGCCGCCCTCGTGGTCTACCCGCTGGCGAAGAACGGGACCATCGAGCTCAACGGCCAGAGCCAGGGCATCCTCTCGATCCTCGTCGTCGGGGCGGCCACCGACTATGCGCTCTTGTTGGTGGCGCGCTACCGGGAGGAGCTGCACGACGAGGAGAACGCCTGGGTCGCGATGCGCCGCGCGTGGCGCGCCGTGCTGCCCCCGGTCGGCGCGAGCGCTGTGACGGTCATCCTCGGGCTGCTCTGCCTCACCTTGTCGTCCCTGGGGAGCACCCGCGGGCTCGGGCCGGTGGGGGCGATCGGCATCGCCGGCGCCCTCGTCGCCACGCTGACCTTCCTCCCGCTCGCCCTGGTGTTCTGGGGCCGACGGGTGTTCTGGCCGCGCACCCCGCGCCTGGACCACGTCCACACCATCGACTCGGCGCTCGACCGCGGCATCTGGGGTCGGGTGGCCCGCTTGGTCGGGGCGCACCCGCGCCGGGTCTGGGTCGTCACCGCCGTCGTCATGGTCGCTCTCGCCGGCTTCGCGACGACCTTCCGGGCCTCCGGGGTGTCGACCTCGGACCTCTTCCTCACCAAGGTCGACTCGGTGACCGGCCAGGAGGTGCTCGCCCGGCACTTCCCGGCCGGGTCCGGGTCCCCTGTCGTCATCGTTGCTCCGGAGGCCAAGGCCCAGGCCGTCGCCGATGCCGCTGCCGCCACCCAGGGCATCAAGGACGTCACCGTCGGAACGGTGCCCGGGGTGCCCCCCACGGTCGTCGACGGCCGCGTCCTCATCCAGGCAACCCTGGTCGAGGCCGCCGACAGCGCCGGGGCGCAGGATGTCGTTGCGGCCCTGCGCGGCTCGCTCGACGCGGTGACCCCAGAGGCGCTCGTCGGGGGTGCCACCGCGACCGATGTCGACGTGCGGGACGCGAGCAACCGCGACCTGCGGACGATCATCCCCGCGATCCTCCTGGTCATCTTCGTCGTCCTCGCGCTGCTGCTCAGGTCGCTGGTCGCCCCTGTGGTCCTGGTCCTCGCCAATGTCATCTCGTTCGCGGCGACGGTGGGAACGGCGGCGCTCATCTTCAACCACGTCCTCGGGTTCCCGGGGTCCGACCCCGCGACGCCGCTGTACGCCTTCGTCTTCCTCGTGGCGCTCGGCATCGACTACTCGATCTTCCTCATGACGCGGGTTCGCGAGGAGACTCTCCAGCGCCGCACCCGCCCCGGGATCCTCGTCGGTCTCGCGGTGACCGGCGGGGTCATCACCAGCGCCGGTGTCGTCCTCGCGTCGACCTTCTCGGCGCTGGCCGTCCTCCCGATCCTCTTCCTCGTCCAGATCGCCTTCCTCGTCGCCTTCGGGGTGCTCCTCGACACTCTCGTGGTCCGCAGCCTGCTCGTCCCTGCCCTGGCCTACGACATCGGCGCGCGGACGTGGTGGCCGTCGGCCCTGTGGCGTGAGTCTGCCGAGCCGCGGGAGGAACCCGCGGCACTGGTGGGCGCGGGGCCGTGACCGCCGTCCGGGTCGGCCTCGTCGGTTACGGTATGGCGGGCCGGGATATCCATGCGCCGCTGATCCGAGCCGCGGGCCTCACCATGGCGGCGGTGGCCACCCGCAACGCCGAGCGCGCCGACGCGGCCCGCGCCGAACATCGCGTCGCGGTCGTCCCCGACCTCAGCGCGATGCTTGAGCGGGACGATATCGACGTCGTCGTGCTGGCCTCCCCGAGCGGGGTGCACGCTGACCAGGTCGGCCAGTGCGTGGCGGCCAGGCGACCGGTCGTCGTCGACAAGCCGCTGGCGGTCGACGCCCGCAGCGCCGCGGCCGCGGTGGCCGCCGCCAAGGCCGCTGGGGTGCCGCTCACGGTCTTCCAGAACCGCCGGTACGACCCGGAGTTCGCCACCATCTCGCACGTCCTCGCCTCGGGCCTGGTCGGCCAGCCGTTCCGGGCCGAGCTCCGCTGGGAACGCTGGCGGCCGGTGCCCCGACGCCGCTGGCGCGAGGAGGCGCCCTGGCAGGAGGGCGGCGGGATCATGCTCGACCTGCACACCCACCTCGTCGACCAGGCCGTTCTCCTCTTCGGTCCGGTGGTCAGGGTGTATGCCGAGGTCGCCTCGCGGAGCACGGTCTCCGACGACGATGCCTTCCTCGCGCTGCACCACGGGTCCGGGATGCTCACCCACGTGGGTGCCACGTCGCTCAGCGCGGCACCGGGGCCACGCCTGCGGCTGCTCGGCCGTGAGGCGGCATACCTGCTGGCCACGGCGAGCGGGCAGGAGCATGCCTTGGGGGACCTCGCCGACCTCGACGGTCACCATGGCTGGCTGATCCGCGGCGCCGACGACCGCGAGCCGGTGCCGGCCCAGCACGCCGACCCGGCGGACTTCTACCGCTCCGTGGCTGCCGCGCTGGCGGCGCCGGACCCGCAGGCGGCGATGCCGGTGGACCCGCGTGACGCGGTGCACGTCCTCGCGGTCCTCGATGCGGCCCGGGTGAGCTCGGCGACCGCCACGGTGGTCGACGTCGTCACGCCGTCCTGACGTCGCCGACCGGCCGGGCCAGCGACGGGCCGGTCAGAGAAGCCGAGGCTCGACCCGTTCCTCCTCCACGCCGTTCTCGGTCCGGCGGACGATAAAGGCCCCTGCACCCTTGCGCTCAGAGACTGCCTCGACGAGCGTCGTCCCGTGGTAGAGCAGCCCGACGCCGTCGTCGGTGCAGTGGGTCTCCTGCAGGACGCCACTGGCGACGAGCTCGTGGACCAGCGGGCGACGCTGCGCCTCGCTGTCGTAGTGGACGCCGTTGTCGTAGGGGAGGAAACCCAGGCCCGTGGTGACCGGTCGCAGGGTCGGCCCGTACGAGTCGGTCGTGCCGCCGGTGAACCAGCAGATCGAGCCGGCGGAGCAGCCGGCCAGAACAACCCCGGACTGCCAGACCCGGCGGAGGATGGCGTCGAGCCCGTGCACCCGCCACACGGCGAGGAGGTTGGCCACCGACCCGCCGTGGACCCAGACGACGTCCTGGGCGAGGAGGTGCCCTTCCATGTCGTCGAGGCTCGGCATCGGGAACAGCGCAAGGTCGGTGTGCTCGAAGCCGGCCTCACGAGCGGCCTCAACGCTGTCTGCGGTGCGGTGGCGCTGGTCGCCCATCGCGGTACCGACGGTGGTCACCCTCGGGCGGCGCCCGTGCGCCCCGGAGAGCTCGACGGCATACGTCAGGATCGGGCCGAAGGCATAGCTGAGGCGGGGGTGGGGGAGGTACCCCCCGGAGGTCGCGAGGATCGTCGGTTCGCCCATTGCGGCACCCTACTCATCGTTGGCCTGTGGATAACCACATCCTCCTGTGGACAACCAGCCACCGGTCGCCATCCGGCCCCAAGATGGAGGTATGCCGCCCCCGCCGGAGCCCGCGCCCATCGAGGGCACCCCGGAACGCACGCCGGAGCGCACCCTGGCCGAGCTCGTCGCGCAGGGGCGCACGGTCACGGCGACCGAGTGCCTCATCCTTCTGGCGGAGCTTGCCCACGGAGAGCAAGCCCGGGTGGCCGCAGGGGAGCGGCCCGGACGGCTCGAGCCCGAGTCGGTCGTCGTCCTGGGCCCGTCGGCGCCGTACGCCCGACCCGGTCCGACCCTCGACTCGGGGAGCACGGTGCCCGGGCTGGTGGCCGTGGGATGGTTCGCACTGACTGGGGTCCGGATCGGGCCGGCGACCGCTCCGCGTCGGGGGGCCACTATCGTCACCACCGCGGGCCCAGCGCTGGGTCCGATCCTCGTCGACGCGCTCGGGGGTGCCTTGTCGCTGGACGACATGGCCGCCCGCCTCGACGCGGCCCGGGCCGAGCTCGCCTCGGCGGCGCGGCCGGGTGCGCTGACCCGCGGCGCCGCGCGACACCGGAGCGGTCCGACGGATGACCAGGGGAGTGCCCACCTGCCCTTCCCGATCATCGTTGCGGCGTCGCTGCTCCTTGCGGTGGTCGCCGGACTGCTGGTGTGGTGGGGACATCGGGGCGCCGATGCGGCCGGTCCATCGAGTGCGTCGCCGACCAACGCGTCCGCGCCAACCCTGGAACCGGCACTGGGGGCCGGCTCAGGGCGGCAGCAGACTGTCACGTCATCGGCCCCGACCGGGCCCGCCAGATCGTCATCCCGGCCGACCACGGGGACGGCGACCGCGTCGGGCGCCTCATCGAGCGCCTCATCGAGCGCGGCGCAGGACCCCATCTCGTTGCTGCGGTCGGACCCCAAATCGGTGCTCCAAGGGGTCATCGAGGCGCGGACCGCCGCCGTCGTCGCTCTCGACGCGGCCGCCTTGGCCCAGGCGGAGCTCCCCGACTCCCCGGCCTGGCGCGCCGACCGCGCCCTCATCACCCAGGTGGTGGCGGCCGGCTCGCGGTACGAGGGCCTGACCCTCACCGTGACCTCGGCGTCGGTCCGGTCGGCCACCGTCGAATCGGCCGTCCTGGACGCCGTCATCGACCGCTCGGCATACGCCGTCGTCGGCCCACGCGGAAGGCAGGAGGTCGCGGCGACGGTGGGGCGGACGCTGCAGTATGGGCTGCAGTGGTCCGGCTCGGCGTGGCGGCTCGTCGAGGTGGTGGACCCGCTCGAGCCGACGGGCTGAGCCCGGCCCGCGGACGATGGCGGTCCGGTCGGCCTAGAGCATCGCCGCGACGGCATCCTCGATGCTCGGGTGGTCGTGCCGGAATCCGCTGGCGACCAGGCGCGCCGGGATGACCCGCTGGCTGCCCAGGACGTCGTCGGCGAACTCCCCGAGGACAAGCTTGAGGGCGGCGGCCGGGGCGGGGACGACGTGCGGCCGGTGGAGCCGCGCCGCGATCGCCGCGGCGATCGCGGCCTGCCGGAGCGGGTCCGGGCCGACGACATTGACCGCGCCAGTGACCTCGGGGTGGTCGACGAGCCACGCCAGGGCCCGGACCTCGTCGTGCAGCGAGATCCAGGGCCAGTACTGCTTCCCTGACCCGATCGGCCCGCCCAGCCCGAGCTTGGTCAACAGGACGAGCCGGGCGAACGCGCCCCCCGTCGCATCCATGACCAGGCCGGTCCGGGCCAGAGCGACCGGGGCCCCGGAGGCCGCAGCTGGAGCGGTCGCTGCTTCCCAGTCACGGACCAACCCGGCGAGAAAGCCCTGACCAGGCGCGCTCTCCTCGGTGAGGATGTCGTCGCCCCGGTCACTGCCGTAGTACCCCACGGCCGACGCGTTGACGAACCGGATCGGCTCGCCAGTTGCTGCCACGGCCAGCGCGAGGGTGCGCGTGGTGTCGACGCGTGAGCTGCGGATGAGGGCCTTGTAGTCCTCGCTCCACCGCTTGTCACCGACGCCGGCCCCGGCCAGGTTGACCACGGCCGCGGCGCCTTGGAGGGCGCCGGCGTCGAGCCGCCCCGCGGCCGGGTCCCAGCTCAGCTCGCCAGCGGTACGGGCGGGCCGCCGCACCAGCCGGACCACCTCGTCGCCGCGGGCGGTGAGGTATGCCGACAGCGCGCTGCCGATGAGCCCGGACGAGCCGGCGAGGACGATTCGGGGTGCCATGGTGACCTCCGCTGCCGGCTAGTCGCCGAGCACCTCGTCGAAGACCCCGTCCTCGAGCCGGGCGCGCAGCGTGGCGAGGAAGCGTGCGGCGTCTGCACCGTCGACAATCCGGTGGTCGTAGGACAGGGCGAGGAACATCATGTCCCGGACCGCGATGCTCTGAGCACCGTCGGCGTCGGTGACGACGACCGGACGCTTGACCAGAGCACCGGTGCCGAGGATGGCGACCTGGGGCTGGTTGATGATCGGGGTGTCGAAGAGCGCCCCGCGGCTGCCGGTGTTGGTGATGGTGAAGGTGCCACCGGCGAGGTCGTCCGGGGTGATCCGGTTGTTCCGGGTCCGGTCAGCGACGTCGTTGATCGCTCGGGCCAGCCCGGCGATATTGAGGTCACCGGCGTTCTTGACGACCGGGACGATCAAGCCCTTCTCGGTGTCGACGGCGATGCTCAGATGCTCAGCGCCGTGGTAGACGATCTGGTCACCGTCGATGCTGGAGTTGACCGTGGGGTGCGTCTTGAGGGCCTCGCAGACGGCTGCCGCGATGAACGGCAGGTAGCTGAGCTTGACGCCTTCGCGGGCCTCGAACGAAGCCTTCGCCCGCTCCCTCAGGCGAGCGATGCGGGTCATGTCGACCTCGATGACCGTCGTCAGCTGCGCGGAGACCTGGAGCGACTCGACCATCCTGGAGGCGATGACCTTGCGCAGCCGGCTCATCGGCTCGGTGGTCCCGCGCTTGGAGGAGACGTCCACCGCGCGTGCCGGAGCCGCCGGGGCTGCCGGCGCGGCCGGGGTGGTCGGCGCAGCGTGTCGGGCGGTCGCCTCGGCGGCCCGGCGGGCCTCTGCTGCGGCCGCAGCGGCGGCCTCGGCCGCGTCGAGGACGTCCTGCTTGCGGATCCGGCCGCCGACCCCGGTGCCGCTGAGGCTCGCCAGGTCGATGCCGTACTGGGTGGCCAGCTTGCGGACCAACGGCGTCACATAGGACGCGTCGCCGCCGTCGCCCGCCTCGACCGCCGGGGCTGCCGCGACCGGGGCTGCCGGTTCCGGAGCGGCCACCGGTGCCGGGGGAGCGACCGGCGCTGGTGCTGGGGCTGGACCGGCCGGGGGTGCCGGGGGAGCCGACTGAGCGGGGGCGGGAGCCGACGGAGCCGGCGCGGGAGCTGACGGAGGTGCCGGGGGTGTGGCCGGTGCCGCCGCCGGGGCTGGTGCCGCGGGCGCGCCCTGGCCGCCGATGACGGCCAGCGGTGCTCCGACGGCGACGGTCTGGTCGGCGTCGACGATGATCGAGGTCAGCACGCCCTCGGCGGGGCTGGGGATCTCGG
>ERZ795047.2671-NODE-2671-length-16682-cov-4.680820_pt1 | contig 16682 bp, 14 predicted proteins | sample MGYA00375131_ERZ795047 | MGnify/ENA primary metagenome ERZ795047 (study PRJEB30176, sample SAMN05720228) | activated sludge metagenome | isolation source: Anaerobic digester | place: Japan | collected 2015-05-20 ...
AAACGGCGAGTCACTCAACCGCCGGGTTTCGATACGATTCGCCAAAAGACGGCGAATCACTCAACCACCAGCCTCGCCTCAACCTGCCGCTCGCAAGCCTGACCGTTGTGCTCGCAAGCTCGGCTCGTAGCGGCGGTTCGAGTGTGCGTTGTCCTGTTTTATAGACATGTGTATCTTCGCCAAACTCGAGTGTGCGCCCCCGGCATGCCGTGAAGTTGTCTATGCCCCGAGCCGTGCTACTTTCCTCTCCCGTCCCAATACTTATGCCAGTCTGTGCCGCGGGCAGGGCGCGGGACAGTTTCCACTTCGACGTACAGAATCCGGTCCGCCTCGGCTCCGTAAGGTCCTTGAAGCACCTCGTTCCCTCGGGCATCCACCACCAGTGAGCACCCGATGCAGTTCCATCCTTTCCATGGCCCTGCAACCATCTTTCCGACATTGCTGACACCGGCAATCCACATTGCGAACTCACGTCCGACCGTCTGATATGGTTGTCGCCAAGTATCCCCGTAGGGAGTGAGACGGTTGTCGTGGTCCGGAGGAACCGCCCAGGCACTCGGGGACAGAACGATGTCGGCGCCCATGTACCCGAGTGTCCGCAGGAGGGTGTAGTGGGCAGCCGTGGCATCTGCGCAGATGAGAACTCCCACCGTCCCGAACTCTGTCTGGCAGACACTTAGTCGGTCGCCCTGCGCATAGAGATCATGCCCGATATCCAGCTCGTTCAGTTTCCTATGCCTGATCAACACTTCGCCTTTGGGATCGAGGAGAACGGCCGAATTGAAAACCAGGTCTCCGGCTCTTTCGGTGAGCCCGCTGCATACATAGACTCGATTCTCCCGGGCTGCCTTCATGAGCCGCCTGCAGACGGAGCCGTCCGGAATTGGTTCGGCGTTGGTCAGTGCCGAGGGATGTGTCCAGCCAAGATCCATCGCTTCGGGCAAAACCACGATATTTGCGCCCTGGCTGGCTGCCTCGCGTATCCTCGCTTCCGCCCTCTCCAGATTCTTTTCCTTTTCTCCGCCCTCGACGAGCATTTGCACAAGGGCGAGCTTGAACCGCTTGTAGACCATTGATTTCTCCTGTTTTGCCTGCAGATCATCACCGCCCAAGTAAGTGAGCGCAGCGAGTCCCAGGAGCAAGATCCCTGTCGATATCATCCTGGCCACCTTTCAGCTTCAATAATTGTGCCCAATAATACATTCATACATCAGAAAGGGGCGGAGTATTCGGCAGTTTTGGGAACGTTCTGCAAGGAGAGTCACGAGGTAGTAAACATGAACCGAATCGACGAAGCGACAGCCGCGTCGCTGGTTAAAACCTATCGCGAGGGAGAATGGGAGTGTCGTGCTTTTGGCGCCGGCAAGTTTTCTCAAACATTCGCGTGCAGGCACCGTACCAGCGGGGAAAACTGTGTACTGCGGGTAGCGCCCCCGGACTCGATGCTCCAGCTTTTTTATGAATACCGAATGATGCGCCAGGAACCGGCCCTCCACGAGCGCCTGCTGAGAGAGACTACCGTCCCGGTACCGCCTATTCTCGCGTACGACTTTTCCCGAACCCGAATTGATCGAGACTATCTCATCATGCCCATGCTGCCCGGAGTTCCCTTAAGCCAAGCCCGATTGAGCAGGGCCTCGTATGATCGGGCGTTGCGCCAATGGGGCGGGTATATCGCCCAGGTTCATGGACTTACGGACCCCGAAAACCGTTTCGGCTACCTGGGAGAGCATCGCTGCATGGAGCCCCAGAAGACATGGTCGGCCGCATTTCAGCTGATGTTTGAACTTGAACTGAAAGATATCATCCGATGCGGGATTTACGACGAAGAAACGGCCCGATGGGCGGCCAATCTCCTGCGAAGGCACTCATACGTGTTCGAAGCGTGTCAAACATCCCGGTTGCTCCACGGCGATATCTGGGTTACCAATCTCCTTGTCAGCGACGATGGAACTGTCACGGGAGTTCTGGATTTTGACCGCGCCTGCTGGGGGGACATCGAATGGGATCTGGCAATTGCCGACTATTGTGGGGTGACTGGGCCGGCATTCTGGGAGGGATACGGGCGTGAGTTAAAAAGGCAAGACAAAGAGGCATCCATCCGGCGCACGTTCTACCTTGTTTACGAACATCAGAAATACACCGTCATCTCGATGAGCGAGCGTCGCAACGATCCCGCCCGAGCCCGTCGCTACGCCTCGGAAAGCTTGGCGATGCTCAGACAGCTGGAAAGGGACCTGGAAGGGAACTGAGGGGAGCTGAACTCAGGGCTTGATAAATTGATTCCGCGCGCCTGGCGTCCGCGTAATCCGCGTAATCCGTGCTATCCGTGGGAATGGATACCCGCGGATAGCACGGATTACGCGGAGGATAGGCGCGCGGCTACCAAGGGCGTGCCGGCGCTCGGCCTAGCGCGGAGCTACCGCCTGGTGCTCCTGGATATACTCCTGCTTCAGACCAAGCTTCTCTGGCGCATGAAGCACGAGCATCTTCATCCGGACGTCGGCGGGTACTTCCGACTTCGTAGCCTTTGACACGAGAACCATGAGCGCTATCGCGAGGGGGACGGCCCAGATCGCGGGTTGCTCGCACAAGATCCTCGCCAGCGGATAGGCAGCCCAAAACCAGCCGAGATCCAACCAGTTCAGGTCACTGAAACTGGTGAGTGAAATCGCGATGACAGCCAGCAGGCCCCCTGTCAGCATGCCAGTCGCCGCTCCCTTCATCGTCAATCCCCGCCACCAGATGCTGATGAAAAGGAGTGGGAAGTAGCTAGCGGCGGCGATCGCAAATGCCTGACCGACCATGAAGTTGATCTGAAAGGGTTCGACAAAGCTGCCAGCAACGACCGCGCCGAAACCGAGAATAACCGCGCCCAGGCGGAACATCCGAAGGCGTTGGGCCGCAGTTGCCTGGGGCCGAAGCATCCGTCCATAAACATCATGGGCAAGTGCCCCGGTCATCGACACAAGAAGTCCACTGAACGTGCTCATAAAGGCGGCGAAAGCCCCGGCGCAGGTGATACCACTCATCACCGACCCAAGTCCCGGGTACACGTCATTCAAGACCCGCGGCAGTTCAAGCACTACTTTGTCCGTTCCCTTGGCACCCGTTGCCGCGTACAACTCCGGCAACAGGTTGCGGCCGATAACGCCAAAGATCGGCGGGAACAGGTAAAAGACACCGATCAGGACCATGACCCACATCGTTGTGCGTTTGGCGGCAACGCCGTTGGGATTCGTGTAGAAACGGACGAGGATGTGTGGCAATCCGGCCGTTCCGCAGACTAGAGCGATAATCAACGAATACGTATACAGCAACGAATAAGGACGCGCGCGCTCGGCAGGCAGGTTGGCGGCCCGAGCCGCCTTCGACGTCAGCGGGCCGAACGGCGCCAGCCACGAACTGTCTGGCGGCGCTTCCTCCGGAAGCTCTCGCCGTAGTGACGCCACAGACCGGTTTGGGTCGGTCCTGTCCAAGACGACCCCGACAGGTGCCGAAAGCGCTCCGCCCGTCTGGTCACTTATCCCGCCATTGGCCGCAAGCTGTGTCCCATAGTGGCCGTATACGGCCATCAGCACGAACACCGGAACTGAAATCGCAAACATTTTCAGCCAGTATTGAAACGCTTGAACCAGCGTGATTCCTTTCATCCCGCCCAGGGCTACGTTCAAGGTGATGACAGCGCCCACCAAAAGGACGCCGGCCCAGTAAGGCAGTCCCGGAAAGATGTACCCGAGAGTTGTCCCCGCCCCTTTCATTTGGGGCATGGTGTAGAAAAAGCCGATGAACAGCACAAAAATGACCGCGATCTTTCGGAAGACAGGGGAATCGAAGCGTCCCTCGGCAAAGTCAGGTATCGTGTAAGCTCCAAACCGCCGAAGCGGACCGGCGATGAACAGCAGCAGGAACAGATAACCGCAGGCGTAACCGACCGGGTACCAGAGGGCGTCGTACCCGGAACTCATCACCATACCGGCCACTCCCATGAAGGACGCGGCGCTCAAGTATTCTCCCGATATGGCACTGGCGTTCCAGCCGACGCTCACGCTGCGGCCCGCCACGAAGAAATCGCTGGCCGTCTTCGATTTCTGTGCGGACCAAAAGCCCATTACTATAGTAACGATGACGGTGATAGCGCTGAAGAGAATCACCCAGGGGTCGATAGTCATGTCTTAATCCTGCAACTGTTGGGTTACCGGCTGGTCGGCTTCTCGTGCTGCCTCTCGCAACTCCTGTTCCTCGAGGGCGATTGATCGCCCGATGAAGACCCATGCGATGATCCAGACGGCGGGGAAGAACCCGACCCCGAGGACCATCCAGGTGAGCGTAAATCCGAATACGCGTTGGGCCATGAAATCCGGCGCGAAATAATTGAGGAGTGGGAGGCCAAAGAGCACTGACAGGAAGGCGACCACACAAGTAATGGAAAGACGCAGTTGACGGCGCATCAGCATCCGCAGAAAGTCCTCGCCATGAGGGTCCAGCCGTCGCAAAGGAGAGTCTGGCATATTAACCAGCTATACCACGAGACGGGACATCACTTACAGGCAGGATGGGCGCCAGCGCTTCATTCTGGTGCTGAGGCGACAATCTGGCAGGTATAGGAAATCATGATTCTCAATCGACTTGAATTTCTAATGATAGCCAGCCCTATTCGGGCTTTCATTCAAGCCCACGTGGACGGACCTCGCTTGAGGAGTATGGGAGGGGACGTTCCCGGCGGGCGGGTGCTTGAAATCGGCTGCGGAACGGGCAAAGGAGCGGAAATCATTCTCGATCAGTTCAAGGCCGCTCATGTCGACGCCATTGACGAGGATGAAAGGATGGTCAGGCGCGCGAGGAAACGGCTCAGGGGACGTCCGGTGCAAGTGGAGGTGGGCGACGCGACCAGGCTCAAGGCGGCTGACGAGACCTATGATGCTGTTTTTGACTTCGGTGTGATCCACCACATTCCCAACTGGCGGCTAACGGTTGCTGAGGCGTTCCGGGTCCTGAAGCCCGGAGGCCGCTTTTTCGCAGAGGAAATCCTGCGAGGCTTTATTCTCCATCCTGTCATGCGTCGGCTGTTCAAACACCCCTCGCACGATCGTTTCGATCACCAGGAATTTCTGCGAGGGTTGAGCGCGGTTGGTTTCAATGTGGTGGCTTCAAAGCACTATCATAACGTGCTGGGGTTCTATGTGGCCCGTAAAGATTCTCCCGACTAATGACCAGAAGGTGGTTTTTCTTGCCATCCCTTAACGCGCATAGGGGCTCGATAAGAGATCGCATTTTGTCCCGACAGGGACTAAGCAAGATAGCCCAAGGTACCGTTTTTCAGGTACCCTGGGTCTCCGGTCCGAAGGGAAAGAGAGCAAATTAGCCGAGGTTGTGCCCCTTGCTGTTCCCCCTTCAGTCCAGTCTTTACTGACCTGTTGTCGCGGGCGGGTCCCAGATTGTGGCAGCGATATGCTGCTCGGGTATTTCGGCCGTGGTGTAGTAGTAGATTGTAACGAGTTTACCGTCAGGCCGAACCAGTGTACGGGTGTAACCGAGGTCCCAGCTTCGACCATCGTCCCGGAGAACGATCTCGGGGCTCCATGATTTTCCCTTGTCATTACTGATCTTGGCGCGTATGCCGTACGGCTTCGCTCGGTATCCGTAGGTCAAAACCAGCCTGCCGTCTTTTAGCCTGGCGAGGCTCGGAGGATTTCCGTTGTCGTCCTTGGTGTCGGCCGCCTGCCCCAGCGAGGTCCACGTGACCCCTTCGTCGGCGGAGGCGAAAATCTCGATCCAGTTCTTATACTTCCCGTCACCCCCGGATTTCCTTCGCAAGGCGGTGACGAGGCTGCCGTCAGACAGCCTTACAGTGGAGGGCATCACTGAGCGCGCATCAACCGATTCCCCTGCCATCCAGCCAGCGAACTGAAAAGTCTTCCCGCCATCGACTGTCCGGGCGGCGAACGCACGGTCCTTATAGTTGCCTCCCTGGACTTCGGGCCGATTGGCAGACATGAAAACCAGGCATTCCTTGTCACCGGTCACGAGGTAGTCCGTTCGGGAAGTGAGCTCAAAGCCAAACGAAGGAAACAAATACGGTCCTTCCCAAGTCTTGCCCCGATCGTACGAAACGAAAAACTGGCCCTCCTTGTCACGCAGCTGCATCAGCGTGTGATTCCCGACCCTCAATACGAAATCCGGGTGACCGAAACGAATGCCGCCAGGGGAGGGAACGGGCTTTTCGCCGTCGCCAACATAACCTTCAGGATCTTCCAGCGTCCAGGTTTCACCGCCGTCCATGCTACGGGCGAGGACGCTCAACTCAGGCTTTTCGGTGTCTATTGAGTGTCCTCTCTCGTTGCTCTTGTAATAACCAAGAACGAAGCCAACCAGGAGTTCGTTTCCCCAAGCCCAGGCGCCGTTGTTGGCAGGCCATCCTGCAAAACGGCCCGGTTCTCTGTAAACAATCACGTGCCGGGCTGAACCCGGCGCCAATCGAATCTCGCGGGCGTCGGCCGAAGCAAAAAGAGCTGAAAAGAGAGCAACAGCGGAGAGTAGCCGTTTCATGCGCATCGTTTCCCTCATCATTTCGGCCGATATTATACTGAAATCTCACATGTGGTACATCAGGAATCCCTACCCCGGCACACGCCAGACGGAATCGACGAAGTACTTCCGGGAATCGTAAAAATCGGCTTCGATGACGAATCCGGCCCGGTGGGCGAGCCGTCGTATCTCGGGCTCGGAGTACTTGTGCGAGTGCTCGGTGTAAATCGGTTCTCCAAGAGTGAAGTCAAAGGTGGCGCACAGTTCCCGAATGAACACCGACTGCGGCACGAGGCTGATCAGGAAACTGTCGATACCGCCGTTCAACGGACTGTAGGTCGAGTAGTAGCAGAAACTGCTCGGATCAAAATTCCCACCTAATTGTCGATTAATTCTTCGCAACAGGTTCAAGTTGAATTCGGCCGTGACACCCTCGGAGTCGTTATATGCCCGCGTCATCGTCTCAATCTCTTTCCTGAGATCGAGCCCAATGATCAACCAATCTCCCAGGCTAAGTTCCTGACGGACCCCGGAAAGAAACGCCTCGGCCTCCGCCTGGTCGAAATTGCCGAGATTGGAACCCAGAAAGAGCACGATAGTGGGGCCGGACAGGTGGCTCTTGACCCAATGGAGTCCCGTTAAGTATTCGGCCACAATGCATCGGACATCGAGGTTCGGAGAATGCCGGCATAGAAAGCCCGTCAGACGTTCCAGTGCGGCTGCCGAAAGATCGATCGGGACGTAGGTTAGTTGGCGGTTTTCCGCCAGGATCGGTTCTATCAGATGGACAACCTTGCTGCCGTCTCCCGAACCCAGCTCCACGAGATTGAATTCCTCTTTGCCGATCAGCGCAGCGATCTTTCTTCCTGATCGGCCGAGGATTTCTGTCTCGCACCTCGTAAGGTAGTACTCAGGGAGCTTTGTGATCGAGCGGAAAAGCTCGCTGCCCTGCTCATCGTACAAGAACCGGCAGTGGAGTCGCTTCGGCGCCCCGGACAGGCCCGCGAGGACCTCAGCCTTGAAAGTCGCCAGCTCATCCTGATGCTGGGCCAAAACGAGACAATCGGTGCACTCTCTTTCCATGGGAGCGGTCTTAGAGATCATCAGCCAGCCGAATTCCAAGGAACTGCCATCTCTTATCGGGTTGAAAGAAGTTCCGGTAGGTGATGCGGAAATGGTCTTTGGGCGTGGCGCAAGAACCGCCTCGCAAGACCATCTGGTTGATCATGAATTTCCCGTTGTACTCGCCCAGCGGGCCTTGTTCGTGCCTGTAGGCCGGATAAGGCAGGTACGCACTTTGGGTCCATTCCCACACGTCGCCGAAAAGCTGTTGGATGTGACTGCTCCCATCCGGTGTGAGGGGTTTTGGCTGAAGCAATCCGCTGTCAAGGAAGTTCCCATCCTCTATCGCCTTGGCGCTTGCGTTTGCCGCCACCTCCCACTCCTGTTCCGTCGGGAGCCGCTTGCCCGCCCAGCTCGCGAAAGCCTCGGCCTCGTAATAGCTGACGTGACAGACCGGCTGATCAGGCTCAAGCGGCTTGAGTCCCTGTAAGGTAATCTCGTACCATTCCCCGTCCATTTGCTTCCAGTAAATTGGAGATGTCCAGCCATTCTGCTGCACAGCGTCCCAGCCATCCGAGAGCCAATGGCGGAAATCCGAATAGCCGCCATCGCAAACGAACTCCAGGTATTCTGCGTTCGTAACCAGCCGGTCTGCGAGCAGGAAGTCCTGAAGGAATACCTTGTGACGCGGCTGTTCATTGTCATAGCAAAAGCCGCCCGAATCATGGCCGATTTCGTAGAGGGCGCCAGGGAAATGAACATAGTTCATTGCCGGAACCCCGGTCCATTTCTGACTCCGGGCCTGGACCTGCCGATCGGCGGTTTCTCTCGCCTGGTAAACCGGGTGCAAAGGGTTAACGCCCAGGATGTATTTGATATCAGCTACAAGGAGCTCCTGGTGCTGTTGCTCGTGGTTGATCGCGAGCACAATCAGCCTGGAGAGATCTTCCCAGTCGGCTTCCGGGATTTCGTCAATGAAAGCCGTCATCGATTTGTCGATTGCCGCACGGTATTCGTAGACTTCTGCCACCGTAGGTCTCGAGAGGACTCCCCTTTGAGGCCGGTTCCACCTGTCGCCTAGCGATTGATAGTACGAGTTGAACAGAAAGGCATACTGTGGATGGTAAACCTTGTACCCGGCCTTCCTGTGTTGGAGGAACATGGTTTCAAAAAACCAGGTCGTGTGGGCAAGGTGCCATTTCGGCGGGCTCACATCTGTGATCGGTTGGACAACGTAATCCTCAGTGGCCAGCGGCGCGCACAAAGCCTCGCTCGAATGCCGAACCCTCTGGAAGTATTCAGCGAGTTGAGCTCTCTCGAGCGGCTGTGTCACGGAGCCGGACGCAATCGGCGCGGTCGCCTGTTGCACAGCGGTCCACCTCCTTTTTCTTTGGCTGGATTGATTGTCTTTCAGTATACAAAATTCGGGGACAGTCCCCGAATTTCACGGCTCATATTCGGTGAAGGCGTCGTGCGGATAACAATACATCCAGTGCTCACCCGGCTCAGCCGAGGCAATAACTGGATGTCCCGTTGTCCTTGCATGCTTTGTGGCATGGCGATTCGGCGAGCTGTCACAGCACAGCGTTGCTCCGCATTCCTGACAAGTACGAAGGTGGACCCATCGAGCTCCGATCTTCACACATTCATCGCACTCCGGGCGCTTGGCTCCTTTCACAATCTCTAACGCTTCCATATGAGAACAAAGTCCCTTAAGCATGGATCCTCCAGCTGAATTCCGAGGTTGCGGGCGATTTCAGACCACAGCTCTGGTGTCGGTCCGAAAATCCGAATCTATGAAAACAACGACTGGGCGACCTGCGCTTCGAGAGCATCACGATCCCATCCCGCCAGGTTTGCGGCGTTTTCGTAAGTCGTTTGCAAAAAATCGAGCAGGGTGTCATCCGGCGATTTGGATTGGCGAACGGCCTCATAGGGGAGCACAAATTCGCGATACTCCTCGCTGTAAAACGCCGCGCTCGGCTTGACAGTCGCCGCGGGGAAACCAGCCGGTTCCGGATAGGCGTAAGAGTAGAAAGCGGGATAAGCGATTGGGCCACCGCCGGGCCAGAAACCGCAACTGCTCACTTCGTGGGAGTAGGCGTCTCTGGTGATCCTGTCCGGCAGGTTGGGAATCCCACCCGGGTGCTCTGGCGCCCTTCGCCCGGAGAAACGCGTTACAGCAAGATCGGGAGCGCCCCAGAAATAATGGACCGGGCTGCACTTACCGATAAATCGACTCCGGAACCGTTTGAACACCCGTTCCGCCTGGCACAGGATTTTCCAGTAACGATTTGCGTATTCGGGGTCGTATTGGCTATGAACTTCGTCATCCTCGAATGGAATGGGATCAGGTACTTCATTAGGCTTCGGGAAGATCTTAATGCGCAGGCCCAATCCGTCCAGTTCCTGCATCACACGTCTGTAAAACTGTGCGACCGACTGCGACTTGAGAGGAAGCCACGCGGTTTGCCCGTCATTCGATTGAATATTCAATACATGATCGACAAAGTCGAAGTCGATCTGAAAGGTCCGATATCCGAATGGAATCGGGGTTGTTGTCAGGCCGCGAGCAGTGACGTAAAGAGCCACATGCCACGTGTGATTGATCCAAGGAGTCTGTACGAGCCGTATCTTACCGACGATCTGTGTCCACAGATGTAAAGTCGTACAGGTGTCGATCCATTCCTCAAGCGGAAGGCTTGGCCACTCTTCACGGGCAGTCGAATTCGGCATTGAAACCTCCTATGCCGAGGCAGGCGGCTAAAAACATCATACTGTCAATTGCCAGATAACTTGAACCCCAACTAAGCCTCACCTCAAATTTCTTGATGTCCTTACATTTATTTGATTGACATTATTGCCACGCTGCTGCTATAGCAGCGCTCAGACCAGGGAAAAACTATCAACTTCGGGAAATATCAACTTCAGAAACTGTCAAGGGAGGGTCCCATGTCGCACGGTCGCCGGAAGTGTCTTCTCATGTTCTCAGTTGTCGCGGTTCTTATTATTCTGCTCCCCAGCCAAGTATTGGCGCAGTTGATCATCAGTGAATTTCGGGTGCGCGGGCCGAATGGAGCGAACGATGAATATATCGAAATCTACAATAACAGCGGGGCCGACCATACGGTTGCAGCGGCGAGCGGAAGCGGCTACGGAATTGCGGCGTCTGACGGAATCACTCGCTGTACGATTCCAAACGGCACCGTGATCCCAAATGGGGGCCACTTCCTCTGTGTTAACAGCGTTGGGTATTCGCTTGCGTCGTACCCTGCCGGAACCGGTACCACCGCAACCGGCGATGCGACCTATACCACTGATATTCCCGACAACGCCGGCATTGCCTTGTTCAACAACAACACAGGGGGGGCGAGTTACAGCTTGGCGAATCGCATGGATGCGGTCGGATCGACGTCAGAGCCCAACACTCTCTACAAAGAAGGGACTGGCTACCCGGCCCTCGTTCCTTTCAACATTGATGACGCCTGGGTGCGCGATGCCTGCGGCAAGTCCGGGTCAATCATCGATTCGGGCCCTTGCACACAGGCCGGAGCGCCGAAGGATACTGACGACAACGCGGCTGATTTCATCTTTGTCGACACGAACGGCACGAGCGCAGGTGCAGGGCAGAGGCTCGGTGCGCCTGGGCCGGAGACTATGTCGTCCCCGATTTCACACCCAAATGCTTCGATCTCAAACACACGGCTGGATCCCTGCGCCTTTGACTACAGCTCGCCGAACTTCGTGCGGAACTTTACCAGCGATCCGGCGAGCAACTCGACGTTTGGTACGGTCGAAATCAGGCGGACGTTCACGAACAACACTGGCGGAAACATCAACCGTCTCCGCTTTCGAATCCTCGATTTGACCACCTTCCCAGCCCCGACAGGCACCGCCGATCTGAGGCCCCGGACCTCCGTTGCCGTCGTAGAAACCGTCGACCGTCCGCCCTGCGGCTCGGGAACCAGCAATGTGACGGTTGAGGGGACAATTCTTGAACAGCCCCCTTTCCAACCCAATGGCGGCGGATTCAACTCCTCGTTCAGTGTGAATACGGTGTCGTTAGCGACGGCCAACGGAGCATCGATAGACGTTCGATTCCTTTTCGGGGTTCAGCAGACGGGCGCTTTTCGCCTTGCGATCATTCCCGAGGCTTTGCCCGCTGGAGGCGCAGCGTCGGACGTGCTCTTCCTGAGCTGTCACACCGAAACCGGGTGCGCTCCAGCCGTCACCTCGATCATCCGCGCTGACGCCGACCCTACCGATGCAGCGTCCGTGAATTTCACCGTGACGTTTGATCGGGAAGTTACAGGGGTTGACGCCTCTGACTTCGACTTGACGACAACCGGAGTTGTTGGCGCGTCCATCGCCGGCGTAAGCGGTTCCGGCACCACCTACACGGTGACGGTCAATACAGGTGAAGGCAACGGCACGATAGGCCTCGATCTTATCGATGATGACACAATCGTCGATTTGGGGTCATACCCACTCGGTGGAATAGGGGCCGGCAATGGAAACTTCACGACCGGGGAGGTTTACACGGTCGTCAAGCCGCCCAACGTGACTGCGACGATGACAGCCGTCCTCGAGTCGGGTCCCGCCATCCGATACACGGTAACGCTTACAAACAGCGGCGGCGACGCCACCGACGTGATGTACGCAGACCCGCCTGCCGCAAACACTACTCTCCGTTCTGGTTCGGTCACGACGACGCAGGGCACAATTGTGACCGGCAATGGGGCGGGCGAGACAGCCGTCCTGGTGAACGTCGGGACGATGGCTTACAACGCAACTGTGACCATCAGCTACCTGGTGGATATAAATCCGGGAGTCCCTGCGGGGACGGTGTTGCTCAATCAGGGCACTGTCTCGGGTGGGAATTTCGCGGATGTCCCCACGGATGACCCTGGCAACGCAAGTGGCACCGATGATCCGACCGGGATCACGATAGAGGCCAAGCCGATACCGGCTCTTGACCTGACCGGCCTCCTCATGCTGGTGCTGCTCATAGCCGCCGCGGGAGCGTTAATTCTCTCTCGGAGGTAAGTCGTATTTCCTGGCCGGCTCGCGGGTGGCGCCAAACAACCACAGTCCGAGCCGGCCTTAGGATCAATTTGGCCCTCCTTTTCGCGTTCTAAGTCGCCGCGGGGGCTTCTGCCTTCGCGGCGGCTCTTCGGTCACATCCGGTGTAGAATCGCCTCATGAAGAGCCGAATTTGGGTACTCGCAGGCCTCGCGCTCATCGTGCTCGTCTTCCTGATTCCCCCGTTGTTCTCCGATTCGGGAATGGATACTGCGGACAACGCGGATGCGATCAGCTGCAAGCGGATTGCTGCAGATCAGTTGAAAAAGTAGACTTTCCAAACTGGAGGTGAATACGATGCGTTTCCGGCACTTTTGGGGACTTGGTGTAATCTGCGGCTTGTTAGGTACTGTATCGGCTCAGAATCTGTACGACCTGGCTGAAGCCGGCGTCGAAACACGCTGGCTTTCTTTCGAAAACCGCCTGGGCGACAAGGGGCAGGGAGGAATCGCGAACCTTGGACGGAAAGGATCGCCGTCAACGCGTATCAAGAGCGGAGAGACATTCACGATGGTGGATTTATCCGGTCCGGGAGTTATCCGGCGCATCTGGCTAACCGTCCGGGGCGATATCGAAAATCTGCGGGGGCTGGTCATTCGCGCCTATTGGGATGACTCGACTCTGCCTTCCGTAGAAGCCCCGCTTCAAGATTTCTTCGGGATTCCCCTGGGTCGCCAGGTGAAGTTCGAGTCAGCGCTCTTTTCAAATCCCGAAGGCCGTTCTTTTAACTGTTTTGTGCCAATGCCGTTCAAGAAAAGGGCGCTCATCACCATCGAAAACCAATCGCCTAAGGACTGCAACGCCTTGTTTTACGAAGTGAACTGCACAGTAGGGGACCGCCTTCCCGATGAAATTGGGTACTTCCACGCCCGCTACAGACGAGAGAATCCCACCACTCCAAAACGGGATTTTGAAATCCTTCCGCTGATTAACGGAAAGGGCCGTTTCCTGGGGTGTAACGTGGGAGTAAGGCCCGTAGGGAAGTATGGCGAGCCGTTCTGGTTTGGCGAAGGAGAAATGAAGATTTATGTGGATGGTGACGAGCAGTACCCCACCCTGGTAGGAACCGGGACCGAAGACCTGGTCGGGTCCGCCTGGGGTCTCGGCAGGTTCAATCACCTCTACCAGGGTTGCCTGCTTTCGGAGAAAGAGGACGGAGTCTGGGGCTTTTATCGCTACCACATTCCCGACCCGGTCTATTTTCACAAGTCAATCCGTGTCACGCTGCAGCAGATGGCGGGAGGGACTGCCGCTCAATTGCGGAGGCTTTCGCGGGAAGACTATCCGGAACTGGTGGCAACCCACAAGGTCTTCGATCCCGCCGTCGACGGCAAGGGGGACGACAACAGCTGGAACAACTTCGAGGCGCCACAGGACGTGAGCGCCACCGCCTACTGGTATCAGACCTTGCCGCCCCCTGACTTCCCTCCGCTTGAGCCGTATGCCGAGCGGATAAAGGACCTGGGACGAAAATAAGGCGCCATCCGAGTTTAGCTAATGCCTGGGCTCTGATGGTAGAGAGTTGACGTATCCAGCAATATAGCCCCGGTTCTTGACAGATAGTGGGACGTCTGGTAGCTTGAACCCAAGCTCTGGGCGGTACGCACTTCCCACATTTCGTACCGGGGCCGATTATGGCCTCGGTTCAACCCACCACTTAACCCGCCCGGTACGTGTCCCAAGCTGAGTTCCGATTCAGTAAATCGATTTCGTCTGTTGTCTTCCCCTTATCGCGCCGAAACCGGCTCGACAGTATGTGCAGATTTTTTGCCGAGGGAGTGACGAAAGAGTAATGAGAAGGGCCGCAACGAATAGTCGCAGAAGTCGACTATTCTCGGCAACCTCCTTTATTCGGGTCCGCTGGTGCGCCATCCTGAACCGCAGTCCGGCCCGGTCTATCTTCTTCCGGTGCGTGGTAGGCGCGGTGCTGCTGACACCCATTTCCGCCCTGGCAGCCGAAGTCGTCTTTGTGAACGGCGATCGCCTCACTGGAAAAATCGTTAGCGTCCTTGACGGCAAGCTGGTTCTCGAAACAGATGCGGCTGGCGAAGTCACCATTGACCTCAAGAAAGTGCGAACCATTTCCAGCGATGAGCCGGTCAAGATTCGACTCGCCGAAAGGGCGCCCTTTGAATCCACCCTTGCTGCCGGACCGGACGGGCAGGTGAGAATTCAGGAAGCTGTTGGCGCCGCCAGTCTCGTGTCTATTCAAGACATCACGGCGATCAATCCGCCAGTACCTGCCTGGTATCGGGAAATCGCTCTGAACACCATGCTCACCAGGGGCAATGCCGAGAGAATCGAGGCAGGTTTCAGGGCCGAACTGCAGAAAGACTGGGACTACGATCACCTGTTCTTTGGCGGTGAGTATTTTTACGGGCGCGAACGTGATGATGACTCGGAAGCGAAGTCCACAACCGACGATTTTGGCGAAGGGCATATCAAGTACGAACGCGACCTCACACAAAAGCTCTATTTTGAGGGAAGAACAAAGGTCTTGCACAACAGCCTGGCAGAGCTTCAGTACCGTCTGACTCCGACCACCGGCGTCGGCTACCGGTTGTTGACGGAATCGGGATTCAGCCTTTTCACGGAGCTGGGCATTGCTTATACCAGGGAGAATTACGACACCTTCGGGGCCCGGGATTTCTGGGGGCCCACGCTTGCGTACGGCTTAGAATGGACTCCTGCCGAATCACTCAACATATTCAGTGCGCTCGAGTATTACCCGAGCTTGGCGGATTTCACTGAAAACTTCCTGATCGATTTCTACGGCGGACTCCACGCCGACATTACCAGACGCCTCTTCTTGGAGTTCCGAGTCGAGTATTTCTACAACAATGAGCCAGCGGCCGGGGCCAGGAAGGGCGACTTCCGTCTGCTTCTGGGGCCTGGCTTGGGATTTTGATTGGAACGGAGGGAATTGTGCGCGAAGCAACCTTGGAGCATGTGCCCGTCGAGACGACGTTCATGCAGAGAGTGCTGAACGGTGTCGAAAGGGTGGGAAACAAGGTTCCCCATCCAGTCGTGATTTTCGTTCTGTTGATTCTCCTGGTGATCCTCGTCTCCCACCTTCTCTATCTGATGGGAACGGCTGTCACTTATGAGTTCATCAATGCAGAAACCCACGAGCTCGAGACTGGAACGGCCGCCGTACAGAGCCTGCTTACAGCGGACGGGATCCGCTTCATGTACGCCGGGATGGTTCAAAACTTCATGAGCTTCACCGCAGTGGGCGTGATCATTGTGGCGATGCTGGGCGTCGGTGTAGCCGAAGCAGCCGGATTGATCAAAGCCTTGATCCGGAAGCTCGTTATGGTCGCTCCAGCCAGCCTCTTGACGTACATCCTGGTTTTCATTGGAATCATGTCGAGCATTGCGGCCGATGCCGGTTACCTGGTCTTGATTCCTCTCGCAGCGGCAGCTTTCCATAGCGTGGGACGAAATCCGCTGGTCGGCCTGGCAGCGTCTTTTGCCGCCGTAGCGGCGGTCTTCAGCGTGAATATTTTCGTGAAACCGCTTGACGGCATCCTGATAGGAATCGCGAATGATGCCATTCACCTGACCAACCCCAACCTCTCCATTGGCTTGCTGTCAAACTTCTGGTTTTCCGCTGCCTCTGTTCTCTTGCTCACCTTCGTCACCTCTTTCATTACGGATAAGTGGGTTGAACCTCGTCTGGGAGAATATCGAGGAGAAGAGACGGGCGAGCAGAGCAAAGGCATAACCGCCGAGGAGTCGCGAGGATTGAAATATGCGATTTGGGCGCTGGTTGGCATCCTGGTTATCTTCGCCCTTCTGACATTGCCGCCTGGTGCAGCCTTACGCGATCCAGACACCGGAGCTCTCATCGGGGATTCTCCCTTCATGAACGGTCTGATCGTTTTCATCGCGCTGGCGTTCCTGGTGGTAGGGGCGGCTTACGGCATTGGGGCCGGAACCATGAAGAGCAGTGTGGACGTGGTGAATGCGATGGAAAAGGCGGTGGCTGGATTGGGCGGCCTGATCTT
>ERZ795047.2678-NODE-2678-length-16635-cov-6.999095_pt1 | contig 16635 bp, 21 predicted proteins | sample MGYA00375131_ERZ795047 | MGnify/ENA primary metagenome ERZ795047 (study PRJEB30176, sample SAMN05720228) | activated sludge metagenome | isolation source: Anaerobic digester | place: Japan | collected 2015-05-20 ...
GAGGAAACCAGAGAGCATTTCGGGGAAAATAGGCGTTTTTTCATCCACTACCAGTTCGAACATAAGTCCTATCCAAACGTGTACTCCGTGAAAGCAACCCTCATGGAACAAGACCATGACGGCCAGGTATGCGAAACCATATCATGCGTTGAGCTACCCAATCTCGACTACAGGGTAGCTAAACACCTGCTATCCGCAATACACAACGCTCCGGAACCAGTATTTCCGGCACATCTTCCGGATATCGCAAGGGATTTAGCATCTCAGATCATGTCAGACTGTAGCTTACCAGAAGAAGCAGCTAGTCCCTAGTTATATCGTCTAATATGTCATATAGTTCTATGAACTCGTCGGCGGCATCTACCAGCTCATCTGCAGCCTTGTAGTTGCATCTCGTATAGGCTTCCGGATGCTGAGTAGAAAGCACCTGTATGCGTACACCGCGCTGCGCCACAGCACGTACCAGTGGAACAAAGTCGCCATCACCTGAGCAAAGAATGTACTTGTCACATCGAGGAACCAAGGAAAGCATATCTATCGCCAGTTCCAAATCAAGATCAGCCTTTATCGCGCCGCCGGCGAAAACCTTAAGAGGCTTGCGAACGACCATGTAGCCATTGCGGTTTAGAAATCTATAAAACGACTGAGAACGACGTCTTTGACCTTCGAGATCCTCCTTAAGGGTGTGGAGATCTGACTGGGTTGAAAGTTTAACATACTGGTCAATGCTGTCTGTAGTCCATTCGCCGGTGTAGTAATAAGCCCTTATCAAAATACCTCGCCTAGTTAAATAGTCGAGCAGTTTCACAAAATCTACTTGAATCCCGAAAGCATCGTACGTAGCATACTTAAAGTTCCATCCGTCAATGAATACTGCAAGTCTAGTCATGGGAAAGTGATCTTCTTCCACAATGATTTCCTCCTAAATTGGTTTTGCTTAGATCTTTTTGAAAATCCTTTATTTACAGCGCCTAACAGGAAAAGCCAAAACACTCACTGGATTTTTGCTACAGAACATATGGTGCGCCCGGCGCGAATCGAACGCGCAACCTTTGGCTCCGGAGGCCAACGCTCTGTCCTTTTGAGCTACGGGCGCATTTATTCACCCAATTGCATATTAATATTATCTTCAATGACCCTTTGCTTCAATATGTAGGGGATGTGCTCTCAGATCTTGCCCAAAAGCATCAAGATCCCAACCACTACAAAAGCGCCCCCGGCACATAATCTGATAATATGCGGTGACACTATGTGGTATAGGCTAGCCCCCACCAAAGCCCCCACAAAAGAGGACAAAACAAGCGCAAGAGCAGAACCCAGGAAAACGCTCCAAACTGCCTTTTCAGAAGCTGCTAGGGCCATCGTAGAAAGCTGCGTTTTGTCTCCCAATTCAGCTAGAAACACAACCAAAAACGTTGATAGTACAGTCTCCCAATTCAATCTCGCGGGGCGTCCCAGCCCCATTCCCTCCTCTTGCAGATGCACTTTAGAGTCTATCATATTAGAACATATCCGAAGCGTCTACGTAAAGACGTGGAAAAGGAGCGGGTGTGTGACCGCTCCTTTTCCAATACATGCTAAAAAACTCAGGCCTTTATGATATGACGCCCACCATCTTCATGGCTGCCTCTAACGACGGAGTACCAATTTCCTGCAACTCATATCTAATACGTACTGTCGGCTTGTTTATCTTAACGACCCGACGCAGATCGATAGGCGTCGCAATGAGCACTACATCACAAGGAACCTTTTCTATTGTTTCTTCCAGTTCTTTAATCTGCTTGTCGGAATAACCCATGGCCGGCAGCAGAGGGCCTATGTGCTTATACTTCTCAAAGGTATGCTTGATTGAGCCAACCGCCCACGGTCGTGGATCAACTGTTTCCAAAGCACCCCATTTGCTGGCTGCAATCATTCCTGCACCATAAGGCATTTCGCCATGTGTAAGCGTAGGTCCATCTTCTACCACGAGAACTCGCTTTCCGGTTATTTGCTGCGGTTCGTCCGTAAATATTGGGGATGCGGCCTCTACGATAATGGCTTGAGGATTGACCTTCCTTATAGTATCTCTCAGCTGACCTACGTTTTTCGGATCAGCGGTATCTATCTTGTTTATAACGACAATATCGGCCATCCTTAAGTTGGTTTCCCCTGGATAGTACCTTACTTCATGACCCGGTCTATGCGGGTCTACCAGCACTATCTGACAGTCGGAACTGTAAAACGGCACGTCATTGTTTCCGCCATCCCACAGAATTACGTCCGCCTCTTCTTCAGCTCGCTTTAGGATCTCGCCATAGTCTACTCCTGCAAAAACTAATATTCCATTGTCGATATGAGGCTCGTATTCTTCGCGCTCCTCAATAGTGCACTTGTGACGGTCTAGATCTTCATAAGTAGCAAACCTCTGCCAAATCTGGTCCTCTAGATTGCCATAGGGCATTGGGTGACGAATGACCGCGGTCTTTAAACCTCTATCCGTCAAAATCTTGGCAACCCGTCTCGTAGTTTGGCTTTTGCCAACACCTGTCCTTATTGCGCATACAGAAATCACTGGTTTTTTTGATTTAATGCAAGTTGCCCTGTAACTTAGAAGACCAAAGTTAGCCCCCGCAGCAAGGACCGCAGAAGCTTTGTGCATAAGGTCTTCATAGGAAATATCGCTATATGAGAACACAACCTCGTCTATCTCGTGCTTCTCGATGAGATCGATTAGCTCCGATTCAGCATAGATGGGGATCCCGTTGGGGTATAATGGCCCGGCAAGTTTCGGTGGATACGTCCGGCCCTCTATATCAGGAATCTGGGTAGCGGTAAAACATACAACCTCGACATTCGGATCCTCCCTATACACAGTGTTGAAGTTGTGAAAATCTCTTCCTGCTGCTCCCATTATTATGATTTTTTTGCGTGCCAATAAACTTCCCTCCAAGTTATAGATACTATCTTTGCACTAGCTATGGGCTCGTGCGATCATATCCATATTTTCCCTACAAACTCTAACTCTCTGCCACAAGTTGGACAGGCCCTTTCTTTGAGGAAAGCGTGCTCCAATTCAAGTCCGCCTCGAGTCAGAAGAACCTGCCCGCAATTAGGACAACAAGTATCGGCATATCCTTTTTTCACAGCATTTCCGATGTATACATAGTGAAGGTCTTCCCTTGCGACATCTCTCAGCCTCTCTAAGGTAGAAAGCGGGGTCGGCGGAAGGTCGAGTTGATACGCAGGGAAAAACCTTGAAAGGTGTAGCGGTATCTCTTTGGAAATGCCTGAAAGCCAACGTGCTACTCCCCGCACATCTTCATCCGAGTCATTTTCACCCGGTATCACAAGGTATGTTACCTCAACCCAGGTCCCAGACGATAATGCCTCTTCAACCGTTCTAAGCACGGGTTCTATTCTTCCGCTCACCATGCGTCGGTAAAACTCATCATCCCATGCCTTCACGTCAATGTTCATCGCGTCGACAAAGGGCAAGAGATCATCAAGCGGCTCGGGCGATATATATCCGTTGCTTACAAGAACATTGGATAGACCCTTAGATTTCGCCAGCTGCGCGCACTCTAGCACAAACTCGTACCATACTGTCGGCTCATTATATGTATAGGCAATGCCAACACAGTTAGGATACGTTTTCTGTTGCAGAAGAGCTATTTCAACTATCTCTTCGGACGTGTACACGTAATAAGGGGGTTTCATCTGGGAGATCTGCCAATTTTGGCAAAATTTGCACTTTAGGTTACATCCATAAGTGCCGATTGAAAGCAGCAACCCTCCGGGATGAAAGTGAAACAGAGGTTTCTTCTCTACAGGGTCAAGACCAATCGAAGTAACCTTTCCGTAGTTTTCAGAGTAAAGACGCCCCTCATAGTTCTGCCTCACCCCACATATCCCGGTTTTGCCCGGCTCAATGGAGCACCCATGCGGGCACAGCCTGCACCTAACGACGCCTTCATTTCCGGACTCCCAGTGCAGAGCTTCCTTCAATCTCGATTAACCTCCCATGCTAGATTCTTTGAATTTCACGTGTACCTCTTTACCGTAAATTTGTATACTGTAACATCTTTATCGTACGGGTCGATGCCTGCTTTCCTCTTCGCAATGGAAAGCTGTTCAGATACGGTATCAACTCCCGGTAGATCTGGCAGAAGCAAACCTCTGCGATTTCCTTTCTCACATATGACACCGTATACCTTTGGATCGAGTTCTGAAAGGTCAGTCACTTTCACAGGCTCAGACAAGATGTCCACAGAGTATTCCAAAGCGTCGAGTTCATCCCGAGAAATCGGATGAAACCTTGGATCCCTGGTTGCCGCATTAATAGCGTTTATTACAATCTCTTCGGCTATATTGGATTGCGTAGGCTCTGTGGTGCCAATGCAACCCCTTAGATCCCCTTCTTTGTGAATGGTCACAAATACTCCGGCCCGTCCTCTGAATTCTTCAGGAATGTCTCCGATAGGGGGTATCTTGCCCTCTCGAATGTAAGTTTCAACAGTCCTGCGGGCTAAAGATACGGGATAGGATTCTTTTGAACGGAGCTTTTCTATCTTTTCCTGCCTAGCCCGGACGATCCTCTCTAGCCGCGAATATGACGGACTCCAATCCTTAGGAATAAAGAGCGCTACTGCATATCCAACCCCGAATGGCCCTTCATAGGATAGGATCTTAGGGACAACCTCTGCCTCATCGAGAGTGCCTAACATGATGCATATGGGTCTAAGCCCGCACTCGCCTGCATCTTGGATGAGGTCTGATGGCATAGTCAGGATATCCTCCACCGAAAACCTATCTAGGTACTCTACGAGAGTTTCGTCAAAGATCCTGCCCATCGGATTGTACCCGGCAGGCGCTCCGGGCTGAAGCCTATGGGAGAGGTCTCCCGAGGCCAAAACACCCACCTTCCTCCCCAATTCGGATGCGCTCTGAGTTATGATTCGGCCAAACTTGTAAAGATCCGAGTATCGGAGAAAGCCGATGTTCACAACCACAACAGGCTTCGAAAAACCATGCTTCTTCAGATAGTAAAGCGGGACCAAAACCCCGTGATCAAGTCTTGAACCAGCTCCATACCTAAGGACGTTACGTTTGTCTAGGATCACACACGGGATTGAAGAACGCTGGCTATTCTCTCTTATACGTTCGACTAATTCTAAGTCGGATTCTACCTCCAACTTGACTCTCCCGGCGCCAAAATCTCTGAAATCTCCCTGCAAGGTCTTGTTGCCGAGCATTGAAACTGCATCCGAAAACACGGGTCCGTGAGGCGTAATCACTATCAGAGCGTCAATGTCTGCGTCAGAGAAAGATTTCCCTAGCTCATCCATTGCACGTACAGTGTTCTTAGCGTTTTGTTCTTCTCCAAACCCCACCTCAGGAATTATGATCGCGGGATGGGGTGATAGACCTGCAAGAATTACATTACCTTGCATGATTCAAACCTCCTTTCCATAGATGAAATGCAAGTTCTCCGCACTGCACCGCTGAATGGTAGATGGTGTCTGAACAAAGATGCTCTGAATACGACCCATGGACTAAAGGAATGCTCCCAATTTATTCATTCTTGCATAACCCGGAAATTCCTTCTTTAAAACCGGTCGCAATTCAAAACATCAGGCAACGATTGAAACACTTGGCCGCCTTAGTGGTCACCGCTACAAAACGCCAAGATGGCATCATGTATACATTGCGCAAGAGTATCTTGATAGACAGAAGAACCCAAAAGCGCTTCTTCCTCGGGATTAGACAAGAACCCTAACTCTACAGTAACTGCGGGGACTTGAGTGTTATCGAGCATAAAGTGAACTATCTCATCTGAAACCTCGCGCGAAGTACCTGTCTTTGCCTCTAATTCCGTCTGGATCAAGTCAGCCAAATAACCGGACAATTCGTTGTTTGCGCTGTTCCAAAAAACCTGCGCACCTTTTATGTGGGGGTCTTTATAATCATTACAGTGGATCGACACAACGATCGTAGCATTTGAATCTTCAATAAGGGATAGTCTATACGCCGAACTCCCGGTTGCTTCCTTTTCTTCAATCTCGTCGCTTGTGCGAGTGTAGACAACCTTAGCGCCGGAGTGTTCCAGCTTTTGTCCCAAAAGCAAGCTTACATCCAAAACGATATCTTTTTCGAAAAACATCGAACCGCAAGCACCAGGGTCAATGCCTCCATGCCCAGGATCGATAAGCACAATTTGCCCTGCAAGTGGGCCGATAGCTAGAAATGGAACCCCGACTGGATTCCCGGTTACTCGAAAAAAACAACCGCATGCAACCAGCGTAAGAAGTACGGCAATGGTCGATTTATGCCAAAAAAGGGGCCTGCGTTTCCGCTTGCCCCGTCTTCTTTTAGTTCTCACCATTTCCACGGCACCCCTCGACATTTCAGTATTCGATGCCTGAATCCATAATACACCCTGCACAAGCCGCAGGGAACTCGCCGTGGCCGACTATTTATATTAACGCTTGGAAAACTGCGATGCTTTTCTTGCCTTCTTGAGCCCGTATTTCTTGCGTTCCTTCATCCGAGGATCGCGAGTAAGGTACCCTGCCTTCTTGAGCACGTCGCGGTAATTATCATCTACCTGCAACAAAGCTCTTGCGATACCATGCCTCGCTGCTCCTGCCTGCCCACTCAAGCCGCCTCCTTCTGCCTTTATGTAGACATCAAACCTACCTTCGGTTTGAGTCAAACGCAAAGGCGAAACAACATGAGACTCCAAAACAGGATCAGCGAAATAATCAGAGAGTTCCTTGCCGTTACAAGTAATTCTACCTGTGCCGGGCAAAACCCTTACCCTCGCCGAGGCGGTCTTTCTCCTACCTGTCGCCATTATAGAACTCATTCTCTATATCCCTCCCTGCCACAACTCGGGTTTTTGAGCCTGATGAGGATGCGTAGAACCCTTGTACACAAAGAGTCTCTTCTCGATCTTCTTTCCAAGACGATTTCTGGGAAGCATACCCTTGACTGCAGTCTCTACAACCCGTTCTGGAAATTTCTCCATCATGATTTTATATGGGATGTACTTATCTCCGCCAGGATACCCCGAGTGAGTAAAGTATATCTTTTGATCTCTTTTCTTACCGGTCAATGCAACAGCCTTTGCATTGATTATTATCACACTGTCACCCATATCAACAGAAGGGGTGAATTCAGGTTTGTGTTTTCCCCGAAGCAACGTAGCCGCTTGAGAAGCAACCCTGCCGAGGGGTTTACCCTTTGCATCGATAATCCACCATTTTCGCGGAACCTCACCTGGTTTAGCCATGTAAGTTGCGCCCAATGTAAAAACCTCCTTATGCCACCGTACAAGCAATACTCATTCTAACCATGCTCATTTTTCGGGTCAAGAGAATTGAACTCTTTCAAGGCAGAGCCCCTTGCCTGGCACACACCTGCCTATCTTTACGTCCTCGTTCTTTCTTCCCGTGTCCAGCGCTTCTCTAACCGTCCCGGGCGGAAGGTACCCTCTTCCTACGTCAATTAAGGTCCCTACCATTAACCGTATCATTCGATACAGAAATCCGTCTGCAGTAACCCAAAACTCCCACAAGACATCTTTTTCGTCCTCTATGTCCCTTCTTATCCATCTCGCTTCCGAAACGTTGCGCACAGTTGTTTTTGCTGAAGACCCTTGGTTTCTGAAATTACTAAAATCGTTTGCACCCAGAAACTCTACTGTCTCCTGAACCATCAAATCAAGATCCAATGAACCCGGATACCACAAAACATACCTATGAGCAAATGCCAAAAGTTCTTTCTTTCGCCATATCCTATAGCAGTAAGTTTTGCTCACCGCGTCTTTCATCGGATTAAATCCTGGTGAAACCAAATGTGCCGCATTTACGATTATGTCCTCGGGAAGCAGTCCATTCAGAGCCCTGGGCATCCTTTCAGCGGGAATCGATGATGAGGTGTCAAAGGCAATCACCTGCCCTCTCGCATGCACTCCCGCATCCGTTCTGCCTGATGCGCGGACCTTGACCGTATGACCCAACAATTCTTCCAAACGGTCCTCCAAAACTTCTTGAATTGTCAGAAATCCCGCCTGTCGTTGAAATCCTGCGTACCTAGTTCCGTCATACTGAATGACCATCTTAATCCTGCTAGTTCCCATAGCCGCTACCTGCTCGCCCAATCACGAAACGACCTGTCCGATTACAGATCCAAATCTGACCCTTGTATAGATCACAAGGCATGACATCAACACAGTCATACCAATAGCTACAAAGTCCTTATTGGTTAGCTTAAGTTCCCTCATCCTGGTTCTTCCTTCACCGCCGCGATAACAACGAGCCTCCATAGCCATCGCCAATTCATCGGCTCGCCTGAAAGCGCTAACAAAAAGAGGGACCAAAAGCGGTACCAAGCTCTTCGCCCTTTCTATCATGTTCCCTGACTCGAAATCCGCCCCTCTGGCCATCTGGGCTTTCATGATCCTGTCTGCCTCTTCTAGCAGAGTAGGTATGAATCTGAGTGCTATTGTCATCATCATCGCGATCTCGTGTGCAGGGACCCCGATTCTTGTCAAAGGCTTTAATATATCCTCAAGCCCATCTGTAAGCTCAATAGGAGAAGTAGTCAACGTAAGAAGCGACGTAAACGCGATAAGGATAATGAGCCTAATCCCTATGAATAGCCCCTGTATAAGCCCGGACCATGTTGCCTTGAGAGGACCTATTTCAAACATCGTCGGCCCCGGCGTTAGAAATAGGTGCAGAGCCATTGTGAAAATCATTATGAAAATGATTGGCCTTAGACCTCTTAGGAGCATTCTTATCGGAACTTTTGAAAGAAACACGCACATCAAAGTGAAGATGCCTGCCACCAAGAACCCATAGAAGTTATTGCCTACAAACAAGATTATCATAAACATTATGGATATAAGTATCTTGGCCCTTGGATCTAAAGAGTGCACTATCGAGTTTGCAGGGTAATACTGACCAATTATCGCTCCGCTCGAAATCATGCCAACGCTACCCCCTCTATACCCAAGTGAGACGCGATTTCTTTGTAGGCTTCTTCCACAGTCAGGACATCTTCCCTAACACCCCAGCCTTTTTGTCTTAGTTTCTGCATAAGCAACGTGACTTCAGGAGGCTTGAGACCTATAGATTCGAGAAAGGCGCCTTGTGTAAAGACTTCTCTCGGCGACCCATCTCCAACTAGTTTGCCTTCGTTAAGGACCAAAATCCTATCGCAAAAATAGGCCACATCCTCCATGTTGTGGGACACTAAGACTACAGTAATCCCACTTTCATGCAACCTCTTAATGTTATCTAATATGTCTCTTCTGCCCCTTGGGTCTAGTCCCGCAGCAGGTTCATCCAAGACAAGGACCTGAGGATTCATCGCCAATATACCGGCTACGGCAACTCTTCTAAGCTGTCCCCCTGACAGTTCAAAAGGCGAACGAGACAAAAGTTCAGGGTCAAGTCCTACCATCTCTCTGGCTGCTTCTACACTGCTTTTTACCTCATCGGCAGAATACCCAAGATTCCTTGGGCCAAAAGCTATGTCATCGAAAACCGTTTCTTCGAACACTTGCTGCTCGGGATACTGAAATACCAGGCCAATCTTTTGCCTTATTTTCTTCAGGCTGACATCCTTTGACCATATATCGACCCCGTCAACAAGTACAGTGCCGGAAGTAGGCTTCAAAAGTCCATTAAGATGTTGAATCAAAGTCGACTTGCCGGACCCGGTAGGGCCTATGAGGCCGATGAATTCCCCGTCTTCTACGGCAAAAGAAACATCAGAGAGAGCAAAGGCTTCCGTCAAAGCCCCTTGCGTGTATATGTGACTTAGGTTCCTTACTTCAATTGACATAACTCATCCACCAGTTCATCTACATTCAGTGCGCCCGGATCAATTCCTATACCACTAGAAGCCAGCATATGAGCAAGCTTACCTATAGGCGGAACATCGAGGCCAAGGGCAGACAAAGTCTCTTCATCTTCAAACACTTCCCTTGGTGTTCCTTCCATCACGATCTTGCCTTCATCCATCACTACGACTCTATCGGCATACAAGGCCTCGTCCATGTAGTGGGTTATATGGACAATTGTTATGGCCATTTCCTGGTTAAGCTTAGTTATGGTTTCCATTACCTCTTCTCTGCCACAAGGATCGAGCATCGCAGTAGGCTCATCGAGGATTATGCACTTTGGCTCCATAGCTAGTATCCCCGCAATAGCCACTCTCTGCTTCTGGCCTCCGGACAGAAAGTGTGGTGCATGATGAGCAAATTTGCTCATACCTACAGACTCAAGCGCCCGTGCCACTCTTTCTCTAATTTCCTTTGGGTCAACGCCCAAATTCTCAGGGCCAAATGCCACATCCTCTTCCACGACAGTGGCTACGAGCTGATTATCAGGGTTTTGAAACACCATGCCCGCGTTCTTTCTTATCTCCCATGTAAACTCGGGGTCCTTTGTGTTCATCCCAAAAACCCAAACGTCGCCCTCATCCGGCAAAAGAAGCGCGTTTATATGCTTAGCCAAAGTGGACTTGCCCGAACCGTTGGGCCCTAGGATGGCAACAAATTCTCCCTCGTCTATGACAAGGTCCACGCCAGATAGCGCCATTACCCTATTCGACTCGTCTACCTGGTAGGTATGGGTCAAACCCTTTATCTCAATACGACTGGCCTGTACATTCATTTTTCCATTCAACCTTCTATTTCTCTGGCTCAACGAGCTCCAATATGGCCATTGGAGATCCGTCTCCCCGTCGCTGGCCGGTTTGGATTATTCTGGTATATCCGCCCTGGCGATGTGCATATCTCGGTCCTATGGTCTCAAATAGTTTGGTCACTGTACTCTCGTCACTTATATATGCAAGCGCCTGTCGCCTAGCCGCAAGCGTATCTTTCTTTGCGATGGTGATCATCTTTTCGGCAATAGGCTGCGATTCTTTAGCTTTTGCAAGAGTAGTTTCTATCCGTTCGTTCTCCAATAGCGACGCTACAAGGCCGCGAAGAAGCGCCTTGCGTTGCGCAGTAGGCCTGTCAAATCGTGAATAGCCCAACTTCGTCTCCCCCTCATTCCTCTTCCAGGCGAAAAGCTAACCCTAGTTCGGCCAGCTTCGTTTTTACCTCTTCGAGGGACTTTTTGCCCATGTTTCTAACCTTAGAAATCTCTTGTTCGGTTTTCTGTATGAGCTGCCCAACCGTGTCTATGTTGGCCCTTTTGAGACAGTTGTACGCCCTCATTGAAAGTTCCAACTCTTCCACAGGCATTTCAAGCAGTTTTTCGAATTCCGACTTTTCCTCGAATTCGTCTTCCACAACTTCTTCTTCGGCATCAACTGAAATGTTGCGGAAAAGCTCGAGATGACTGATCAATATACTAGCCGCCGTTTCCACAGCTTCATCAGCCCTTAGACTTCCGTCGGTCCAAACCTCAAGTGTCAGCTTGTCGTAGTCGGTCCTTTGCCCAACACGGGTATCTTCCACCTGGAAATTCACTTTAGTGATTGGTGTAAATCTCGAATCTATAGCTATGACGCCTATAGGTTGGTTTATGCCCTTGTTATCCTCTTGAGTAACATATCCACGTCCGTCTTCAATGGTAAGCTCCACAAAGAGCCTGCCGCCTTCGTCCAGTTCTGCAATATGCGTATCAGGATTGATGACCTCTATATCAGGATCTGAAACGACGTCATGACCTGTGATAATCCCCGGCCCCTCCTTGTCGATACGGGCATATTTCGTACCGGGACTGTGTAACTTAAAAACCAGTTCTTTGATATTGAGTATTAGGTCAGTTACATCTTCTCTCAGTCCAGGTATGGTAGCAAATTCATGGAGCACCCCGTCTATCCTGATTCTTGTAACCGCAGCACCGGGCAATGACGACAGCAAGACGCGTCGCAGTGAGTTGCCCAAAGTGACGCCGTATCCTTCTTCCAGAGGTTCTACCACAAATCGCCCGTATCTCTTGTCAGGCGAGATCTCCTCACATTGAATTCTTGGCTCGATCAAGTCAAACAATATGTGAGCCCCCTTTGTTTAACACACTTTCCTTGAATGAACTACTTTGAGTAAAGCTCAACGATAAACCGCTCATCCGCAGGAACATCGATTTCTTCCCTCTCGGGCAATCTCACAAATACAGCCTTCCAGTTCTGAGGGTCCAAAGAGATCCAGGCAGGCGGAGTATAATCTGCAAGGTACTCGGCCAGCGATTTGAACTTTTCCATTTTCAAAGACCTGGGCCTGATGGAAATCTCATCTCCGGGATTTACTAGGTACGATGGAATATCGACTTTGCGCCCGTTGACCGCCACGTGGCCGTGATTTACGATTTGCCGCGCTTCATTCCTTGATCTGGCAAATCCTGCCCTGTAAACTACGTTGTCAAGCCGTCTTTCCAGGTTTTGAATAAGAGTCTGACCCGTTACCCCTCGGACCTTAACAGCTTGTTTGAAATACAGCCTGAACTGTTTCTCTCCGACTCCGTAGAATCTTCTGGCTTTCTGCTTTTCTCTAAGCTGCAAACCATACTCGCTCGGACGTCTTGTCCTTGTATGCATCCCTGGAGGCAAAGGTCGCTTTTCCAGAGTGCACTTTGTATAGCACTTATCACCTTTAAGGTATAGCTTCTGACCTTCTCGTCTGCACAATTTGCAAACTGGTCCAGTATATCTACTCATTTTTGGCCTCCCTCAAACTCTTCGCCGCTTCGGCGGACGACATCCGTTATGCGGAACAGGAGTGACGTCCTTGATAACAGTCACTTCAAGACCCGCGGCCTGCAAAGCCCGAATAGCTGCTTCTCTCCCCGAACCCGGTCCTTTTACACAAACTTCTACTTCTCTCATCCCCGCATCCAATGCTTCTTTTGCTGCGGATTCTGCCGCCAGCTGCGCTGCGAAAGGCGTGCTTTTCCTGGAACCCTTAAACCCTTGTTTCCCGGCAGAAGCCCAGGAGACCGCACCGCCGTTTTGATCAGTTATGGTCACAATCGTATTGTTAAACGTGGATTTGATATGTGCCACGCCTCTTTCTACGACACGCTTTTCCTTTCTCCTTACCCTTTCTTTCCGTCTGGCCAAGTCTTATCTAGCCTCCTTGAATTCTATTTTTTGCGTCGTACACCGACGGTCTTCTTCGGACCCTTACGCGTACGAGCGTTTGTCTGAGTTCTTTGGCCTCTAACCGGCAATCCACGTCTATGCCTCAAGCCTCTATAGGTTCCAAGATCGATGAGGCGTTTGATATTGAGTTGCTCTTCCATCCTCAAATCGCCTTCAACCTTATAGTTGTTGTCAATATAGTCTCTAATTCGTGCGACTTCCTCTTCGGTAAGATCTCTTACGCGAGTATCAGGATCAACTCCGGTAGACTCCAGAATCTCCTTGGCACGACTCGGTCCAATACCGTAGATGTACGGAAGGGCAGCGAAAACTTTTTTATCTCTAGGCAAATCGACGCCTGCTATACGAGCCATATAATCTCACCCCCAGTCAACCCTGTCTCTGTTTGTGCTTTGGATTAGAACAAAGCACCATTACTCTGCCGTGGCGCCTAATAACACGGCACTTGTCACACATCTTTTTCACAGAAGGCCGGACCTTCATATGAGTAACCCCCTCTTTCTTAAAGGGAAGATATCCCCTTGTCCTCACTTAAGACGACGGACAATTCTGCCGCGGGTAAGGTCATATGGGCTCAGTTCTACGAGTACTTTGTCACCTGGAAGAATCTTGATGAAGTTAATCCTCATCTTTCCAGAGATATGAGCCAAGACTACATGCCCACCTTCAACCTCTACCCGAAACATGGCATTGGGAAGCGGCTCTATTACTCTGCCTTCTACCTCAATGCTGTCTTGCTTCGGCATATTATTCCCCCTCATTGATACGAATTATTAGTGATCCAAAACCTACGCTAAACCTCAGTCAGACACACAGGTCCTTCTTCAGTAATGGCCACAGTATGCTCAAAATGAGCCGATAAAGAACCGTCTTTAGTTACAACATGCATGTCTGGGTAAGTAATGACCTCCGAACTTCCGATATTGACCATGGGTTCAATAGCTATAACCATGCCGGGACGCAGAATTGCGCCTTGCTTTCTGTTGCCGTAATTGGGCACAAGCGGATCCTCGTGCATGGCTCTGCCTACGCCGTGGCCTGCATATTCTTTGACTACGTTATACCCATGCCCCCGAACAAATCTTTCGATTGCATACCCGATGTCGCCGACATGTGCGCCGGGTTGGGCGGCTTGAATTCCGGTATAAAGAGCTTCTTTGGTAACTTGAATAAGCCGCAAGGCTTCTTTGGATACCTCGCCCACAGGAAAAGTGGCCGCGGTATCGCCCACAAATCCTTTGAACGTAGCTCCTACGTCTATTGATATGATATCGCCTTCTTCCAACCTTTCTTCTCCGGGTACACCGTGTACGACGACTTCGTTTATTGAAGTGCATAAAGAACACGGAAATCCATTATAACCCTTAAAAGTTGGAATAGCACCCCTACTCCTTATGAAGTCTTCCGCCGCCTTGTCTAGGTCTTTCGTGTAGACTCCAGGTCTTATCATCTCGCCGACCATAGCCAAACATTCTCCTGCAATCTGACCGGCCATGCGCATAATAGACAGATCCTCTTGAGTCTTAAGAACAATCATTCCTCTATCGCTTCCTTTATGAGTCCTCTGTCTGAGAGGGATGCGATGACTCGCTTACACACGCATTCTACTTCACCACAACCATCTATCGACACGAGTATTCCGGATTTCATATAGTACTCACGCAACGGTTCGGTTTCCTCGTGGTATACCCGAAAACGTTCCCTAACGGTATCTTCTTTGTCATCTTGCCGAGTTACAAGATCGCCGCCACAAACATTACATTTTCCCTCAACCTTAGGCGGATTCAGTTTAAGGTTGTAGGACCTACCGCACTTGGAACAAACCCTACGCGTCCTTGACCGATCCAATAGTTCCTCCTGAGGGACAAGCAGATCGATCACTAGGTCGAGGTGCTGCCCTTTCTCTTCGAGGATAGACTTGAGCGCCTCTGCCTGAGCCAGATTCCGCGGGAACCCGTCTAGCACAAACCCTTTCTGAGCCTCCGGCGAGTTCAGCCTCTTTTCGATAATTCGAACTGTAATATCGTCAGGAACCAGCTGGCCTCTAGCCATTATCCCCTCAACCAAGCGGCCAAGTTCTGTACCTTCTTTGACTTCCTGCCTGAAGATATCACCAGGTGCAATATGTAGCAACCCGAATTTCTCCGCTATCATCTTTGCCTGAGTTCCTTTACCTGCACCCGGTGGCCCCAAAAACAAAAGTCTCACTATGCTCTCCTCACTTTAAGAACCCGTCATAATGACGCATTACTAGTTGGGCTTCAATCTGCTTCATAGTCTCAAGCGCCACACCTATAACAATCAGCATTGCTGTGCCACTTAGGGCTTGAAAACCGGGCAAGCCAGTCAGCTGCATCATAAAACTGGGCAGGATCGCAACCAACGCCAGAAACAAAGCACCTACAAAGGTGATTCGATTGACTATCCTGCCTAGCATATCAGCAGTCGGCCGCCCTGCGCGTACACCCGGAATGAAACCGCCATATTTTCTTATGTTATCCGCCACGTCTACCGGGTTAAACACCATAGACGTGTAAAAGAACGTAAACGCGAATATCAAAGCAGCATAGATTACAGTATACCAAGGCTGCGAGTAATCAAAAAACGCCGCCAACGACTTAGCCCAAGGAGCTTTGATAAACGTTGCCAAGGTAGCCGGAAGCGCTAATAATGAAGACGCAAAGATTACCGGAATAACGCCTGCCTGGTTTATCCTTATTGGGATATGGGTAGAATAGCCGCCCATCATTTTCCTGCCGATGACTCTTTTGGAGTATTGCACAGGCACACGACGTTCTCCCTCAGTAACCCAAATTACTGCAATCAATGTTCCAAGGGTTATAGCGAGCAATCCTATCACATTGTACCATTTGGTCTGTCCCGACTTCAACAGAACATATAGGGTGCCTAGCTCCCTTGGTACTCCGGATACAATTCCGCCGAAGATGAAGAGCGAAATACCGTTGCCTATACCTTTTTCGGTAATGAGCTCTCCTAACCACATTAGAAACACCGTGCCTGCCGTAAGGCTAAGCACAGCCTCTACTACCAGCCAAATCGAAGTCGATACAAGAGCCCCCTGAGCCCTGATGCCCAAAGTCATACCGGTCGCCTGTATAGCAGCAAAGATCACCGTGCCATATCTTGTATAGTCCTGGAGTTTTTCTCTTCCATCTTCTTCTTTCGACATATCTTCCCATTTTGGAATAATCATGGTCAGAAGCTGCACGATGATGGAGCTATTTATGTAAGGATATATACTCATCGCAAACACAGAATAGTTCCTCATAGCGCCACCTGAGAAAAGGTCCATGAAAGCAAACAAGGTGCCTTGCTCAAACAAACCGGCTATAACTTCGGGAATTATGCCCGGCACGGGTATTGCAACTCCAGCTCTAAAGACGATAAGCATACCTATGGTAAAAAGTATCCTTCTCCTCAGATCCGGAACGCGCCAGGCATTTTTCATCATAGAGATCATCTATATCACCTCGGCTCTGCCGCCTGCGGCTTCGATCTTCTCCTTCGCAG
>ERZ795047.2679-NODE-2679-length-16629-cov-5.835103_pt1 | contig 16629 bp, 14 predicted proteins | sample MGYA00375131_ERZ795047 | MGnify/ENA primary metagenome ERZ795047 (study PRJEB30176, sample SAMN05720228) | activated sludge metagenome | isolation source: Anaerobic digester | place: Japan | collected 2015-05-20 ...
GGCCTCCGAGGTAAATGTGGTGAAAACCTTTTGCGGCCGGTGCTCTTTTGAAGAGATTGGCGATTGTTTCGTCTGCGAAAAATGAGAGGAGCAGGGCGCGCAAATGTTTGTTATCCATTTTGTCTACAAATCCCATCAGTTCATGAAACATGGTGTCCGGATCTGTTTGCGCGCTGGGCAGGTAATCGGCCGGTTCTGTTTCATCCGCCGGGATGGTCTTGATGTTATTGACAGTGATTTGCAGGGTGTTTTTGTAACTTACGGCGCGACCTTCGACGTGGACAATATCGCCCCGCTTGAATTGTTTGTCCAGGTCAGGGGCGTTTTCCCAAATCTTGCCGTCTACCTCGCCGGTTTTGTCTTTCAGTCTCACATTTAAATAAGGCGAACCCTTTTGCGAAAAAGCCATGTTTTTCTCCGCGACCAAAAAAGAAGACGAAACAAGATCCCCCTGCTTGATGTCTTTGAGGAAACGATTTTTTTCTTTCAAATGACAACCCGCCTTTCGTGAGTGTAGATGTTCATTTTTCCTCCGCGAACATAACCGATCATGGTGATGCCCAACTGATCGGACAATACAACGGCGTTTGCCGTCGGCGCGGAATGCGAAACGATAACCGGGATGCCCATATGCCCAACCTTGTAAACAATTTCGGAAGAAATTCTGCCCGTGGTTAAAATCATTGCTTTGGACAGATCCAGGTCGTTGAGCAGGGCGTGACCGCCGAGCATGTCAATGGTGTTATGCCGTCCGATGTCCTCGCGCAAAACGATCATTTTTCCGCCCGCGGCAAGAGCGGAGCAATGTGTTCCGCCGGTTCGGTTGTGAATTTTGGAATTGTTCAACAGCTGATCCATCAGTTTGAGAATCACGGACGTTTGAATGATGGCGTGATCGGTCGTCAAAAGAGGGTTGCGCGTTTCTTGAAGCAGAAATTTCCCCCGCGCACCGCTGGATGCAATGTTCTTTACGGTTGTGCCGCTTGTTTTTTTCTTCTTCTCCAACATGATATTGACGCGGTGATGTCGGGCGTCAATATCAAGCTTGAGGATGTTTTTCCGGGAAGAAATTATCTTTTCCGATCTCAAAAAACCCGCCGCCAGCTCATCCAGGTGATGGCCTGCGCAGGCGATGTTCGCGTAGAGTCTCCCGTTAATCATCACCGATAACACGACTTCCCGAACCACCTGTGCGGATTCAGGTGTGATCGTCTGGTCGTCGGCGCGCCACATTTTTATTTTTTTTATAAGATGCTGGCTTCTGTTCACGATTGTTTCCTCAGAACCCGATGATCGCCGACCCGGACGGTTAGTTTCGTCATATCAAAGTATTCCATCAGGGGAATGATGTATTTTCGCGAAAGCCCCGTCAGCTCCTTGAAGGTCGCCGGCGTGGATTTGCCTTCTTGCATGAGAAGCCGCAGGTAATCATCCTTGAGTTTTTCGATGTTATCTTTGAAAAAACACAAATCCTCATTGATTTTCACCAAACTGCCCTCTTTCATCATGAGGTTAATGATATTCTGCGCCTTTTTTTTGTCTGGAAATCTGTTCAATACATCCTCAAGAGAGGGGGGAGCCAAGCCGGCTTGTTTGTAGATGTTGGCGATATCCTGGCGTACAGCGTCCAAATCGCCGGAAATGTCCACCTTATGCCGGAAAAGCCTCACGCTGTCTCTGTCGCTTACAATCGTTTCCTTTTTTGCCAGGGAGTGCAGAATCATGTTGAATAATTTTGGCGTGGCTAATTTTCCTACAGAAGCTTTGAGCTCTTCTTTGGGCATGCCTTCCCGCAGGGGATTTTTTTTGTGATATTCCTCGAGATATTTGACAATCAATACCTCCAATTGGCTGAAAAACATTGAAGAAATAACCGTTACGTCCTCGCCATCCAGCAAAAAGGCTTTTTTGTCCGCCAGAAAGAGATTGATGGTTTCCTCAACTTTTTTCCTGTTGACACCCAGCCTGAAAGCCAACAAACGGGGATTGGCGCCGTTGTAGCCGCAGCGCTCCAGCATGACGGAGATCTTTTCCGTGAGCGTTCCGTTCCTGAGAGTGTTGAGTTCTTCAATGACTTTCTGATTCATTCTTTTGTGTTTTGCGGGTAACGGATCTACGATTTGGCCGCCGCCGATTGTTGTGACCGGAGAATAGCTACGCAAGACAAAACGGTCACCGGCAACCACAGCGACCTGATGGGACAGGACCAGTTGCGCCCAACCTGTTTGTCCGGGCGCCAGTTCATCTTTTTCAAGCAAAATGAGACGCGCGATGACTTCACTGGTTCCGGTGTGCAGACGCACCAGCGCCCGGTTTTTGATGCTTTTGGGATTGGAGGCAAGAAATTCCAGAAAGACATCCAGACGTTGAGAAGGCCAGATCGTGTGCGGACGCGCAACGATATTTCCTCTTTCAATGGAAGATTTTTCGACTCCCTGCAAATTAATGGCTGTTCTTTGGCCTTTCCATGCTTGCTCCACCGATTGATTGTGAACCTGGAGACCCCGAATGCGGGCTGTGGTATTCAGAGGCAGAATCTGAACTTCTTCGCCTTTTGCGACATGATCGGAAACTATTGTGCCGGTTAAAACCGTGCCGAAGCCCTTGATGGTAAAGACTCTGTCGATCGGCAGGCGGAAAATGCCGTCGCCTGTTTTGTCGGCGATATCGTTGACCGTTGCATGGATGGCTTCAACAAGCTCCTGCAACCCTTGTTCTTTCACCGCAGAAACTGGCACGATCGGCGCATCCTGCAAAAAAGTATTTTTAAAAGAAGCCTTGATTTCTGTTTGCACCAGTTCCAGCCACTCTGGTTCAACCAGGTCGATCTTTGTGAGAGCGATGATTCCCCTGGAAATTCCCAGCAGCGAGCAGATTTGGAGATGCTCTCTTGTTTGCGGCATGATTCCCTCATCGGCGGCGATCACCATCATAACCAGATCAATGCCGGAGGCGCCGGCGACCATGGTTTTGACGAATTTTTCGTGACCGGGAACGTCCACGATTCCGAGGGTTTGTCCGGAAGGCAGGGTCAGGGAAGCGAATCCCAGTTCGATGGTAATACCTCTTTGTTTTTCCTCTTTCAAACGATCCGTGTCGGTGCCGGTGAGCGCTTTAATTAAAGCGGTTTTTCCATGATCGACATGTCCCGCAGTTCCAAGAACGAGATGCTTCATTTATTTTCCTTGAGAAATTGTTTTTGGTAAATAGCAAACTCCTCAATTTTTCACAAGATTATATTTGCGAAAAACGGGGAAAAATTGACGTAAGGTCCTCCTCGGCGAAGAAATTAACTGTTGAAATTGGCCGCATGAATTGTTAGAAACTCGACGGGAAGAGGATTCTGTTTTGCGCATACTTTGCTTGGATTACGGTGAAAAAAGAATCGGGGTGGCCGTGTGCGATGAGCTGGGGTTGACGGCGCAGGGACTGCCCACAATCGTTAGAAAAACAAAAAAACATGATTATGAAATCCTGAATTCTATCCTTGAAAAATACAATATCGAAAAAATACTAGTCGGTTATCCGGTAAGACTCGATGGTTCGGAAGGCATTCAATGCGAAAAAGTCAATCGTTTTGCATCGTTGCTTGAAAAAACATATTCGCTCCCCGTGATTAAGTGGCCGGAAACTCTGTCCACCAAGGAGGCTGAAGCAATCTTGATTGGCGCGGGGGTCCGATGGAAAAAAAGAAAAGAAAAAACGGATAAACTGGCCGCCTGTCTTATCCTTCAGAATTATCTGGATCATATCAAAAAGGCCCCTTGAGGCATTCTTTTGTGTATGGGGAAGAATTTTAAAGAAAAAATGGAAAAGGAAATAAAAAAGAAGGATTCTGCCGAAAAAGATTTTTCGTCGGTTTTCCCTTCCATAAAACTGGCGATTTCTTCATTTTTGACAAGAAAAAAATGGCAAATGGCGGCAATGGGACTTGCTGTTTTATTGACCTTGTTTGTTGCGGCGTTGGCTTTTTACTCGCTCTCTCCAATTGACAGGAAAAATCTGACCGTCGTGGTTGATATTCCGACGGGCACAAGCTTTATTGGTGCGACGGAAATTCTCCACCAATCCGGCCTGATAAAATCACGCCTGTTGTTTTATGCCCTCACGGTGATCAAAAATGCCCGTCGCCAGATTCGCGCGGGAGAATATGAAATCAACACCATGTTGTCCCCATCTCAGATGCTTGATAAATTAATTCGCGGTGAAATCAAATATTATAAAGTCGTCATTCCTGAAGATTTAACCATGTGGGAAATAGCGGACCGCTTGTATGAATATAAATTAATCAATAAGGATCTTTTTTTCGAACTTGCCCGGGACAGGGCATTTCTGGAATCTTTAAATATCAAGGCCGAGTCTATAGAAGGATACCTTTTTCCGGACACATATTTTTTGGACCGCTCCATGAGCACACGCAGAATCATGAAAACAATGGTGGATACTTTCTGGGGAAAAATAACTCCGGAAATGCTCAAAAAAGCCCAAGAGATGAAATGGGATATTCACAAGATAGTTACTTTTGCCTCCTTGGTCGGGAAAGAATCAGGGGTAAATGCAGAAAAGCCAATGATTTCAGCTGTTTTTCATAACCGTTTAAAAAGAGGCATGCCCTTGCAGAGCGATCCCACCTCTGTGTACGACTTGGAAAATTTTAAAGGCAAAATCGTTCGGAGTCATTTGAAGAGAAAATCGCCTTACAACACTTATGTGATCAAGGGATTGCCGCCGGGTCCTATCGCCAATCCGGGCTTGTCTTCCCTGCGAGCGGCTTTGTTTCCTGCGGATGTAAAATACCTGTATTTTGTTTCGAAGAATGACGGCACGCATTTTTTCTCTGAAACTTTTGCGCAGCATGTTCAGGCGGTAAATCACTACGTTTATATGAAAAACAAGCAATTACAGCAACTTAAGCAAGAGTCTTATCCATCGGAATCCGCCGAGCAATCCTCCGTTGAAGGAAAATAAAAAAAATTTTTCCGATTATCAAAAACTTTCTTTTTTTAGCTTCTTCGTCAAAAAATAAATAATCTTTCAATTTCCTGCTTTCTCGTAAATTTTCAGTAACTTAAATTTGGAAAAAAGATGAAATTTTTACTTGACAAAAACGAATAAGCCCCTCTATAGTGGCCACGTGGAGTAAAGTGGTTCATCGTGGAGGAAAGTGATGTCTGTTTTTCGGGGACAATATCATCACACAATTGATGAAAAGGGAAGAATAATTTTCCCTTCCAAGTTCCGTGAAATATTCTCGGAAGAATATGACAATCGGATAGTCATCACCAATTGGGATCAGTATCTGATGGTTTTCCCCTACGATGAATGGCTCATTATTGAAGAGAAGGTCGCCCATCAATCCAAGCTGCGCAAGGAAGTTCGATCGTTTCAGCGTTTCTTTATGTCCGGAGCGGTGGATTGCAATATCGACGGACAGGGGCGCGTGCTTATACCCCCGACGTTGCGCGAATACGCCAAATTGGAAAAGGACATTGTTCTGGCCGGCATGCTCAAGAACATTGAAATCTGGTCGAAAGACCGTTTCGAAGAAAGAATGAAACAGGCCGCCAGCGAAATCGACAAATGCGCCGACTTCATCGCTGATCTGGGAATTTAAAACCATGATTACCGAGTTCTTCCACGAGCCGGTAATGCTAGAAGAAGTGTTGGAATGGCTTTTGGTCGAAAGGCGCGGTGTTTACGTGGACGGCACCGTCGGCGGTGGCGGTCACGCTGAAGCGATCCTGAAAAACACGGATGCGATGCTGGTGGGAATCGACTGGGATGATGACGCGCTGGCTTTTGCGGAAAAACGATTGAGAAAATTCGGTTCCCGCAAAATTTTGATCAAAGAAAATTTCGTTAATTTAAAAGCGATTCTCGAACGTTTAAATATAGAAAAAGTTAATGGCGTGCTTCTGGATTTAGGGGTGTCTTCTCATCAACTCGATGCGGCGGAAAGAGGTTTCAGCTTCAGCCAGCAGGCGCCTCTCGATATGCGGATGAATCGTGAATTGGAAGTAAGCGCCTACGATATGGTCAACCGCTTTGCGCAGCATGAATTGGAAAAAATTATCAGGGGCTATGGAGAGGAAAAGATGGCGGCAAGAATTGCCAGAGCGATATCAAACCGAAGACGGATCGCACCTATCCGAACAACGACCGAACTGGCGGATATTGTTACGTCATGTGTGCCCCTGAATTATAAGAGGCAGAAAATCCACCCTGCGACCAAAACCTTTCAGGCGTTGAGAATCGCCGTCAACGGAGAACTGGACAATATCAGACCTGCGGTTCACGCCGCCGTTGAATCGCTGAACGTCGGAGGTCGGCTTTGCGTCATTTCTTTCCATTCTCTGGAAGACCGCCTGGTCAAAACCGCATTGAGAGATCTGGCTGAAACGTGTGTCTGTCCAAAAGATGTTCCCGTGTGTGTCTGTCAGAAGAAAGCTCAGGTAAAAATCCTCACGAAAAAAGCGCTGACGCCGACGGCGGCGGAAATGCAGAATAACCCACGTTCCCGCAGCGCCAAGCTGCGCGTGGCCGGGAGAATTTGACATGCCGCATTCCGCTCAAACCATCGAAACCAAAATCGTTCCTCATCTGGATGAGCCAAAAAGTCCGGCATTGGGGCTGAAATTTTCGACCGTTTTGATTTTCGGCGCGGTTTTACTGCTGGTGGCTTTGATTTACGTCGGTTCACGCACCCGTATGACCCAGCTGGAATACGGTATTGCCAATGAATTAAGCATCAAGCAGCAGATGCTGGAAGAACAGAAAAAATTAAAAGTGGAACTGGCGATGCTCAAATCCCCGCAGCGGATCGAAAACATCGCGAAAAGCAAATTGCAGATGTCGTATCCGGAAAGCGGTCAGGTAATAACGTTGAAAATTACGGATAACTGATATGGTCAGGGAATCAAAGAAACTGCTCAAATTCAGGATCATCATCACCATGATGTTTTTCCTGGTTTTGTTTGTGGCCTTGATATCCCGCGCCTTCCAGCTTCAGGTCTTGTCGGGACAGAAACTGAAAATACTGGCACAGCGACAGCATACGGCCGTGCTGAATTTACAGCCTGAACGGGGAATCATCTATGACCGCAACGGAGAGAAACTCGCTGTCTCCATCATGGCTGATTCCGTTTGCGCCGATCCCTCCAAAATCATGGATCCCCGGAAAGCCTCTCATTATCTTGCGGCGATTTTGGGTTTGGATGAACAGGCGGTTTTTAGGAAATTATCTTCGCCCAAAAATTTCTGCTGGCTGGCCCGCCGGATTTCGCCTGAGCAGGCGGATAGCGTCAGAAGTGCCAAGATTGAGGGTGTGTTTCTGGTCCAAGAACCGAAACGTTTTTATCCCAACGGAGAACTGGCCGCCCACCTGCTCGGTTTTGTCGGTTTGGACGCCGTCGGTCTGGAAGGGTTGGAGAAAAAGTTTGATCAATCCCTAAGGGGAAAGCCTGAAAGGCTGTCGTGGGCAAGAGATGCAAAAGGGAAAAAACTTTTTCTGAGGGTTGAAAAGAACGAACTTTCCGGTGCCGAGAACACCAATCTGGTTTTGACCATCGACAACCGCATTCAACATCTTGTCGAAAATCACCTCAGGGAAGCCGTCCTTTCCAAAGGAGCCAAAAGCGGCGTGGCCATCGTCATGGATCCCAAGACGGGAGAAATTCTGGCGCTGGCAAATCAGCTTGGATTCAATCCCAACAATGTCGAAGGCCTCACGCCGGAGAAATGGCGGAACCGTGCCATTACGGATGTCTTCGATCCCGGTTCGACGTTTAAACCCTTCATGGTTGCCGCCGCCCTGGAAGAAAAAATCATTAAAGAATCAGATCGGTTTTATTGTGAGAACGGCAGTTACAAAATTGCCAACCGCGTCATTCACGAAGCCAATCGGAAACGTTACGGGATCCTTTCCGTCAGGGAAATATTGAAATATTCCAGCAATATCGGTTCCGCAAAGATCGCCCAGAAAATGGGCAGGGAAAAGTTCTATCATTACATCCAGAAATTCGGGTTCGGATCCAAAACAGGCATCGAGCTGCCGGGCGAAGTGTCAGGCCTAGTCAGACCGGTCCAGGACTGGGTGCCGGTGGATACGGCGATGATTGCGTTCGGGCAGGGCATTTCCGTCACGGCAATTCAGCTGATTTCCGCGGTCTCGGCAATTGCCAACAAGGGTGTTTTGATGAAACCGTATATCGTGCGCGGCATCGCCGACAAGGATAATCGCTTGATTAAACTTTATACCCCGACAGAAGTGCGTCGGGTCATTTCACCGGAAGTGGCCAAAAGCGTCACGAAAATGATGACGGAGGTCGTCGGCGCGCCGGATGGGACGGGCAAGAGCGCTCATATCGTCAATGTGTCCGTGGCCGGGAAAACGGGGACGGCCCAGAAATTCGATCCCGCCCGCGGGGTTTATTCATCGGAGAAGGTGCGCACGTCGTTTATGGGATTTTTCCCGGCCGAAGATCCGCAGGTGGCGATTATCGTTATGCTGGATGAACCGCAGCGAGACAAGTGGGGCGGTGTGGCAGCGGCCCCCGTCTTTAGAAACATCGGAGAGCAGATCCTGAATTGCTTCAAGACCAACATCCGGGAAACGCCGGTCTTCGAGAGCGACAAAATTCAGAAAATCCAACTGGTTTCCGCCCAGCAACCTCTGGCGGTGCCGGAAGCCGTTCAGGAGGAACCAGCGCTGAGTGATGAACCGACGATGCCGAATTTTGTGGGACTGACGCTCCGGGAAGCTATCAAGAAAGCGAAAGAGGAATCCATTGAACTGAAGGTATCGGGAAGCGGTTGGGCGATTCGTCAATATCCTCCCGCACACGCGCCGTTGGGACGCGAGCGGGCCTGCAGCGTGGTGTTTGCATTAAACAACTGAGGTTTGAATGAAGTTGGAAAATTTAATTACGGGTTTGAACATCAGCAGCATTTCCGCCCAAGGGCAAGGCGATGTTTCTGGCATTTGTTATTCCGCGGACCAATGTGTTCCGGATTCCCTTTTTGTGGCGATTCCCGGCTTGCGGTATGACGGCCATGATTTTATTACGGAAGCGATCAAGCGGGGGGCGCGATATATTGTCCATGAAAAGGAATGGACACCGTCTGCCGGGACGGTATCCATCCGGGTGCCCGACAGCAGGCGCGCGCTGGGGATTCTCGCCAAGAATTATTTCGGAAATCCTTCCGCACAGTTGGTGGTTATAGCCGTTACCGGCACCAGCGGCAAAACGACAACCACCTATCTTCTGGAATCCATCTTCTCCTGCGCCGGTTTCAATTGCGGAGTCCTCGGCACGGTGAATTACCGTTTCAACGATCAGGTGTGTCCCGCGCCGAACACGACGCCGGAATCCTGCGAAATGCAGAAGATTCTGCGGGAAATGGCTGATGGGGGCGTAACACACGTGATTGCCGAGGTTTCCTCCCATGCCATCGATTTAAAGAGAATTGACGATTGTGATTTCGACGTGGGGGTTTTCACCAATCTGTCTTCCGAACATCTGGATTATCATTTGACCATGGAATCCTATTATCAGGCCAAAAAGAGGCTGTTTACCGAAGTCCTGTCCCAGAGTAAAAAGAAGTATCCGCAGAAAATGATTATCAATGCGGACGATAACTGGGGGAAACGGATATTAAACGAAGTCGCCCTGCCGGCCCTTGCGTACGGCTTTGGCCAAAACTGCGCCGTCAGAATCCGTGAGTACCATTTGTCTCTGGAGGGTATTGACGCGTCCCTGGATGTAAACGGAGAGACGATTTCCGTCCGGTCCGCCCTGATCGGGAAATTCAATCTCTACAATATCGCGGCGGCGGCCGCCGTGTCCGTGGTTTTGGGTCTTCCCGCGACGGTCATCCGCTCGGGCATTGAGAAGCTGACCAGTGTTCCGGGGCGCCTGGAGAAAATAACGACATCTTTCGGAGCCCATGTTTTTGTGGATTATGCGCACAAGCCCGACGCCCTGACGCAGGTGCTGCATAATTTGTCGGGGCTCAGACAGAAAAAAATCATCACGGTTTTCGGTTGCGGCGGTAACCGGGATCGGATCAAAAGGCCGATGATGGGTCAGGCCGCGACTCAATACAGTGATTTGACGATCATCACCTCGGATAATCCCCGTCTGGAAGATCCGATGGCGATTATAGGTGAGATCGAACAGGGTGTCGACCGGGAGAAGATTCGGAAAATTCCGGAAAGGGATTTGCGGACGGAGTCCCAGAGCCATCTCTACACGGTCATCCCTGACAGGCGCCGGGCGATTGAAGCGGCTGTTTTTGCGGCCGAACCGGGAGACATCATTCTCATTGCGGGCAAGGGTCACGAAGATTACCAGATTTTGGGAGACCGGAAAATAAATTTCGATGACCGGGTGGTCGCAAGAGAGTCTTTGCGACGGAGAGAGGGGGCGCACTGAATGAAAAAGGCCGCGCCGAAATTTTCCGTGGAAGAGGTGCTCAGGGCCACCGGCGGGGAGGTGATTTCGAAATCCTCGACGGTTAAGAGATTCTGCGGGATCAGCACCGATTCGCGCGCCGTCGCCCCGGGGAATCTTTTTGTCGCCTTGAAGGGAGAAAATTTTGACGGTCATGATTTTGTGCGGGAGGTTCTGGAGAAGGAAGCGGCTGGAGTTTTGATTCAGGATGAAGAAAAAGTTGTGCCGTTTCTGACGCGGGAAAATACGGCGATCATCCGGGTGGCCGACACCTTGATCGCGCTGGGCGATCTGGCGCATGATTGGCGGAAAAGATTTTCCGCGTTGGTCATTGCCTTAACCGGCTCTTCCGGAAAAACGACGACAAAAGAAATGATCGCTTCCATTATGACCAGGAAAAAGGACATTCTCAAGACGGAAGGTAATCTGAACAACCTGATTGGATTGCCGCAGACGATCCTGGAGATGACCAAGAAACATGAGGCCGTGATTCTGGAGATGGGAACAAACACGAGAGGGGAAATCAAAAGACTCACGCAAATCGCTTCGCCGGATATCAGCCTGATCACCAATGTCGGACCGGCGCATCTGGCCGGTTTGGGTTCTCTGGACGCCGTTCGGGATGAAAAATGTGATCTGTTTCTGAATATGTCAAGAAACGGAACGGCGGTTATCAATCTGGACGACGAAGCCATCCTGGCCGGTTCGGAGCGTTGGGACGGCAAGCGGGTGACCTTCAGCATGGGGACCGGGGCGGATGTCACGGCCGCTCAAATAGAAAAACAGGGACTCAAAGGAATCAGCTTCCGCCTGGTCATCGGCGGTCGGGACAAAGAGGTGATGATGAAAATCGCCGGCATGCACCATGTTTACAATGCGCTGGCGGCGGCGGCGACGGCCTCGGCGGCGGGCATGGATCTGGAAACGATTGCCGAGGGACTTGCCGCCTTTGTGCCCTTTTCCGGACGGATGGAGGTGATCAAACTTCAAAACGGCGCTTATCTGCTGGATGATTCCTACAACGCCAATCCGGCTTCGGTGCGTGAAGCCTTGATGGCGCTCAAGGACTTGAAGGGTCAACGCAACGGTTATGTGTTTTTGGGCGATATGCTGGAGTTGGGTTCGCAGGCCGAAGAGATGCACCGGAAAATAGGCATGTTAATCGCTACAGTCGGCATTACGGCGCTCTTTCTTCAGGGCGACTTTTCCCCGATCACCGCGGCTGGTGCGATCGAGGGCGGACTGGTTCCGGAGAATATTTTCTTTCTGTCCCGGCAGGAAGAGGATATGGATTATCTGAAAAAACATCTGAAAAAAGGGGATTGGATTTTGGTGAAGGGTTCGCGCCGGATGAAGATGGAGGCCTATGTCCAAAAAATCTGTGAAGTGTTTGGCTGTAATCGGTCGAATCATCAGCTCGAAACCGTTACGTAGGGGAGAGTAGAAGACCTTGCTTTACAGTTTATTGTATTCGCTGCATGCGACCTTCTCGTTCTTCAACGTGTTTCGTTACATCACGTTCAGGTCGATTTTTGCGGCTATTACGGCTCTGCTGATCTGCCTTCTGTTCGGTTCTTGGATGATTCAGAAGCTCCGGAACATGCAGATCGGCCAACAAATTCGGGAAGACGGACCCCAGAGCCATTTCGGAAAAAAGGGCACGCCGACCATGGGAGGCCTGTTGATTATTTTCGCCGTGGTCATCGCCACGCTGCTGTGGGCGAATCTTGTGAATATCTACATCTGGCTGGTGTTGCTCATTACGGTCGGTTACGGTCTGATCGGATTTATGGATGATTACAGCAAGCTCAAAGGAAAAAGCTCCAGGGGGCTCTCGGGAAAGACAAGACTGATGTCGGAAATCGCCATCGCTCTGTTTGTCAGCGTCATCCTGTATCTCAAACCCGAATTCAATTCGCAGGTGACCATTCCTTTTTTCAAGACCCTTCTGCCCAATCTCGGGTGGGGCTACGTGCTGCTTTCCACCTTTATCATCGTGGGGGCGGCCAACGCGGTGAATTTAACGGACGGTCTGGACGGCTTGGCCATCGGTCCCGTGACCATTTGCTTTGCCACGTATTTGCTTTTCGCCTACTTCGCGGGCAACATCAAGGTGGCTCATTATTTACAAATTATCCATGTTGCGGGCGTCGGAGAGCTGGCCATCTTCTGCGGGGCGTTGGTGGGAGCGGGGCTGGGTTTTTTGTGGTTCAATGCCTATCCGGCGGAAATCTTCATGGGCGATGTCGGGTCCCTTTCTCTGGGCGGCGCCCTCGGGGCCGTCGCGATCATGACCAAACAGGAAATCCTGCTGGCCATTGTCGGCGGTTTGTTTGTCGTCGAGACCTTTTCGGTCATCTTTCAAGTGGGGTATTTTAAAATGACGGGAGGAAAGCGCATTTTACGGATGGCGCCTCTGCATCATCATTTTGAACTGAAAGGCTGGGCGGAGCCGAAAGTCATTGTGCGTTTCTGGATTATTTCGATCTTATTGGCGTTGCTGGCCGTCAGCACGCTGAAATTACGTTAGGGAGTCCTATGGATTTACGGGGCAAAACAATCGTCGTCATCGGCATGGGCAAAACCGGCATGGCCGCAGCACAATTTTTGGGCGGCCGGGGCGCGCACGTGGTGGCGACCGATGAAAAGCCGATTGATCAATGGCCCGCGGATTTCAAGCGGATCACCGGTGAAAAATGGCTGGAGATAGGCGATCATGAACCTTCCGTGGTGGCGGGGGCGGATTTGGTCATTCCGTCGCCGGGTGTCCCGCCCCGCAACGCCTTGCTCGAGGAAGCGCTGCGCAGAAATATCCCCGTTGTCAGCGAGATCGAACTGGCCTACCGGTTTCTGGATAAACCCATTATCGCCGTGACCGGTACGAACGGCAAGACGACAACGACAACCCTGCTGGGGGAAATCATGAACGCCGCGGGCAAAAGGACGTGGGTCGGGGGCAATATCGGCAATCCCCTCATCGCGTTTACGCAGAGCCCTCAGACGGCGGACTACATCGTTGCCGAAATCAGCAGTTTTCAGCTGCAGTGGATTGAAACCTTCCGTCCCTTTGTGGCTGTTTTGCTCAACATCACGCGTGACCATACGGATTATCACGGCTCGTTTGCCGAGTATGTAAGCGTCAAAAGCAGGATTTTCGCCAACCAGACCCCAAAAGATTACTCGGTCGTCAGCGCCGAAGAAGGCAAGCGGAAGGAAATCACCGACGCGATCAAATCGCGGATGATCCGCTTCAGTTCCGGCGATGTTTTACCGGAAGGCATTTTCGTTCAGGGCGAGGACATCATTTTTAAGATGCCCGGCGCCGAAACCGAGCGCTATCCTTTGAGCATGATTAATCTCCCCGGTGCGCACAATCGTGAAAACGTCATGGCGGCCGTTGCGGCGGCCCGCCTCTGCGGTTGTCCAAAAGACAACATTATTTCAGCCGTACGGGCTTTCCGCGGCCTGCCCCATCGAATCGAATTCGTCGCCGAAAAAAATTCCGTCAAATTCTATGATGATTCTAAAGGAACCAATGTCGGTTCCGTGCAACGGGCGCTGGAGACCTTCACCCAGCCGATCGTTCTGCTTTTGGGCGGCCGGGACAAGGAAGGTGATTTCGAATCCCTGAAACCTCTGCTGGCCGGAAAAGCCAAAAAGGTTGTCTTGTTCGGGGAAGCCAGAAACCGCATCGAATCGCTCATCGGCCGGGAAGTGCCGACGATGAAAGAAGCGAAGATGAAAGACGCTGTGTTGCGCGCATATCGGGAAGCGCAACCTGGGGATGTGGTGCTGCTTTCGCCGGGGTGTGCGAGTTTTGATGAGTTTGCCAACTATAAGGAACGGGGTAATTGTTTTAAAGAAATTGTGAGGAACTTGTAAATGGCCGAGGCAGCTTTGAACAAAGAAGACCAGTTTCCCGATTTGATTTTACTGCTAGTGACGCTGATCCTGGTTATTGTGGGAACGGCGATGATTTATTCCTCCAGCTCTATCATCGCGTTGGAGAAGTTCAAGGACAGTCAGTACTTCATCAAGAAACAGCTTGTGTTTGTCGCCGTGGGTTTTGTGGCCATGATTGTGATGACCAAAGTGCCGTACGAATGGTTGCGAAAGTGCGCCTATCCGGCGACGGTATTTTCCTTTGTTCTATTGTGCCTGCTTTTTGTTCCGCACTTGGGCGTGAAGAGAGGCGGAGCGACGCGCTGGCTGAACCTGGGCGGTTTCACGTTTCAGGTGACGGAGCTGGTCAAGGTGACCATGGTTATTTTCCTTGCTCATTTTCTCTCCCGGAAAGCGTTTTATCTGCAGGATTTTAAAAAAGGGGTTTTGATTCCCCTGGCCGTTACGGGAAGCATGATTCTTCCGATTCTGAAACAGCCGGATTTCGGAACCTCCGTCATTATCGCCGCAATCATGCTGATGATGTTGGGCATTGCCGGTGCGCGGCTCAAACATTTGCTGGCCCTGGCCGTTGCCTTTCTGCCGGCGGCCGTCGCCCTGATTTTCTACAAAGGATACCGGTTGACACGCCTCACCGCTTTTCTCGATCCTTGGAAAGACGCCGACAACACAGGGTTTCAGATCATTCAGTCTCTCATATCCTTCGGCTCCGGCGGCGCTTTCGGCGTGGGTATCGGCGACGGCATGCAGAAGCTTTTTTATCTGCCCGAGCCGCACACGGATTTCATCCTTTCGGTGATTGCGGAGGAGAGCGGATTTATCGGGGTGACCATGGTGATCATCATGTTTGGTGTTTTTGCCGTGCGCGGCTTCATGATCGCCTTGAGGGCCTCGGATCTTTTCGGGACGTTGCTGGCCGCCGGACTGACCATGGTCATTGCCTTGGAGGCGTTTATCAATATCGCGGGCGTCATGGGATTAATTCCCCTCAAGGGACTGGTGCTTCCTTTTTTGAGTTATGGTGGCACGGCTTTTATCATCAACATGACGGCGGTGGGGATTCTGCTGAACATCTCCACGCAGACGTCATGAAGTCTTGGGCGGGGCGTTGAAGTTTTGATTGGCGGAAGAGGGGGAAAATGCGGGTTGTGATTGCGGGAGGAGGAACCGGAGGACATTTGTTTCCCGGCATTGCCATTGCGGAGGAATTTTTAAAACGCGATCAAAATACGGCCGTCATTTTTATCGGAACAAAAAGGGGGATTGAAAGCAGATTGTTGGCGAACCTGGGTTACACGCTTGAGGAAATCGATATCGAAGGGATTAAGGGACGGGGCGTGAAGGCCTTCATAAAAGCGGTTTGTCAGATTCCGAAAAGCATGATGCAGTCACGCCGGATCATGAAAAAATTCCATCCTGATGTTGTGGTGGGAGTGGGCGGTTACGCATCGGGACCGGCGGTACTGGTCGCCCATTTTATGGGGTTGCCGACGGTGATTGCCGAACAAAACGCCGTTTCGGGGGTCACCAATAAAATTCTGGGCAGGTTCGTGGATAAAATATTTGTGACTTATGAGCAGACAAGGGAATTTTTCCCCCCGGCCAAGGTCGTGGTCAGCGGCAATCCCGTGCGGTCGGCGGTGGCTTTCAGGGAAGGATTTCGGCCGAGTGGAAAAGGGTATTGGCAGTTGTTGGTTTTCGGGGGGTCGCAGGGTGCGGAAGCGATCAATCAGTGCATGGCCGACATGATTCCCCGGTTAAAGGCTGTAAAAGATAAAATCAGAATTCTTCATCAAACAGGTGCCCGGCAGAAGGAAGAAATGGCCAGGCGCTATGCGGAGCATGGAATCAATGCCGAGGTGAAAGATTTTATTCTGGACATGGCTCGGGCTTACGAGGAGGCCGACCTGATCGTCTGTAGGGCCGGAGCTACATCGCTCGCCGAAATTACGGCGGCCGGCCGACCGGCGGTGTTGATCCCCTATCCGTTCGCAGCGGATGATCATCAGTTGAAAAACGCTCAGGCGCTGGCCGCACAAGGAGCGGCCGTAGTCATCCGGGAGAGCGAATTGAACGAAGAGAGACTGTTCGATGCGATGATGTCGCTTCTGAAGGACGAAGAGAAACGAAGTCGAATGGAAGCCTGTTCAAAAAAGATGGGCAGGCCTGAAGCGGCCGCGACGATCGTGAATCATTGCGAGGCCTTGATTGAACAAAGAAGGAGGGCGGCGGCCTGACAGAGCGGATCGAGGGTGTCGATCATCACGATGCCGGT
>ERZ795047.2699-NODE-2699-length-16551-cov-5.290252_pt1 | contig 16551 bp, 9 predicted proteins | sample MGYA00375131_ERZ795047 | MGnify/ENA primary metagenome ERZ795047 (study PRJEB30176, sample SAMN05720228) | activated sludge metagenome | isolation source: Anaerobic digester | place: Japan | collected 2015-05-20 ...
TGAAGAAGGGAAAGATTCTTATAAGTCAAAAAGCAGAGTCAGGGTGACAGAAAGTTACATAAACAAAAATACTGTTCATCATGAGAGACAACCGAGAATCAAAATTGACAGATTCACAGGCGGTGTGATTGGGGGAGCTCTGTTTGAAACCGAGCCCATATGGCATAAGGAAGAAAAAATAAAAGTTAAGATCCAGGTGAAGAAACAGAAAGACAGGGACTCTTTTTGGGAAGTCGGACTTATGCTGCTCGTTTTGAAAGATCTGTGGAATGCTGATCTGCCAGTTGGCGGAGAAAAGTCGATAGGGAGAGGACTTCTTGTGGGAAGGCGGGCAAGAATCCGCGTTGATGGAAGAGAGTTCGAAATTGAAGAGAATGAAAAGGGCACTCTTGATATCAAAGGCGACAGGGACATTATGGAGAAATATGTGTCTAAGTTCCTGGAGCATGTTGGGAGGCAGAAACATGCGCAAAATTGATATAGTGAATTCGACTGTGACAACCGGGACCTGCGTATGTGAGGAATTGCAAAAGATCACTCGTGATTTTGAAGGGTTGAAAACCGTCTGCTGGTTAAACCACGAGATCAAGTTCGGAATCTTCAGCGAGGATTTTCTTAAGCAAATCGGTGGTTTTGAGAGCTTATGCAAACACATTCTCAGATTCAGAATATTCGATCAAGACAGAGAATTATTTCTCTGGAAAACTGGGGACATAATCAAGTATCGTCTGAGAAATGACCAGTCTGGAGAGAGTGTGGAAGTTATCGATGCTGATCAAGTGATGTGGGGCACAACATTCATCGGTTCTGACGGGATGATCAAAGTATCGGAATCTCGAGGCGTCAAATACGAGCTTCCTGAATCATGTGTGGATAACCCACTACTGCCAGGAGCAGAAAGGCTTGTCTTAAGAACGAGGAATTACGTTGACTACAACGAAATTGGACAGGCTTCTTTCGTGGATAGCAGGTTTGTTTCGATTAGATTTGAGGAGGTCAGAATATGAATGAAACTTCTGACGATGCGATTTTGAGAAAGGGAGAAGATGGGAAAATCAGAGTCTACTTTGATAAAAATCAGAAAATGGTCGTTCCTGCTTCAATCAAACTTCCGGATGATGCTGAAGGAAAGCACGTAACAGTAAGAAGAGTAGACGGCAAGATTGTTGAGATAATAATTGATGGGAAAAGTTTTGCTGACGAACAAGAGAGAATTCGAATGGAGACTGCTAATAAAGCAGAAGCGTCTAAGCATAAACAGGAAACAAACAAGAGTGAGAATACAAAATTCTCAAAAGCTCCCTATAACTTCATTCCTCTAAATGACGCCGTTGTTGAATCCGAACATGGAAGCTCAATACCCGATTTTGGTTCTTATAAAGACGGATTATTGAGCGGTTACATAGATCTCACAATTGATGCCAAAACACCCGTTTACATCCGCAGGGTTTCAGACAAGTCGGAGTTTTTCGAAATAGGTGGTCGATCCCTCATTCCTGGAAGCACTATTAGAGGGCTCACGAAGAACATCATGAAGATAGCATCTTTCGCCAAATTTCAGAAGGATGAGGATTTTGAAGACCGAAATCTTTATTACAGAGCAGTCGGTGATCCGGGAAGCATCGGACAACTTTACAAGTCATTTATGATAGACGCGAACAACAACTACTTCCCTAAAGTAAAAGCAGGAATACTCAAGAAGAAGGGCAGAGAGTACATCATTTCACCATCAAGTGAAAATGAAGGAACGCAGTTCTATCGGATAAACGGAACTTTCGATGCAAGTGAGGAACATTTCATAATTAACTTCGAGGGGAATAGAAGAAGTCTTGATTGTTTCTCATTTAAAGAGATCTACTTCAGACCTGTAAGACCTCAAGTTCATAGACACGTTCACCAAAACAGAGACAGAAGAGAAATAGTTATCCTTCTAAGATATGCCTCATTGAATGAATATTCTGAATATCAGAGACAAGGTCTAAAGAAAGGTTATCTAATACTTTCGGGAAAGTCGCCAAGAAAGCACATGCAGTGGGTTATCAACACTGCGGACACGGGTAAACCTGCGCTTCCTATTCCACCAAAAGTTATTGAAGATTATGAACAAGATAAGTCCAGAAATTCGGTAGATCTACTTAAAATGCTGGAAAAAGAGAACGAAGTTCCCTGCTTCTATTTGACAGATGAAAGAGGAAACATCACAGATTTTGGACACACAGCTCTATTTAGAAAGAGATACTCATGGTCTGTCGGTGATCATGTGCCAAAAAAACTGAATCCCGAAAAAGACGAAAATAAAGTCAGTGATATTGTGGAGGCCATATTTGGCAAACTTGAGCACTGGGCTGGCAGGGTTTACTTTGAGGATGCAGAACTTCAGTCAAATGGCGCGAACGTCTTCATGGATGAAGCAACGCTGAAGATTCTCTCTTCCCCCAAGCCTACTTGTTTTCAACACTACCTTGAACAGCCTTCAGGGAAAAACACAAGCAAACATGATCTTTGCCACTGGGATAGCGAAGCCACTATACGGGGATACAAAATGTACTGGCACCGCAATACACATGAGCAGACTGGAGAGTATGACTGGAAAGAAAGAGATCCAATACCGAAAAACGATACTCAGCACGCCCATCCAATAAAACCCGCAAAGCCAGGTACTAAGTTCAGGGGAAGGGTAAGATTTGAGAATCTTTCTTCTGTTGAACTTGGAGCATTGTTGTTCTCGCTTGATCTGCCTGAAGGATGTTGCCACAAAGTAGGTTTGGGAAAACCTTACGGTTTAGGTTCCGTAGAAATTCACGCAGATCTGGTTTTAGTTGATCGCACAAAGCGCTATTCAAAGCTTTTCGATGGAGAGAACTGGTTCCTTTCCGAAGAAAAAGGCGACAGCTCAATAGATACCTACAAAAAGGCATTCGAAGAATACGTGCTGTCTAGTATTGGAAAGAAGGAATTGTCATCTCTTTGGGATCACGAACGTATGAAAGAGTTAAAGTCAATGCTTATGTTCGGTAGTTGCAGTTCTGAAAAGTGGCTTGAACAAACCCGTTACTTGAAAGGGGGAACTGTTAATAGCGAATATAGAGACAGAAGAGTATTGCCAAAACCTGGCGAGGTACGATCAAGCATCGAAAAGAATCCTGAAAAATAGAGGTTTTACAACAGCGGCGAGAGCCGCTGTTTTCTTTATCAGTCTTGAAAAAACGAAAGGAGGTGGACCTCATGCATTATGAAAGTCCGCTTATGGAAAGGCTGAAGAATGCCAAAGAGTTTTATGATAAAGAATTTGCGTTATCTCGGGAGAATTTCAAAAAGATACGGGACGATCTGGAGGAGGCAAGAAACAAACTAAACGGCATAAGAGAAGAGATCGATGCCCGACGTGAAGAGTTAAATACAATAATTACTGGCGTTGCCGACGCAAAAAACTCTATCGATGACCATGTCCTTACAATGAGCTCTCTGGATAATAAGCTGTCTCACTTTGAAGTGCGAAAAAAGACGCTTGAAAGCTTTATTGCTGAACTAGATAAATGTCAGGATTCTTTCGAGAGAGTATCGAAGAATCTGAACAACTTGCTCGGTTCTGCAAGTGTCGAATCGTTAAATAAACTGAACTCAATCATTTCGGAGACGAATAATTTCGATCTAGAGAGCTTCAAAGAACAGATAAATCGTGCCCATGATTTCGATGATCTCATGGACAAAAAGATCGGAACACTTAACGACATTCTTTCGATAATAGATTCAAAACAGAAGAAACTTGAATCCACTAAACAGAGCGTCGAGCAGTTCAATGAAGAACTGGAACTTAAGGAGCGCCATGTGCTGAAGGTGATCTCTGAGAGCACAAGAAAGATGGAAGAAAGGAAGGAGTCCATTACGAAGGATATTCAAGCCCAGTGGGTTATTGGAAACAAACTGTATCTCAAAAACAGGCTTTGGGCTTTCGTGGGACTTCTCGTTCTGGCGGCAAATCTGGTGGTGACATTGCTTTGGTGATTGAAGGCAGATTCTGTGTTGAAGCGGCCGTGGAAAGATCGAAAGAATTGAGGGTCAATCTAAAGGAAATATGGGAAAGCTTTTGTAGTCATATAGACACCGGAAATGGCCGCGCCGAGGACGGCAAGTTGGAGTTTCTTCATAGTGAAAGCGATTGCTCTTATTACTCATTCAGATTACCGAAAGGAGTAAGGGCACAGTTTATTGTAGATAAAGAAAGAACCACAGCCATACTTTATTGTGTAGATAATCACGATGACTCGTATGGTGTAGCAAATAAAACTCTTGAGAATAAGAGTCATTTGAACCTTATCGAGAAAGCCTTACAGGGAAAACTCTTTGAAGTAAAAGCGACTAACGAGAATTCTCTCGATTCACTACAAAACATTACTTCGGTACCAATACGCTTGTTTCAATTCAACCCATCACAGACAATAGATGATCTGCTCGAGAGATTTCGAGAATTGAGGTACGAGTTATCGGCTACTCAAAAGCAAATAATACTGAAATCCTACGAAAAAGGTTCAAGCATACTTATTGAAGGACCAGCGGGAACAGGGAAATCACTTTTGCTTTTTAGAGCGCTTTTCAAGGATGCCGGTCAGATTAAGAACTATCAGGAGCTATCTGAAGCAATATACGTCTCCTGCAATGATAAGTTGTCTGAGTACTGGAAAAGTTACTACAAGAAAACCAGTCAAGAGAGCCGAATGAAGGCCAAATTCACAACTATACAGGATCTTATTCCTGGCCTCAAAGGATCATTTGACTATTTGGGATCACTGATCGAGGGAATGAATTTTAAAAGAAGACATATTGAAGTTCTAAATGAGTATCTACCTGATACAAAATCACGCGAGTTCATCCCGGCCCTTTCAAGATTACTCTACGTTATAAATTCTCTAAGGGTTGGTATTGAAAGATCAGAAATCATAAGATATCTCAAGCAGGTTATATGTACCAATAATCATCAAGTTGACGAGTTCGCCGACGTAATTCTAGAAATAATGGATAAACTTGACGAGAAAGCAAATGTTGAAAGGGCACACAAGAAGAACGAGCTTCTCCTGCCATGGGAAGTGATGAAAAATGCTCTTGAATCCCCTATGGACCTCAGCAATTCACTTCTTTTGATCGATGAAGCTCAGGATTTCACTGAAAGTGAGCTATATTATCTAAAGCTCAGCAACCCTGCCATGTGTTTGATTGCCTGCGATTATAATCAACAAGTTCTCGGTCATTTCACCCGGCGAGAATTTATCACCAGGGCTTTTTATCCGCCGGAAGTAAAAGAATATAAACTCACAGAAGTGTACAGAAATACCCGGGACATCTTTCTTCTTGCAAGAATATTCAGAAATAAGGCAATTACGAAGGACGGTGATCTCCTGACTGAGCCAATAATACCTTATCAGAAGCCTATTGTTTCCAGGGTGTCCGGCATTGATGAGTTGGTGGATAAACTCAAGACTACTTTCAAAGAAGACAATGAGATAAATATGGCTGTCTTGCTTCCTAATCGAGCAGTGAAAGAGCAATTTGAAGCGTGTTTCCGAGACTGCGATTCAAGGGGGATTTTTCCATATGTGATCTCAGAGATCAAGGGACTCGAGTTCAGTAACGTCGTCCTCTATAATCCCCATGAGATTGATCAAAAGCGAAACAAAGATCTAAACGAGAAACTCTATACCTCGGTTACGAGAGCAAAATACATGCTTCTTACCATCTTCTCAAATGAAAACGCAGGCGAAAATGAGGTTTTTCCACTCTTCGTAAGTGAGATTGATCAGGAGAACCACGAAAAGGCAAGTACAGAAATGAATCTGGCAAAAGCGGTAAAAGAAATGAAAATTCACGGAAAGAAATATTTGGAGTATAGCGAGATTCTGAGGATGGTCATGAAAAGGGCGGAAAGTCTCTTTGAAAGATTCAAAGAATCGAATGATGAAGTTTCTCTCGGACAAGCAATAGAACTTCTCACCAAGCATGAAATGAACGTTGAACTTATAAAAAAGCTTATCGAAGTGAATGAAGTCTTCTATGCTGCGATGATAGCATCTATAAGCGATGTAGATGATGATCTGATAAAGTTGATCTCAGAGAAGGACAGTTTTATTGGTCTTGTTCTTCAAAACATCTAATTATCAAATCTTTCCAAAAAGCTCGAACAGAAATACGTTGTCGTTTCTTCGGGAGTGTTCGAGCAATTCTTTGCTGAATCCTTTTCTGGAGAAAAGCAGAAAAGCGCCGCCGGCTGCTTTTGAAACCATTAGTGCTTTTCTTTGGAGTTCTCTCAGAATATCTATTCCCACTGGTCCTTCGCGGTATTTGCATTCGCCGAAAATCACCGGTTTGTTGTCGCCATTAACCCCGACGATATCGATCTCCTCCTTCGAGTCCCACCATCGCCCAATCCTGACAATTTTGTCTCCAAAGAAGCCTTCGCTGGCCATCTCTTTCACCAGCTCCCGACAGACTCTCTCATAGATAAAGCTCAAGTGGCAATCGATGAAGCTTTTGTGGATCTTCTCGATTACAGGAGCCGTGTTCTCCATTTCCAGGTAGCTCATGAAGGGATAGACAAACCTGAACCAGAACTGGCAGAAGTTGTCCTTTATTCTGTAAAGCCCTTTCTTGCTCTTTTCAGGATTCCTTTCGGTTACCGGCACTTCCCGCTCAACGAGGTCCATATCAATCATTCCATTCATGTAGTACACAAGAGACGCTTGCTTCATATCGAGACGGCCAGAGATCTCGGAAGATTTTTGACTGCCCCCGGCGAGGGTTTTCAGTATGGAGAAATAGGTGCCTGTCTCTCTGAACTGTCTGTTCAAGAGAAAGACAGGTTCTTCATAGAGATAGCTCCCCTTTTTTAAGATGTTGTCGGTGATGTTCTCAAGAAGATCTTTTTCCGGCTGGAAAAGCTCTATATACCGCGGCACTCCGCCCGTGACGGCATAGATGGAAAGAAGCTCTTCGTCGTTTTTTTCTGGAAAGAAGCCGGCAAAGTCCGTAAAGGGGATCTGCGCGAGTTTAATCTGGGCAGTTCGGCGCCCGTAAAGGGGGCTTGAGTAGTCGAGCGTTTCAGAGTACATCATACCGATGAGAGAACCGCAGAGGATAAGCATCACATTCCTGTTCTTGAGCATCTCGTCCCAGATTCTTTGTAATCTTGATGAAAAACCGGGCTCTGTCATTGCAAGATATGGATACTCGTCGATTGCGATCACCGTCTTATCGGGTCCTCTTGTGAGTAGATCAAATATATCTTCCCATTCCAATGTGTTTTCAGGCCTCAGTAAGTTCAGTGCGGTTTTGTCAAAGGCAAGGGACTGGAAGTATTTGAGATTCTGTCGCCCTCCCTCTTCGGTTGAAAGAAAGTAGAGAGAGTCCTTTGATTGCATGAATTGTTTTATCAGGGTTGTCTTTCCGATCCTCCTCCTTCCATAGACGATCACAAGAGAACTTCCCTCTCTTCCATACTCATTCTCGAGTATCCCGATCTCTGTTTTTCGTCCGATGAACATAAGACCACCCCTGATAATAATAGTCACGACTATTATAGTCCAAACTATTATAATTTCAAAACTACCTTTCGCCTGTATTTATAGACCCTCCAGGTCATTATAAAAAGCTAATTATAAAGCTTAATGTTGAAAAGTGTATTTATATACCTTGAAAGGAGGTGTAGTATGGCTTTAGGTCCTTATCCAGAGAAAAGCTGGTCTCTTTCCAAGCACAGGGAATTCATTGAGTGCAGGAGAAAGTATTTCTTCAGTACGTTTGAACAGTGGGGAGGTTGGGAATTAACCGCTCCGGAGAGCAAACAAAAGGCGTATAGACTTAAGAAGCTCTCTTCTCTGCATGCATTTTTAGGGACGCTCGTCCATAGGGAAATCGCCGGTGCGCTCAGGGGATCACTACTTACGCTTGATGAAAGCCTTTCAAGAATTAAAAAGAGTCTTCTTAAAGGATTTGATGATTCTATCAAAAGGGCCGCTTCCTGGGAGATGGATCCAAAAAATGTGATCATGTTTCAGGAAGTGTACTACCAGAGAGAGAAATGGGATCAGGAAGCCGTGACGCTTGCAGTTGAAGAGCTTCTAGACAAAGCGCGCATATGTTTGAATAACTTCATGATCAGTGATTCTCTCAAGTTGTTGAAAATCGAAAAGTGTCTTCCTATTGAAGTCGAGGATAGGTTTCCAAGCTTCAATTTGAACGGCCTGAAGGTCTTTTCGATTGTAGATCTTCTCTTCAAGAGGTCAAACGGTTCGTTCTGGATAATAGACTGGAAGACCGGAAAACCTGATGGAGAAAACGATTCGAGACAACTGAAGCTCTACTCAATGTATGTAAGTAACCGTTATTGTGCAAAAATCGAGGATATTCACTGTACCGACGAATTCCTGCTCGAAGGAGAGAAGATAGACCTTTCATTCACTGAAGAAGACATTTCGGTCGAGAAACAGCGAATCATCTTCTCGAACAAGAAAATGGAAGAGTATCTTGAAGACGTTGGCCTGAATAAGCCTAAAGATGTCTCGCAGTTTCCAAAAAAGAACGACGACAACTGCCACTACTGCCAGTTCAGGGAAATATGCTCTTGACTCAGTATGAGTATAGGTGATTTGGATTGAGAATCTGAATCCACTTCTTTCGGCTGGATTCAGATACAAAGGTTTTCCAAGGGTAGCAGAGGTCTCCCCGAGTTTTGTGGTAAAGGTTCTCTTACCGATTCTTCTTTAATAAACAATTGCAAGGCTGCATTTCTCTTTTGCACTGATTGTCGAGTGTTCTATTATCTATCTCTCGTTTGATGAGCGCGAGAACTTCCCAGAAAGCAATGATCAAAACCATCATGACTTCAAAGTCATCTTTCACTTACTCTGAAAGAAATTCAAATCATTATGAATGGCCAATTATAAAGCCGAGTGTTTGAAGGTGTGATCAAAACTTGAAAGGAGGTGAAAAATTGAGTATGCAGGATGCGCTGACCGTACTATTGTTCTCCAGAATAGACTCAGCGATAGCAGAAGGAGCAAGAACCGTGGTTGTCAGAAATGCCGGTTCCGAATGCCTGAATGCATTAGAGAGATCAAATTACAGAACCTTTGCCGAAGATATGACGCTCAACTTTGACTGGTACTCTGGACTTGGAGATCTTCAGAAACTGGTGGACCTATCTCATGTTTTTGCAGACGGTCCAGTGGTGATAACCGACTGGCTACATGCTGCGCTGTTGAAGCTTGCACCGGTATTTCAGAGCTATATGGGCAAGACTGTCGCGGTTAACTGCATGGAGAGGTTCGAAGCCCAGGTAAGCAAGCCGATTTCCCTCAATGACCTTAAAGAAGTCTTTGAAATCCACTCAGACCGCTTGAGGATAAGGGAAGTGCCACCCCTTGAAGAGATTAATCTCTTTCAGAGAACAGAGCTTGAAGAAATCAACTCTCTAGAAAGTCTCTTGAAAATTATCGACGGCAAGAGGGCGAAAGTTATCTCTATCAGCGAGGATCTGGAAGCTATACTGGCAGAACGCAATTATGCTCTTTACAATGGAGATGATCCGGAGATCCTTCTAATTAGCTCGCCATCGGAGAAGCATCTGAATCAGATGGATCGAATCATCTCTCTGGCATCGGCTGAAGGCAAAACGGTCAAAGCGGTCAATTTCACCGGTTACTGCCCGAGACCCGAAGTTAGAAGCCTGGATCTCAAAGCAGAGTTAAAGAGCGAGTTCGGTTTTGACTCTTTCAGAGAGTACACAGTGTACGGCAATGAAAACACGTTCTCGATAGGGCAGGAAGAGCTTATAACTTATCTTATTGATCAGAATTATAGAAAAAAGCCTTCAGACCTGTTCTTCATTGCCTCAACCGGTTCGGGAAAGTCTTTGGTCTATCAGCTTGCGGCTAAAGTTCTTAAGAAGAGACTCGACAGGCTGACGGTAGTCATTACTCCGCTAAAGGCTCTAATGGAAGATCAGGTAAAGATCCTAAAAGAGCGTTTTGGTCAGACCGGAGCTGCCTTCATAAACTCAGATATGAGTTTGGATGAGAGAGCCGAACTCATAGGGAGGCTCAAAAAGGGCGAAATCACAATTCTTTATGTGTCTCCGGAAACCTTTGTCGGCTGCTCGCTATCTACAATCATCGGCGACAGAAGAATCGGTCTTATGGTAATTGATGAAGCTCATCTGGTGACAACATGGGGAAAGACTTTCAGGGTAGATTATGGCTATCTAGGAGAGGACCTCAAGGCCTTGAGGGAAAGAATGGACTTTCCGGTGATGGCAACTACTGCGACTGCAATTTTTGGTGGCGAGCTGGATACTGTGAACGAGATTAGCAGTCTACTCAATCTCAGGACGCCTAAGATCTTCATGACGTGTGTTCGTCGCGACAACATATCATTCAATATCACAAATTTTGAATTGTCGCAGAACGCAAAAGAAAGCAGGACTGCCCAGAAGATAGCCGATACCGTCGATGCAACAATAGATCTTGTGGAATCAGGTAAAAAGAGCATAGTCTACTGCCCCTTTGTGGGTCAAGCCGATAGTATATACACCATTGTGAGCGGTCTGAGTGAATGCAGGAATAAGGTTGGAAGATACACCGGCCCGACAGATGTTGAAGAACGAAGAAATACTCAGAAACTCTTTGACAAGGGAATCTATCGAACTGTGATAGCTACAAAGGCCTTTGGGATGGGCGTTGATATCCCCGATATTGACGAGGTTTATCATCACAGTGTGCCTTCGGTTATGGCCGATTACGTTCAGGAGATAGGAAGGGCGGGTAGAGATGGCAGACAATCTGTTGCATCTACCCACTTCAATGTCAAAGATCTCTCAGACAGTCTGAAACTCTCTATGATCTCCGTGCCGGAGCAGTGGAAGATGAAACACATAATGGAGCATCTGGGGAATCTGGTGAGACAGAGCAAGAACGGCGAAATAGTACTCTCGCTGGACGATATAAGGTATCTCCTCATAACCGGGAAAGATAAATACGCAACTGAAACACTGAGAGATAAAGCGAGAGTTGCCGTCTTTCTTATCCAAAGAGACCTCATAAACAAGACCGGCAAGCAGATCTTTATAAGATTGGGCGAGACTTATCAGTACCTTTATTTCATGGCTAACGAAGAAGATGCCGGCGAACTCATAAAGGCTTATCCGGAAATATCGAAGGAATCGGATGGCTACTGTCGAAAGGGCTTCTACCGTGACGAACTGATCACTTCTGCGGGAGGAATATACAAGATCGACATCTCCGCTCTTTGGGCGAGGCTTTACCGTGACAGGACTCTGAAGAAACTCGTCTGGCAGTTCATGAACAATCCGAAATCGATTGTAGGGAAGCCGGTAATTCCAAAGATCGCGGTAGAGGTTCAGATAACCAAAGACATCAACCAGCTGAAACAGCAGTTGAGCAGGTTCATATGCACTTTATCCGATCTGGCGCTCAATTCCATGCGCAAAAGAAAAGAAGAGAAGGAGTTCTTTGACGACCTGATTGAAAGCATAAAGGCGGCAGGAATATTCCAGGGATTCTCGGATATTGATTTCAAACTGAAGAACATCGTCAAGAATCACTTCACATCCTACAACGGCGATAGATTTCAGACCAGCTTCTTCAAATGCCAGGGAGAACTTGCAAACTATGAATACACTGCGCCTTATGATCCGTTGCTCACAAAAGAAAGATGGCTCAGAAAACTGGACGAGCTTCTGAAAGAATGCGACAATGATTTCTGTAAGCTCTATCTGAACGGAAACGACGAGCACACGGCGACCATGACCGGGCTGGTAAACATCATGGACATTCTCAATCTTGCTCATGTCAAATTCAGCGGTGGCGAAAGCTGCGCGATACATTTGAAGTGTACCGATAGAGCTTTCGTGCTTAATTCATTCAAGAACTACTCCTGTGATTTGACAAAGTCCATCCGCAGAAGAATTGAGAGAGAAGAGCAGATAATGAGGGATTTCTTCACCAAGAACCTCGATGACAGCCAGAGATGGGATTTTATCGAAGGATACTTTCTTGGTAAAATACATTAACGGGGCGGAAATAGCCGCTCCGTTACTTTGATTGGGGGTTGAAAGATGTCAGGGAAGATCGAAAAGGAAGACAAATTCCTTCTTGATAGCACGAGAGATGAACAGGCAATCAAAGAGTTCAAAATGAAAGCTTACAAGAAAACCGGGATTATTCAATGGTATCTCAAGCGTGACGAAGATGAAGAGGAACGAATCAGGCTGGAGATTGTTCCGGAAAAGACCGGAATGCGCCACGTATGGACTCAGGCGAAGAAAGAACACCGTTCTGATTTGAGAGACAGGCTTGAGAGTGAGTATTCGCTCGATCCAACGGAAGTAGACCTCAAGAATCTGGAAACACTTCCCTTTGTAGTCAAGATAAGGCATTATCTCGAACCCAAGAACAAAGGAATTAAAGAAGTTATACTTGACGAGTTTCTTGAGAAATGGAAGTGCGACTGCGATTACCTTGTCGAAATAGAGATGAGCGATGGGGAAGAAGACAGAACTCTCATTTCTAAAGAGCTTTCCTCATGGGAATTTCTTAAGGATCTATCTCCGCTCGATAAAGAAGAATCGAAAAAGTTCGAGAACAAGAAACTTGCCAAAAATCACGAAGAGAACGGCGTATTCAAAATCATTCAGTTTCTCGAGAACAGGCTAAAGCCGGAGCAAGTCGTTGTGGCATTGCAGGGTCTTTCGTTCTTCGGGAAAATACCCGATTTAAGAACAGAATTTGAGCGCGAAGGATTCCAGAAAGAAAAAGAGTACCCAGTACGCAAATATAAGAAGAAATACAACGACGATGAAGAACTCAGTTGTGATCTGAATAAAGTACTGAAGAGTCCGTGTTCATACAACGACATTCGTTTCTTGGCCGGAGAGACCGATAGTCTCCAGCAAATACTTAACACAGGATATATAGTATCAGATGTGGAGTACATTGTTTTTCCGGATAGGCCAGAAGGTTTTTCGAGAGACAACGAACCGGCAATCTATGGGTTTCTTAAGGCGCTTACCGAAAATGCTTTCAGCGAGTACGGAATTATTGTACACAAGAGACCAATGTATTACACAGGCGATAACATAGAAAGCCTTTCGAAAGCGTTCACTGAGATCTGGACAATCCTCGACAAAATCCGAGAAGATTACCCTGAAAAGGAAATTCTCATTGATGTGACAGGCGGGCAGAAATATCCCGGAATTATGGCTTCACTATATTGCATTTTCAACAATCTACCCTTCTTCTACATATTTGAAGGAGAGGTCAGTCTTGCTAAGTTTCCCCCAGTACCTGCTAGCTGGGATTTCGGAGCGATTGACGAGGCTCTTGCTGCATTCAATTCTATTCTTGTTGGGAACGCCGTTGACAGTTCAGAAAGAAATCATCTGAAATACTCAGAGTATTGCTCGCTACCGGAGACGTTCAGAAATCTATACACCGCAAGCAGTAATGAAAGCAATCTCACGAGTTCTCTTCCACTACACGTAATTGAAAGCAAGTATAGAAAAGCTAGAGGCCTTCCCTTCGGATATGGCGAAGACTTCTTGCGCTTGCTAGATGACAACAAGTGTACGGAAGAACGCAAAAAACTTACGAAAGCTTACAAAGAATACCTCAGGAAAATGATTCGAGAAGTCTGGTCTCTCCAGTGGATTGGCGATCAGATACCCGAGACCGTTGAGCACTCTCAGCGCCATAGCAAGAGACTTATGGAGTTTACTGTCAATCTTATAAACACTATCGGTGAAGAGAACTTCCTCAATGGTGTCCCAAAGAGCTTGAAAAATGAGTTCTATTTTGTGCTTGCCATAGCGATGAACGTTCATGACCTCGGGCACACGAAGCTTAGTTATAAACTGGGAGACGGCCGCATATTGCCACTTGACAGTCTTCCGTGCGTAGTAAGAGATCTCCACCACGAGCTCTCATACCAGATGCTGGAAGATGATGATAGATTCAAGCTCTTCGGTGAAAGGCCAGACACATGTGAAGAAAAAACCTGGGAGAAGATCAAGACTGCCGTGAAGCTGGTAACCAGATACCACAGAGAATATATGCCCATTAATGGCAACCCTAGCAAGTTGAAGGAGATAGTGAAGATCCTTTCGCTAGAACCGGAACCTCTAGAAGAGGTTGTCTCAGCTCGCTTCGAAGAGGAAGACTGGCAGAGACTAACGATAATGGCTTCTAGATGGCTAAAGTTTATTGACGGAACTGATGTTCAGTCAGACAGAACCGTCGAGCCGAATTACTTCAAGACGCGTGTTTTGAGAACAATTACCGAAATCGAAGCTCTAGGCATGGAGCTAGAAAGTAATATCGAACTCTCAACATCTATTAAGAAAGAAGTATCCGATCTTGTAAAGAAAGTAGGCGAGCTAAAAGCATCATTCGAAGACTCCGAAAACAATGCGAAGAAAAGAGAGCTAGCTGAAGCAATAAAGAACAAGGCAGAAGCTCTCGAGAAGGCTAGTGTTTACCCAATGATCCAGAAGAGAATCGACGAATGCAAGGGTGCGATTATAATGCCAAACTGGCTGAAGCTTCTCTCTAAGCTCTCTTTTAAGGCTCTTCAGTTCACGCATTTCGAGAAACACAACATGGTGAATTACGTTTACCCGAGATTTTTCATGGAAGAGAGCCTGTTTGGAAACACCGATCGTACTCTTCGCCTGAGTATCAATATCCAGAAAGACAACAAAGATGATATGAACTCGATTCTGGAGATCATCGACAAAGTCAAAAAGGACATTGTGAAGGAGTTCAAACACTCTGGCCTGAATAAATTCGCAATAAAAACCATAAAAATGGAGGTAACACCCTTGAGTGAAAAGATACTTATTACCCCTCTCGGAACATCTCCGGGAGTGCTTTACACACTTATCAAAAGGCTGAATCCCGACAGAGTAATAGTCATCACCTCGAAAAAGGGTGAGGAGAATCTCCCGGAAATATGCGAAAAAGCCGGCTTCGACCAGAATAAAATCAAAGCTTATCTTTTCGATGATCCTTATACCGGCTTTGACAAGATCTCTGATGTTATTAAGGAAATGATCTCGGACTTCACAATCGACATCGGCTCAAGAATAACCGTAAACCTTGCCGGTGGCACATCCTTCCTTCAGTATGTCACGGGTGAATTTTCGGAGGTACTGGAATCGAAAAAACTCGATGTAACAAAGGTTTTCGCAGTAGATAGAAGAGATTTTGCGCTCCAGAAAGCCGAACCATATGTTGTCGGCGAAGTTGTCGAGCTGCCCGGAGAAGACTCATGGGAAAGATAAGGAGAATAATTACAAACGTCGGAGCTACTATCTGGCAGAGAATGGTAGGTGAGCTTAAGAACACGGCTGGAGAACTCACGGGAAACAACATTCTTAATCACATCAGAAAGATGAGTATAGATCAGCAGAAGAAAATATCCCCGGAAATCAACGGGCTGGAGACCTTCGGAATAAGTAGAGACGATCTCCTCATATTCATCGCGACGAATACCGAAGTGTCTAAAGCATGCATGGAAGCTCTCACAGAATATTACAGATCCAGGGGGATCAGCGTCGTGACCAGAGTCGTTGAAGGTTTGACCGACGATTTTAGCACATCTTTCAAAAAGGGAATCGCAGAGTATGTTGATCTTATCATCAGCTTCTTTGATAGAGGAGAACAATGGTCGTACGACAACTATTTCAATGCCACTTCCGGATACAGATCGTTGATTCCATACACAACGATAATCGCATCGGTTTTTGATTCGAGAGTGTTCTATCTCTACGAGAACTCGCCATTCTTGCTTGATCTTCCACCCTTCCCGATAAACTTTGACTTCGGGATAATGGAGCAACATTCGACTTTCTTTGAAAAAGTCGAGAACGATTGCGTTCCGGTCAGAGAAGCGCGAGAGGAGTTTGGATATGAACTTTTCACCAAAATAGTTCCGCAAGTGTTGCTTGAAGAAGATGGACTTGTCTATCTCTCGAACTTTGGGAAAATCCTCTGGGGGAGGTACACTGTCTCGAACCCCGAAATTTACTTCAGCGATTCGGCTCAGAAAGTAATAAACAGAGATCCTATCTATCTCGACTATGTCAGAAAGATGCTCAGAGGAGAGGCCGAAGCCGAACACTATCTTCACGAATACTCTGGAGACGCTCAGTGCTATAAATTTCCAGCGAAAGGGGTCAGGATATTCTACATAAGAGAGGGAGATGGACCCTTCAAAATAGCTGCCATACTTCCTAACCATGACGAATACGAGAGGTATATCAAAACAAAACAACGTGAAAGTAGCCTTAGCTACACAAAAACCAGAATAAATCTCTGAAGTTAAGGAAAAATCCTAATTCACAGGCGAACGGCATAACCTGTCAACTCTAATCTCTGTTAACTTTAGATAGAGGGCGAGACAGAAGAGCGAGATCCCGTATATAAAGAGCGGGGTCCCGTATAGGATTCCTGAATAGGATCATTTCAGGACAGGCTATTACGGGATGAC
>ERZ795047.2704-NODE-2704-length-16531-cov-4.533625_pt1 | contig 16531 bp, 13 predicted proteins | sample MGYA00375131_ERZ795047 | MGnify/ENA primary metagenome ERZ795047 (study PRJEB30176, sample SAMN05720228) | activated sludge metagenome | isolation source: Anaerobic digester | place: Japan | collected 2015-05-20 ...
TGCCTGAAGGTGTGCCGGTGTACAACATATCCGCCCTGACGGGCGATGGCGTTCAGGCCCTGCTTTACGCGGTGTCCGCAAGGCTTGCGCAGTTGCCGCCTGAACAGCTTCCGATTGTGGAAGGCAGCGAGCGCGAGGAGCCTCGGCGCTATACTGCACGCGGCCCTCGCCTGAGAGATGTGTCCATCTCGCGTGATGGTGAAGTCTTCGTCGTGATTGGCGAAGGAGCCGAACGTCTAGTTCAGCGTACCGATCTTGATAACGAGGCGGCTCTCAGAAGATTTTACGGTATGCTCACGCGCGCGGGCATTGTAGACGCTCTGCGCGACGCGGGGATGGGCGAGGGGGATACCGTTCGCATCGGCGACACAGAATTCGTGTTCGCCGAGTCTTACAACATGGAACGCGACTAGCTACACTAGTTGCGCAGGATTAGGTGGTTGCATGCAGCGCATAGGGATCATGGGCGGCACTTTCGATCCGGTACATTACGGGCATTTAGTCACAGCTGAAGAGGCATACCATCGTTTTCACCTCGACAAGGTGGTGTTCGTTCCGTCTGCGCATCCTCCTCACAAGCTCGACAAGGTCATCACGTCTCCCGCACATCGTTACATGATGACGGTGCTGGCTACGATGAGCAATCCCCATTTTGAGGTATCGTCAATCGAGATTGACAGGCCTGGCCCATCCTACGCTGTTGACACCGTTGCTGCCTTCAGGAGGGATTACCCGAACGATACAGCGCTCTACTTCATTACCGGAGCAGACGCGATCCTGGAAATGCTGGGGTGGAAGGATTCGACCACACTCCTTCGTATGTGCGATTTCGTGGCGGCAACACGTCCTGGATACTTCATAGCCGACGGCAAAATCGCCGAAATATTCGGAGAGAATGCGCCGAGAGTCCATTTCTTTGAAGTGCCCGCCCTTGCCATTTCGTCCACCGATATCCGAGCGCGCGTTCGCCAAGCACGCCCTGTGAGATACCTTTTGCCCGACATCGTCATCAGCTACATCGAGAGAGCCGGGCTCTATGTCGTGTGACGGCGCCTGAATATCCCAGCCTGCTTCGCGAGAGACTATGACCGATGGAGCGAGGTGCTAGGATGAGCAAGACACTATACGTGGGGAACTTGCCGTGGGCGGTCACAGATGATCAACTTCAGAACGTTTTCTCGCCGTACGCTGAGGTGATAGCTGCCAGGGTAATCACCGACCGCGAAACGGGTCGGTCGCGCGGGTTCGGGTTTGTAGAGGTGGCCACTGACGACGTGGATCCGATTATCCGGACGCTCAATGGGACATCATTGGGCGGACGGGAAATTAGCGTGAACGAGGCCAAAGACAGGCAGATGAGAATGTAGCGGCCGGGTTCCTGAGCCAGCGTCGCCCCCCGGGTTTCACCCGTTGGGGGCGATGTGCTATTATGGATGCAGGCTTTGTGTGAATCACTGGAGGGCGTGCTCGGTGGATGGTGAAGTGCTCGGGCAGATCAGAACCCGACTTCAGATGGCCATTCCTCATTCCAGATACGAACATAGCAGGCGCGTTGAGGAGGAAGCAGCACGCCTGGCGGCGAGATTCGGGGCTGACTTGGAGGTGTGCGCCACTGCCGGGCTTCTGCACGACTGCGCTCGCGACCTGCCTCTGGATCGTCTGATCGCTCTCTGGCATAGGCTTGGGCCTGATCGAAAAGGCCCTGATCCCGTCACGTTCAGCTCCGCGCTCCTTCACGGGCCGGTTGGGGCTTTAATCGCCTGCGAGGAGTACGGGGTGCGCGATCCTCGCGTGCTCGACGCCATCAGCCGTCATACGGTGGGAGCTCGAGGCATGACCGTTGAGGACAAAGTGGTTTGCCTGGCCGATTACATAGAGCCGGGAAGGCGTTTTCCGGGCGTGGATTCCATCAGGAACCTCGCGCAGCATGACCTGGATTTGGCGCTCATCTGCGCGCTCGGCGCAACCATAAAGCATCTGGTGGACTCCGGCGCCCTTATAGATGCGGACATAGTATTGAGCAGGAATGATCTGCTGCGCAAGTCAACAATGATGCCTAAGGTTGGTGATACTTCTGCACGTTAACACCGATATACGTCCAAGCGATCTCCCGTCACTTCCCCATGCGATGCTTGCCGTCTCGGTAGCATTGGAGAAGAAAGCCGAGGATGTTGTCCTTCTGGACATCTCCTCAGTCTCCATCATGGCCGACTTCTTCATGATCTGCACAGTCCGCACCGATACGCACGCTCGCGCTGTCAGGGACTCCGTAACGCAAGCTCTGGAACGCGCCGGTCTGAACCTGCGAAGGCGCGAGGGTTCTGACGCGTCGGGCTGGGTCTTGTTGGACTGGGGCGACATCATAGTCCACATATTCGGCCCAGCCGAGAGGGAGTTCTACAGCCTGGAGAAGCTGTGGGGAGACGCTCGGGTCTGCTGCTACGATACGGAGGCCCCCTCGGTTGAGCATCGCCCGGCGGAGTAATCTGACCGACGCGATCAAGCGGGCACATAACAATGGCGCGTTCATCAAATGGCGCGTTCATCGCTTGACTTACCGCCGCCCTGGGGCTATAATGGGATCTGCTTGATAATTCACGATGGAAACGCGATGAAGAGGAGCATTAGGTGCTGAATGGCTTTGAGAGAGTCGGGGGTGGGTGCGACCCGACAGCCGGAAGGCATCGAACTCGCCTCCAAGCGGCGCGGGTGAACCTGAGTAACCTGCGACGGTCGGCCCCGTTACAGGCCGAGAGGCGTCCGTGATCTGTTGCGTGGGGCTGTAGCTCAGCTGGGAGAGCGCTTGAATGGCATTCAAGAGGTCGAGGGTTCGATCCCCTTCAGCTCCACCATTCTTCTTTTGTTCGCCCAGGTCACGTACGTGCAACAGGGTGGTACCGCAAGTAAGCCTTGCCCCTGGCAGTCTATCTGTCAGGGGTTTTTTGTTTTCCATAGCTTGTTTACTTCGCAAGCTCATGTCGCATGCTTTCATCTGAGGGAGGACTACTGATGCGCGACAAGTACTACTTCGAAGACGTGGAGCCCAAATGGCAGGAGCAGTGGGAGAAGGAAGGTCTCTATCGCGTTGACGAGACCCCAGATAGGCCTAAGTTCTACCAGCTGGAGATGTTCCCGTATCCGTCGGGCCGCATTCATATGGGCCATGTGCGGAACTACTGCATAGGCGATGTGATGGCAAGATATCGTCGGATGAACGGCTGGAATGTGCTGCACCCCATGGGTTGGGATGCCTTTGGCCTCCCGGCTGAAAATGCGGCGATTCAGCACGGCGCCAACCCGGCAGTGTGGACGAGGGAGAACATCGCCCACATGAGAACGCAGATCAAGCGCATGGGCTACAGCTACGACTGGGCGCGCGAGGTTGCGACGTGCGACCCTGCGTACTACAAGTGGACACAGTGGCTTTTCATACAGCTGTTCAAGAACGGCCTGGCTTGTCGGAAGTCGCAGAAAGTGAACTGGTGCCCATCATGCGCCACTGTGCTCGCCAATGAGCAGGTGGTAGATGGGGCGTGTGAGCGATGCGACACTCCCGTCATTCGGCGTCAGTTGGAGCAATGGTTCTTCCGTATAACCGATTATGCCGAGCGTCTGCTGTACGATCTGGACACCATGCCGGGCTGGCCGGAGCATGTCAAGACCATGCAGCGCAACTGGATCGGCCGGAGCGAGGGTATGGATCTCGACTTCACAGTCGCCGGCACAGGCGAAAAGCTCACCGTGTTCACGACACGCCACGATACTGTATACGGCGTGACCTACCTGGTGATAGCCGCAGAGCATCCATTGGTGGAACACCTAATTGCAGGAAGACCCAACGAGGACGAGCTCAGGCGGTTTGTATCGGAGATCATATCCCAAGACGATATTGTGCGGACGGCAGAGGACGCCGAGAAGGTGGGAATGTTCACAGGCGGATATGCGATTAACCCCGCTTCAGGTGAGCAGGTGCCCATCTGGATCGCAAACTACGTGCTCATGGACTACGGCACAGGCGCGGTGATGGGCGTACCCGCCCACGACCAGCGCGACCTGGAATTCGCGAGGAAGTACGGCTTGCCGGTAAAGGCAGTCATAAGCCCGCCCGGCGGAAGCATCAACGGCGACACCATGGAGTCTGCCTATGTGGAAGACGGGGTGCAGATCAACTCGGGTCAGTTCGACGGCATGCCGTCCGGCGAGGCTAAGCCGGCCATGGCGCGCTATCTGGAGTCATTGGGCAAGGGCAGGCCTACAGTCCATTACAAACTGCGCGATTGGCTCATTTCCCGGCAGCGGTTCTGGGGCGCGCCCATTCCGATCATATACTGCGAGCATTGCGGACAGGTGCCCGTGCCCGATGCCGATCTGCCGGTGATGCTGCCGACCGGGGTGAAGTTCATGCCCACCGGCCAGTCGCCGCTGCTGGACTGTCCGGAGTTCGTTAATACTACGTGCCCTGTGTGCGGTGGACCGGGCCGCCGAGAGACGGATACCACGGATACGTTTGTCTGTTCGTCATGGTATTTCCTGAGGTATACGTCGCCCCAGTGCCACGATCATGCCTGGGATAGGGCGAAGGCAGACTACTGGATGCCGGTGGACCAATACATCGGAGGCGTCGAGCATGCCGTCATGCACCTGATGTACGCCAGGTTCTTCACCATGGTCATGAGCGATCTGGGCCTCATCGGTGTGGATGAGCCGTTCAAGAACCTGATAACCCAGGGTATGGTGCTTCTAGGCGGGCATAAGATGTCGAAATCCAAGGGCAACACCGTCGATCCCGACGATATCGTCGGCAAGTACGGAGCCGACACAGCACGCCTGTTTACACTGTTTGCGTCGCCAATCGAGAGAGATCTCGAATGGAGCGATGAGGGTGTAGAGGGATGCTGGCGGTTCCTGCAGCGAGTATGGAGACTGGTCTACCAGTGTGTCGAAGGCCCGGGATGCAATCAGTCAGCCGAAGGACCGGCCGCCCCTGCGGTCGGCACGATGTCGGCAACTAGCGATTGTGCCCGGCGTGTGCGCAGAGCCGCGCATGCTGCGCTTAAGAAAGTTACTGAGGATATCGGCGCTCGCAACAGTCTGAACACCGCGATCGCTGCGATAATGGAATACGTGAACGCTCTATACAGCCTGAAGGACGCTGTGGCCGGACAAGAGGGCGGGGATGCGGCGATGGCGGAGGCCATAGACTTCCTCATCGTGATGCTAGCCCCATTCGCTCCTCACATCTCAGAGGAGCTGTGGCACGCTGTTGGTCACGGCGAAAGCGTGCACACCCAACCCTGGCCCAAGTACGATCCAGAGGCGCTTGCAGTCGAGAGCGTGGAGATTGCTGTCCAAGTCAACGGCAAGGTGCGTGACAGGATATCAGTGCCTGTCGACGTGAGTGGGGATGCAGCTCTAGCTGCGGCGATGGCAAGCCCTCGGGTGTCGGCTGCAGTAGGGCAGGCGTCCGTCAAGAAGACCATACTGGTTCCGGGCAAGCTGCTGAATATCGTAGTCGAGACAGCGTAGCCTGGGCATCGCGGAATCACCCGTATGAATCACCCAAAGGCATGACGCGCCGGGCCCTTCGCCTGTGTTAGCATACAGGCAAGGCCCGGCGTTCCACCACAGTGCCGGCGCGTCAGGGAGGGCTGGCTATGCAAGCATTCGGCCTACGAAGGGCAGGTCCGATTCTTGCAGGTGTGCTGTTGATCGGCCTGGCGATTACTCTGGCCAGCCCGGCGCGCCGGCCTCGAGTGGTGGTTTTTGAGGGCTCTTCCGAAGCAAGCCCAATGCAGGGGCAGGGCACGTCCGATCTGCCGGAGCCGAGTGCGCCGGATCAATCGATGCCACGCGCCGAACCGGCTCCCATGCCTCAGCAGGCCGTCACTGTCCACGTGGCCGGAGCAGTGGCGAAACCCGGCGTATACTCTCTCAACCCTGGGTCGCGGGTTGCAGACGCGCTTGACGCGGCCGGTGGAGCGTCGAAGGGTGCCGACACTGATTGCATCAACCTTGCTCTGCCTGTCCGCGACGGGGAACAGGTGTATGTGCCGTTAAGGCAAGCGAGCGCCGGTGCCGGCAATGCCGGTGTGGTTTCGCCAGAAGGCGGTGGTCAGCCGCAGCCCCGCCAGTCTGCTGTAGCCAGCATTCCACCTAACCGTGCCGACATTACACGGTCGGCTCCGGATTCGTCTCCCTCAAGTGATTCGGCCGATGCGCGGGTTTCTTCGAACGCTTCCCACACAGGCTTGATCAACATCAACACTGCGTCTGTAGAGGAATTGCAGCGTCTGCCCGGAATTGGCCCGGTGCTGGCCCAGCGCATTATCGATTATCGATCTGCCAACGGCCCTTTCCCCGCTGTCGACGACCTCGTGGGCGTGTCGGGCATAGGCCAGGCCAAGCTAGGCAGAATTGCGCCCTTGGCAACGGCGAGATAGCCAATGGCCCTCTCGGGCACGGATTTCGCTCTGTCAGGCGGTGCGCGCTGGTCGCCCGTAGTTGTCCCTGCGTTCGCGAGCTCTCTGGCCGTGGGTCTACTCTGCGGATACTGGGGGATTCCCGCCGCTGTGTGGATCTGCGCATGGGTGGTCTGGGCCGCGGTCGCGCTTGTGAATAGTCTTGCGCTCAGGCTGTCGCCTGAGTACCGCGCCCGAATGATATTGGTCGCAGCGATGGTGGGCGCGGCCAGCATCGGGGCTTTGGGCATCGGCCGCATCGATTCGCTGGCGGGCGTGTCGGTGGCGAGATTCGCCGGGCGCGATGTCGTACTCATGGGCACCGTGATATCGAGTCGTGCAGGTGACCGCTCACCGGAGGCGGTGATTGCCGCGCGATCCGTTGACGATCACGGATCACTTCATCACACGGCGGGCAAAGTCAGAGTGTTTTTCACGCCCGGCGATGCCTCTGGCGGGTTGGCGGAGAGCCTGCGTTGCGGCGACATTATTGAAAGCCGGGTCCGGTTGGAACTGGCTTCCCGCCCGATGAACCCGGGCGAGCCCGACCTCAGGGCCGTCTTTCTTCAGCAGGGGATTCATGCACTGGCCAACATCGATTCCCGGTCGGCGCGTGTTGTAGGCAGGCGACGGCTCAACCCCGTCGAATGCATCGCGCTGTGGGTGCGACAGGCGATCATCGTCGCTGCCCGTGCCACACTTGCTCCGGGGCCATGCGAAACCTTTTTGGCGATGGCGTTAGGCGATTCGCGCGAACTTGACTATGGCACGCTGGAAAGCTTCAGGAGGGCAGGAGTATCGCATCTTCTGGCGGCGTCTGGGCTGCATGTGAGTTTAGTCGTCGGCATCGCGATTCAGGCCGCTGCCGCGGCAGGCATGTCGTCGCGTCACTCGCCTCTGTTGGGATTCTCAATCGCAGGCGTGTACGCCGTAGTGGCGGGATTGCGGCCATCGATAGTACGCGCGTGGCTGATGTTCGGCCTGTCAGCTGCATCGCGTGCCTGCGGTCGTCGCGTGAGCGCTCTGCACGTAGTGTGCCTGTCGGCCACAGCCCAGCTCATATTGAACCCGCTGCTTCTGTGGAATGCAGGATTCCAAATGTCGTACCTGGCGATTGTCGCCCTATTCTACCTTGCTCCATGCTTCGCCCGGATTGTGCCCGACCGATGGCCGGCCCCAGCGGCGTCCTCTCTTCGGACGTTGCTTGCCTCGACGGCAGTCGGCACTACCCTGTTGCCGATCGTAGCCAACATGACGCTTGAGATCAGCCTGATCGGGCCCATAACCAACCTGGTTGCTGTGCCTTTGGGCCTCGTGGCCATGACGGCTGGCCTGGGCGGGTGCGTAACCTGGCATGTCTGGCCATGGCTTGGGTCTGTTATGAACGCCGGGGCCGAGGCGGTACTCACTGTGCTGGCCTCGTTCGTCCGCGCCATGGCGTCCATGCCGTTCTCATCAGTGCCCATCAGGAAGCTCTCTGAATGGGAGATAGCAGCCTACTATGCCTTGCTGGCCTGTACTTGCGCGATTGGATCCGACGTTTTCAGGCTGCACCGATTCCGACGGGCTGTGGGTCGAATCGCGAAGCGCCCCGCCGCAGTCATGTGCAGTGCGGCGATAGTGCTTCTCCTCGCTTTCAGGCCAGCGCCGTTCGAAGTGGTCGTAATGTCAGTCGGGCAGGGCGACGCGGTTTTCATATCTGCTCCAGAAGGCGTCAATATCCTAGTCGATGCAGGCGCCGCTTGGGCCGGCGACAAGTATGTTGTGCCATATCTGGAGCGGCGAGGAGTCAGGCGCCTCGATCTTCTGGTCATTACTCACGAGCACGCCGATCATGCCGGCGGAGCCGCAGCAGTTGCGCGATCAGTCAGAACGGAATGTGTCGCTGTGCCCGGCTGCTCTTCGGGCCAGGCGTGGGAGGCGATTCTGGGTGGGCTCGAGACGGCCTGCGGCGGAAGATCGCCCCGCATGGTCGGCCTGAGCCAGGGCCACGTGATACGAGCAGGCGGCGTCACGCTGGAAGTGCTGAACCCTCCTGCGAAGTCAGGTGTCGCAGTGGGCGGCCACATGGCCGACGCGAACGACGATTCTGTGGTGCTGCGCCTGGTTTACCGGGACTTCTCGATGTTGTTGTGCGCAGATGCCGGGGAGCGGTTTGAACGCCGCATTCTCGACGGACCGCTGCAAGCAACCTCCCTGGCCTCGCAGGTTATCAAGATAGGTCATCATGGCTCTTCCGGCGCCTCGTCATCCCGGTTCCTTGAGACTGTGAGCTCTAGCTTGGCAATCGTGTCGGTTGGCCGTAATGGATACGGGCACCCCAGCCCCGCTGCTGTCCACCGCATACTCGATGCCGGTGCCGAGATCAGGCAGACTGATACATGCGGCGCCGTCTCCGTCAGCATCACTTCGCGCGGGGCAGCGCAGGCCATGCGCCGGTGGGCGGGCTATGTCGCGCGTGACATGCGGGGCGTGTGGGCAAGGGCTCCTATGTTCAGGAGACTGCAGATATGAGGGGTCTGGATTATCCTCCGTACCGTGACTCTTCCAAAATCGCAGGAACGCAACGACAAACCACGACCATGAGGTTTGCCGGAAGGAGTGAGCGGGTATCCGTCGAATACGAGTGGTGCGATGCTATTCAGAAAGGGGGGTGTTCCCGCCTGCTTTGCGCAGGCCGGGAAAGCGACTTGAAACGTTTTGCCGCAATACTGCTGATTGCCGCGTTCATCGTCACCACTCTGGCTATCGGTCCAACGCTCGCGCAGCAGAAGACGACTATCACCTTCTGGCACGCCATGGGTGCGCAGCTTGGCAAGACCATTGACATGCTGGTTGAGCAGTTCAACAATGAGAACCCGGACGTGTTTGTAAAGGCTGAGTATCAGGGCAACTACGGGGCACTGAGCCAAAAACTAGTAGGATCCTTAGTGGCCCGCAAACCTCCGACCGTAGCCCAGGTATACGGTAACTGGGCGGCAGAGTACATAACCTCGAAGGAGCTAGTCCCCGTAGAGAAGTTCATCAAGGGGCCCAACGGTCTTTCCACTCTTGAGATCGACGATATCTGGGAAGGTCTCAGGGCGGGATGCGTCTTCGACGGTGTATGGTATACCATGCCGTTCAACAAGAGTGTCTATGTGTTGGTCTACAACGAAACGGCTTTGAAGGAAGCCGGAATAGCCAAGCCGCCTGCAACCTGGCAGGAGCTGTTGACAGCCGCTAGAGCGCTCACGGTCAAGGAGGGCGACAAGATAGTTCGCTACGGGTTCGGCCTCCGTCCTAACGTCGACTACTTCGCTTGCTTCTTCTTCACTGCTGGCGGAACATGGCTGGATGCCGGCGGCAAGGTGAATGTGAACTCGCCCGAAGGGACCAAGGCTCTTCAGTACATGGCGGATCTCCTTAGCAAGTACAAGGTCTCGTACTACGTGCCTGGCTACCTCGATGCTGACTTCGGGGCGGGCAAGGTAGCGATGTACCTCACTACCTCTCCTGGCCTGAGCTATACTGACCAGTCCGTGGCCGGCAAGTTCGAATGGAGCGCCTCTCCTCTGCCGTACATGGAACCCAAGTTCAAGGCGACACCTGTTGCCGGCACTGACCTCGCCATCTTCGCAAAAGCCACCGAGAAGGAGCAACAGGCTGCATGGAAGTTCGTCAAGTGGCTGGTGGAGCCGAGGCAGACTGCCAAATGGGCAATCGGCACCAGCTACATACCTGTCCGCAAGTCCGCCATGCACCTGGAGATCATGAAGCAGTGGTTTGCGCAGCATCCTCGCGAGGAGCAGAGCCTGCAGCAGCTGCGCTACATCAAGTATGACCCGAACATCTCTGCCTGGACCAACATAAGGGGCGACATCTCGGAGGCCGTGGAGAAGGTCTTCCTCGGCAAGGCCACGGCCAAAGAGGCCCTTGACGCCGCAGTGGTCAAGGCCAACGCCAGGCTGAAGTAGCCTGACGTCGGGCTAGCGTGGATCCTGCATGATCAAGAATGCCCGGGGACGTCGAGCTTCAACTCCCCGGGCTTCAGCTCTGTGGAGGAGACGTCCAATGCGCAAACCATTCCGCGTCGCCCGTACACGCTTTCTGCCGTTGCTCTTCGCCGTCCTGGCCGCCACAATCGCCGTCGCGCTGGCGCTTTCGGTCCCGCAGGCGGCCTCGGCGGAGGCACTTGCCGGCAACTACAATTACTATTTCGGGAACCTCCATTCCCATACTTCTTATTCGGACGGAGTGCTCACGCCATCCGATGCGTTTCGGCACGCCCGCGAGGCCGCCAGGATGGATTTCCACGCCGTAACCGATCACGGGTACTACATGCAGGAGGCCACCAACCTGCATCACTGGTTCCTTGCTCACGAAGAGGCCGACGAGTTCTACGAACCCGGCAGGTTTGTTACGCTTGTGGGATATGAGTGGACATTCACTGACGGTCACATGAATGGGTTTGCTACGCCCCGGGCCGCTTCCCGCGACACGCAGCGTGACCTGACCGCGTTCCTCGAGTTTCTTGCCGAGTATGACGGCATTGGCGTGTTCAACCATCCGAGTTACGACATTCAGCCGAACTGGAACGACTTCGAGTATCGTGGACTGGGCGACAAACAGGTTTCTCTGATCGAGGTGGGCTCGGGCCCGTACAGGCATAACGTCAGGAATGAGCGTGCCTACATACGAGCGCTGGATAGAGGATGGCACGTGGGCGCCGTCAGCAGCCAGGATAACCACAGGCCCGATTGGGGAACGGCTGCCCCCACTCGAACAGGGCTTATCGCGTCCGAACTCACGCGCGAGTCAGTGCTTTCCGCCATGCGCGACATGCGAACATACGCCACTGAGGATTCCAACGTCCGGATGTTCTTCGCGTCCGGCAACAGTATTATGGGCGATGAGATCGTGCTCGCTCCGGATGTTGTCATGTCAGGTAAATCCGTCGAGTTTCGTGTCTACGTGGCAGACCCCGATGACACTGATTATCTGGAGCTAGTGCAGATCGTGTCGAACGGCGGTGAAGTGGTGTGGGAAAGTAGGCCGGGACGGCTTGAGCCGCGCGGGGCGGGTCAAGGAGGCCAGGCGGGTGGGGTAGGTGTGGCAGTCACGGCATATGACACTGTCGTGTCCCTGACGCCCAGATCATCCTACAACTGGTACTATGTTCGCGCCGTGCAAAGCGACGGCGATGTCATAGTCACCAGTCCCATCTGGGTCACTACCGGCTCCGGCGTAGCCGTTTGCGACTTTGCCTGCGTGGACACGGTAGTTCGTGCTGGAGTATCCGCCCGGATCCGAGCCGAGATCGTCAACAGGAATGAGCAGGCTATACGAGCAGTTACTGCCGTGCTCTACGAGACGGCGCCGTCGGGCAGACGCGCTGTGTCGTCGCGGCGCGTCGACCTAGCAGGATGGGCCGGAACGGACATATGGTTCGACTGGATTCCTGGAGCGCCTGGCGAGACCGGGCTAGAGCTGGAACTGATCATCCCCGGGCACGAGGCGCCTCTTGTCTTCCCGGGCGCGCCGGCCTTGGTCCGCAGGGCCGACATCACGCGCGTGGTGATCGATGAGGGCCACAACAACAGGTATACCGGCTATATGGACGGTTTTGTGACGTTACTTGCGGCGTCCGACTACAGCCCGCGAATAGGGGAAGAGCCAATAGGCCCGGACATGCTTGCCGAGACCGATATTTTGGTGGTCAATGTGCCGGAGATCGGATTTGCGCTCACTCCTACCTCTTTCGAGCAGGACGAGCTGGAGGCGATTGCCGCCTTCGTAGAACAAGGGGGATTCCTGCTCCTTGCGGGCTGGTCCCCGAGCCCGGACGGAACGCGCACTTGCGAGCAACTCAATGTCTTGCTTCAGCTCATGCATGCCGGCATGGGATTTGCCGATGACGAATTGCAGGCGGATGGGTCATCCTCCGTTTGCGCTTACTGGGGGTCAAGCGAGGCTACCGGTGGTCCAATCTACGCATCTGAGGCGTGTTCAGTCTCGATCGAGGGTAGCGGCGCAACGGTAGCGGTGTTCGCGCGGGCTGCGGACGGCCGTGTCTTTGCCGCCGGGCAGTCTGTCGGGAGCGGGCGCGTGGTGTGCCTGGGCGCGCCGGTGTACTCATCGCTGGATCTCAAGAGGGAGTTCAGTAAGAACTCCGATTTCACGCTGGCTCTCATGGTGTGGCTGGTCAAAGGGGAGTGAACAGCAAATTGAAACCTTCGCGTAGCAGGAAATACGCCCGCGACACAGCGGCGGCCTATCTGTACCTGGCGCCGGCTCTGATAGTACTAATAGTGTTTCACTTCTTCCCGGCGTTCTACGCCCTGTACCTCAGCCTGTTCGACACGAACCTGTTCGGAAGGTGGAACTGGGTCGGGCTGGGCAACTATGCCGAACTCCTCCATGATCAGGATTTCCTTCGTTCGCTGGCCAACACGGGCAAGTATGTGCTTGGCACAGTTCCGGTGGGCATCGCCCTTGCGCTTGCCATTGCGGGGTTGCTCAATCAGCGAATACGCGGACTGGCAGCATACCGAACGGCCTTCTTCCTGCCGTACGTCACGCCGGTGGTGGCGATTTCGATCGTATGGACATGGATATACAAGGAAGACTCTGCTGGGATGCTCAATGCGGTTCTGTCCTGGTTCGGAATCAGCCCACAGGCATGGCTGCTAGACCCCAAATGGGCCATGTTCGCTCTTTGCCTGATGAGCATATGGAGGCACCTGGGCTACAACGTCGTGATCTTTCTGGCGGGGTTGCAGAACATACCGGCCGAGTACTACGAGGCAGCTGAGATAGACGGCGCAAGCGGATGGGCGATGTTTTCTAAGATCACCTGGCCGCTGCTCTCACCGACTACGTATTTCATCACGATAATCTCCATAATCGGCTCATTTCAGGTGTTCACGCAGGTATACGTGCTGTGGCCATCGGCGCTTGGCGGTCCTCTCGGCACTACCCGGGTGGTCGTCAAGTACCTGTATGACATGGCGTGGGGATCATACCAGTTCGGGTATGCGTCCGCCATCGGCTACATGCTGTTCGCCATAATCTTCGTGCTTACGCTGGTTCAGCGCAATGTAGCTGGTCGCTACGTGCACTATCAGTAGGCCGGCGGGCGGCCTAGGGGGAGTAGAAGATGTCCAAAACACGCAAGACTGCTCACATGACCTTGGTGTACGTCCTCCTCACGGTGGGCGCTGTGATGATGCTGATGCCATTCTACTACATGCTCAGCACATCGGTAAAAGCCCCCGAGGAGCTCTATGTGAATAGACTGGTCTGGTTCCCCAGCAAGATAGTATGGAAGAACTATGCCGACGCATGGAATGAAGAACCGTACTTCCCGCGCTACTTCTTCAACTCGGCATTCATCGCCACAGTCACTACGGCACTGCAGCTTCTGACGTCGGCGCTAGCAGCATATGCCTTCTCCAATATCGATTTCTGGGGCAAGGAAACGGTCTTCATGATTCTGCTGGGCACCATGATGATACCTAGTCAGGTTACACTGGTGCCTAACTACGCCATCATTGCCAGACTAGGCTGGATCGACACGTACAAGGCCCTGATAGTGCCCTTCACGGCCAGCGTATTCGGGATATTCATGATGAGGCAGTTTTTCCAAACTATCCCTATGGAGATGTGGGATGCGGCCCAGATAGACGGATGCTCAAGGTTCAGGTACTTGTGGGCTGTCATGGTCCCCTTGGCCAGGCCGATCTTCGTGACTAGCGGTCTGTTCACGTTCATCGGCGGCTGGAACAGCTTCCTGTGGCCGCTAATCGTCACCAACTCGGACCATCTGCGCACGATCCAGGTGGGGCTCTCACGGTTCAATCAGGAGTTCGGCACCCGGCCTGATCTGCTCATGGCCGCATCTACTCTGGCCATAGCTCCGCTTGTGGCGCTGTTCTTCGTAGCCCAGAATCAGTTCATCCAGGGTATCGCCCGAACGGGCTTGAAGAGCTGACAGAGGAGGATTGGATTGAGGCCGGACGTAGCTGCGACCATGAAGAAAGGAACGACAGCCCCGATCTACATCATGTACGGCGAGGATGCGTACTCCCGCGGGCGCAACGTCGATGAACTTGTGGAGCGACTCACGTCCGCTCGGGGTGGGGCCGACCTGAACGCATTCGATGCCGCCGAATCCTCTGTGGACGACATTGCGTCGGCGGTGATGACCGCGCCCATGTTTGCGTCTGCGCGTGTAGTGATAGTCCGTCGGTTCGAGGAGATGTCCACAGACGACCAAGCCCGTCTCATTCGGACACTGGCTCCGGGAAAGCGCCCGGCGGACCTTAGGGTGCCGGATGAGACCCAAGTGATCATCGTGTCCTCATCCAAGACCGTACCACGCAAGGAAGTCAACGCAGCCGGGCCCCATGTGGCCGCGTTCGAGTTCAAACCGGCCTATGCCCGCGACGCCAGGGCTTTTGTGTTCGAGCGAGCCAAGGAGCTGGAAGTCAGAATCGACCCGGACGCCGCGTCGCTCCTTTTGGAGCTGGCCGGATTGGACTACGTCGCGATATCTCAGGAGCTGGAGAAGGTCGTCACCTACCTAGGGCCGAGCGGTCGGAGGATAGCTGTCGATGACATCAGGGCAGCCGTGGGTAGGAGTTCATCTCAAACAGTCTTCGATTTCTGTGATGCAGTGATAGACGGCAATAGCACCAAGGCTCTGAGCGCCCTGGCCGACCTGATCCGCAGCGAGCGCCAGGTACTTGCGATTCTTGGCACACTGGCCACCAAGCTCAGGCGGGTCATGGAGGCCCGGGTTATGCTTGACGGCGGCAGCACACAGGACGAGGCTGCAACTGCACTGGTCGGCGGCAACCCCAAGGTGAAGTGGAAGGAAGCCCGCACAGCCGCACAGGCCTCTCGTCTTTCTCAGATGCAGATAGCAGCCATGCTCTCGCGGATCGCCCGGGCCGACCTCGACATCAAGACCGGCCTGATGTCGGAGAGCCTGGCCATCGAGGTGCTCATCTCAGACCTGTGTGTACGGCAAAAACTCCAGTAACGCTGGTTACCGGAGCTATGCGAAACACTACTATTATGCTATGCGCGATTTCAGCTTGACCCTTCGCTTCGGCCCGGGCTAATCAACCTGTGCTGCCTTATTCGCCCTGCGTGCGAGCCGCGACTTGCGCCTCGCGGCCTGGTTCTTGTGAATCACGCCCTTCTTCGCTGCGCGATCCACCGTGCTGAAAGCGCGATTGAGTTCGTCTACAGAGCCTTGGGGACCCGCCTGGCCGAGAGCCTCATTGAACCTGCGGATGGCAGTCCTGACGGAGGATTTGATGGCAGTATTCCTTGCCGTCCGTATCTTTATGGTCTTGACACGCTTCTTTGCCGACTTGATGTTTGGCACCTTGCGTCACCTCCTCCGCCGCTAGATTGCACGACTATGATTCTACCATGCACGAAGTGCCATTGCAAGCGTGACCAACGCGCGATCAATGCCGCTAGCGAGGTGTTGCGCGCTCGCCGGTTGGGCAAGACTACTCCTGATAGTGTGCCGACAACGCGCCGGCACGCCATTGCAGGGAGGGGTTGCTCTTGGATTTTGACCGCGCTTTCGGCTCGAAATGGCGCCCGTGCTCAAGGCTAGAGCACATGTCTCGAGAAGAGTCATCGCCGGGAGGTGGCTCGTTGCGAACCGACTTGGCTGTCGAGGCACATGAAGTTCTCAGGCAGGGCATGGGGCCTGAGATCCCAGGAGTAAGCACCAGAACAGATGAGACTGACTTCGGCTCCATAACCCGGGTGGCTATCACTACTCCCCAGGCGGCGAGGGCCCTCGGAAAAGCAATGGGCAACTACATAACCATTGATGCTCCAGATCTGCCCCTGCGTGATCGCGAACTCGAAAGCGAGGTCTCGCAGGCGCTCGCACGTGAACTGGTCGGCCTCATACGGACCAGTCTGAACAACGTGGACTTCTGGGCGGTGCCGGATTTTACCACCCTCATCTGCGGGTTGGGAAACTGGAACGCCACGCCTGATGCCATCGGCCCGCTTGTAGCCGGCAAGGTCATGGTCACCCGCCATGTGTATTCCATGACCCC
>ERZ795047.2712-NODE-2712-length-16520-cov-4.574795_pt1 | contig 16520 bp, 12 predicted proteins | sample MGYA00375131_ERZ795047 | MGnify/ENA primary metagenome ERZ795047 (study PRJEB30176, sample SAMN05720228) | activated sludge metagenome | isolation source: Anaerobic digester | place: Japan | collected 2015-05-20 ...
ACTCTTACGCTTTCTCTTCCAGGAGACACTGGAGCAGCCATTGACGACCTTTATTTCGACCGCGTGGAAATCCAGTACAAGCGCCGCCTGGCGGTCGGGGCTGATGACTTGTTCTTCCGCATCGAATCGCCTGCCCCGAGAACTATCGAGTTGCAGGCCAACCCCGGGTCTGACCGCGAAATAATCGACGTGACTGATCCCTACAATGTTGTATGGCTCGACGGCGTGTCGAAGCAGGCGGGCCAGACCAGCCAGGTTCTCCGGTTCAGCCACGCTGGCCAAACCCCCGCTTCGTTTTACGTTTTTGGAAGAGAGCATGTAAGGAAACCAAGGTCGATCTCCTATTGGCAGCCCGAGGGTCTGCGCCACTCCTCAAACCAGGCCGATCATCTCATCCTCGCTCCGCGGGAGTTCGTTCCGGCCCTCCAGGTGCTCCGAAACCATCGGCAAGTCCAGGGCTTGAAGTCGCGAATCGTGGCGTTCGAAGAGATATTTAATGAATTTGGCCACGGTTTTCCGACGCCTGAGGCCATTCGGGCCTTTCTGACATGGGCCTACCACGGCTGGTCCTCGCCGCGGCCGCGCTATGTCCTGTTAGTTGGTGATGGGACGGTCGATTACAAGGACCATTACAAGACCGGCAAGAAAGGGAAAGCGCCGGTGCACCTCACCCGGACTTCCTTGAGGGGCATCACACCTGATGATCACTGGTATGCGTGCGTGGACGGGGACGATCCGGTCGCCGACCCGATGATCGGCAGAATTCCCGGGGAAAACCCTGACCAGGTAGCGGCCATTGTGTCGAAGATCGTTCACTTCGAGCAGTCGGGCGGAAAGGCTAATCCCTTGTTGACGGCCGTGGCGGACAAGGAGAAAGTTTCTGAAGAGACCTCCGATAAGTTGATGGCCCTCGCTCCCCCGTACTTTACCGTCGAGAAGGCTTATTATCGGCAATTGAAGGCGCAGACGAGACCGCTGGTTCTGGATTCGCTCAAGCGAGGTCCGGCTGTTGCCAGCTATGTCGGTCACGGCGACCTTATCCGGTGGGCCGAGGAATCCATCCTGCGATCGGCCGACGTTTCCGAGATCGGCAACAGTCCCGAGAGTCTCTCTTTTTTCGTGGCGCTTAACTGCCTGAACGGCTATTTTGGTTATCCCTATTACTACTGCCTGGGCGAAGAGTTGGTCAACGCGCCCGCCGCGGCCGTAGCTTGCGTGGCCCCGAGTGGAGGGACTTTCCCCGACGAACATGAGATTTTTGGCCTTGAGCTGTTTTCGGCCATCTTCCAGGATCGACTCCTGACGCTGGGAGATGCCCTGGCCCAGGCGAAAGTGGCCAGCTATGCCAAGGGGGTATTCTCAGAAACGATATTGCAATACACGCTTTTTGGCGATCCGGCCGCGAAGTTGAAGGACTGGTGATGCCAGCGGATGGTGATACCAAGAGAAGGCGAGGTGTCGTCCTCGCGCTGCTTCGCTCGGCAGGAAAGCCACTGACCCTTAAGGTCCAGGGTCGCTGCATGTCCCCGTTCCTGGCCCCGGGTGATGCCGTGAGGATTGCTTTTTGTGAAGCCGATGAGCTGTCAATCGGCGACATCGTGGCCTACGAGACAGGTGACGGGGTTGCCGTTCATCGTGTCCTCCGAATAGCGCAGATTCGGGGGACGATGCGTGTGTATCAGAAGGGAGACAACCTGAAAACCGGTTCCTGGCTCGACGAAGACCAGGTGCTCGGTCGGGTGGTCTCGGTCATTCGGCCGGATAGCAGCGAAACCGCGGTTCACACTCCGTCGGCATTGATGAAGGCGTGGTGCTCGGCTCGGTATTTTCTGATTGTCCTGAGGAGTTTGGCCCGGCGGCTTGTTCGAGCGTTTAGAAAGGTTTAAGAGAGGTGGGGGAGGAAGGCGTTCGGGAACTGGGTCCCGAGTTGGAGCTGCTGCTTCTCGCGGCTCGGCAGCAATTGAACGAGGCCCAGGCATCGCAGTTGGCTGACGTCGTCCGCCATGGTGTGGACTGGGATAGTGTTTTGCGCCGGGGACGCACGCTGGGGGTTCACGGCTTCCTGCAACGACACCTGGCTCGGATCGACTCGAATGTCCCGGGGTGGGTGCGCGAGGAGCTGGAGAAGCAGCACCGGTTTCGCGCCATCGCCAACCTGAAGAATTGGAACCAGCTGCGCGAAATCGGCCAGGCTTTCAACCGCGCTGGAATACCGGTGGGGGTTCTAAAAGGCGCGTACCTGGCCTTCTGGGTTTATGAGGATCCCGCCTTGCGGCCCATGTCCGACCTGGATCTGCTGTGTCGGCAGGAGGATTGGGACGCGGTGAGCAAAGTCCTCGGCGAACTCGGATACAGGCAGGACGCGCAGAATCCATTGTCGTTTGCCATGCATCCGCCTCCGTTTAAAAGAGCACGATCGACGACGGTCGAGATGCACACCTCGCTGCGTGGGCGGTGGACGGGGGATGAGTTGCTGGGCCGCTCCCGGATCGTGGAGCGTGAGGGGGTTTGTTTTCATGCCCTGGGGTTCCAGGATCTGGTCTGTTACCTCGTCGCTCATATTGCGCAGCATTCACATACTCCTCGCCCGCCGCTTTACTGGTTTGCAGATTTGCACGAGGTGATCGGCGGGGCGCCAGACTGCGGGGATCCTTCGTCACTGTTTGAAAAGGACGCCGCGCAGGCGCGCGTCTGGTCGTTTCTGAAGGCGTACTGGCTCGATTCTCCACGGCTCGTGCCCGGCGCGCGGGTTCTACCGCCACACCAGGAGATTGCAGGAAGGATTGCAGGCTGGGAAGTTTCGCGTCCGCGGCATCTGCAGGCAGTGCGAAACATGTGGAGGATTCGGGGCTTGCGGCTCAAGCTGGCCTATTTGAAGAGCCTGGCTTTCCCCTCTGCCGAGCACATGATAAGGGCCGGACAGATGAAACCGGGAGAGAATGTCTGCTGGTGCCATGTGCGGCGGTTGCTTTCGATTTCGAGACAAGTGATCGGGTTGCGGTGAGGCCTTAATGTTTCAAGAGATCACTCTGGCTCTGGAAATCGAGGTGGAATTTTCGATGGCAGTGTGCGAAGCTCTGCGCCATGGCAGAGAGGTTCACGAGCAGAGATCTGGGTGATGAACTGATTATTCACGACGGCGTCACCGATTCGGTTCATGTCCTGAACAGGACGGCACGAATGGTGTATGAGCTGAGCCGGGCCGGAAAAACGGTCGAGGCAGTCGTGGATGCCCTCCGCCAATCGTTCCCGGTGCCGGAGGATCGGGATTTGTCTGGTGACGTCCTGAAGTGCCTCGAGGAACTGCGGGCCAAGGAGCTGGTTCAGTAAGAAAAGACGGAGTGTGGTCCTATCGAAAGCCCAGGTAGTAGGCAGTGAGGTTGGCTGTTTCGATGTAGACGCGCTTGAGCTGGTCGCGCTCCCGCCACCAGCCCGACGGGTCAAATAAGCAGTACTTTGATGGCTTCATGTAAATCTCGATTCCCTGCCCGGCACAGGCGCGAGTGAAGTTCAGATAAGAGCGCCGGGCGTGGTATTTGCTCGTCACTACGACGGCTGACTTGATCCCGTTGTCGGCGGCATATTGGGCGAAAGCCACCGCCTCCTCCCAGGTGCTCGTCACCTCGGCGGGTATCTGTACAATGGCCTCTGGGGGAACTCCCTGCTTCTCCAACACTTGCCGCCTCAGGTCGCAGTCCCCGGGTACGTGAATCCCCAGTTCATCGAGATCCTCCAGCCAAGGACCGCGCCGCTCGCAGATGAGGATGATCTGGGGGGATTTCTTCTCGCGGTACAGGTCCCGAGCCTCGAGAGGGCGGTCAGGGACAGCGCCGCCCAGCACCACGATCGCATCTACGCGCTCGAAGTCCGCTTTTTCGAAGGCCAGCCAGTGACCAAAGGCGGAGGCGGCCGGCTTGGCGGCAACGACCGCAAGAGCAAGCAGGAGAACGAGAACCAGAGCGAGGCGAGTGGCCAGGCGGCGGAGTCGTGCGCGGGCGATTTTCATGGGGAGGCATTGTAATCCAGAAGCCAGAAGCCAGAAGCCAGAAGAAGAGCCGAAAAGCGAGAAGCCAGGAGCCAGAAGCCAGAAAGCAAGAAGCCAGGAGGGCGGCGGGATCGACAGTCTGTAGTACCGGCTTTAGCCGGGCAGTTGCCCACCGGCCAACTGACGCCATGTGACTGATTTGAGGGCCGTCTGAGGGCGGCAACACAAAGAGAAGGCAGTCTTGGGGATAGTCCCTTCCTTCGACGTTTACCGTCAGCATTGACGGTTAGATGCCTGCCCGCCTCCTCAGTCAAGACATCCCAACGGTCATGCTCCCGCCACGTTCAATTCTCGCCGCACGGACGATTTAAGGCCCGGCTAAAGCCGGTACTACAAACTCACTCGCCTGGCGTGATGCACGAGGCGTTGCTGGACCAACCCGCGGCGGTTGAATGATTCGCGCTTTGTACGAATTGTATCCAAACCTTGAGAAGCCAGAAGCCAGAAGCCAGAAGAGAAGCCGAAAAGCGAGAAGCAAGAAGCGTGAAGGCCAGCTGCTGCCAATAGTCGGGGCCGCGAGCTGAACTTTTTGGCAGCAGCTCGACTTCTTGCTTCTGGCTTCTTGTTTCTGGCTTCTTGCTCCTTGCTTCTGGCTCCTTGCTTCTGGCTTCTTACTTCTGGCTTCTGGTTTCTGGCTTCTGAGCGTCTCACACTAATCAGAGTGTGCTGAAACGTGAACGGGGCAACTGGGATTCCTAACCGTTGCTTGACTCTCAACGGACGCACGACTTAAAATTCCGACGTTTCGGGAGGTTACACGTTGGTCAGTGGTAAGCGATGGGGCCACAACGGCGAATTCGTCTTCAGGCGAGTTGGAGGGGAAGCCGTGTTGGTGCCTATCAGGGGGGGAGTGGGGGAGCTCGGCTCCATCTTCACTCTAAACGAGGTCGGAGCCACTATCTGGCATTTGATCGATCCTCGCAGGGACCTGGACGACATTGCGCGCTCGATCAGCCAAGAGTTCGACGTCAGCGAAGAGAAGGCGCGCGAAGACGCAAATGAATTCCTGACCCTTCTCGAAAGCAGGAGACTTATCAGGTCGTATCCCGAGAAGGCGCATCATAATGAGTCAAGCGAAGGTTTCAACCTACGCTGAGTTCAGCCTGGCGGTTCACCACGGGGCAAAGAGCCGGATACCGCTTAATGCTACAGTCGAGGTCACGCACCGTTGTAACCTGGACTGCGTTCATTGCTGCAACAACCTGTCTGCTGGGGACCGAGAGGCTCGCTCCCACGAATTGACGGTTGACAAGCATCGCCGGCTCCTGGACGAGATGGCCGAGGCCGGCTGCTTCTGGCTGCTATTTACGGGCGGAGAACCTTTCCTGCGACCCGACTTCCTCGAGATCTACGATCTGGCAAAAGAGCGGGGATTTCTCATCACGTTGTTCACGAATGGGACAACCGTTACCCCGGAAATCGCCGATCACTTGGCAGAACGCCCGCCTTTTCGAATTGAAATCAGCGTATACGGGCGTACTCAAGAGGTCTATGAGGCGGTAACCCGCACGCCGGGATCTTATCGGAAGTGCATGAGAGGGATTGAGTTGCTGAGAGAGCGGAAATTGCCCTTGGCGCTCAAAACTATGGCTCTCTCGGTGAACCGCAGCGAAATACCAGCACTTAAGCAGTTCGCCGATTCGCTAGGCCTCCCCTTTCGATTCGACGCGATTGTCAACGCACGCGTCGACTGTTCGCATAGTCCGCTCGCCGTCCGGTTGAAGCCGGAAGAGGTGGTGGAGATGGACCTCGCCGACGAAGCCAGGGCGGCTGCGCTTCGTGAGCTGGCAGAGAGGGGCCGACCGCGCAGCATTGAAGACGGGCTTTACCGCTGCGGAGGGGGGATAACCGCTTTCGCAGTCGACCCTTGCGGAGGAATGCGACTCTGTTCCCTCATAAACAAGGCGAGCGCTGATCTGAACACCGTCTCTTTGGCCGAAGCTTGGAATGAGCACCTGGGTCAGCTGCGAAAGACCCCCTCAACCCGCCTGACCAAGTGTATCGGCTGCACGCTCTCACACCTGTGCGGAATGTGTCCCGCGAATGGTGAGCTCGAAAACGGGGATCCTGAGAAACCGGTGGAGTTTCTTTGTGCGACCGCTCATCTCAGGGCGTTCGCGCTTGAAGTTCCTGTAAATCCTCATTACAGCTGCGAGTATTGTCCTGGGGGCGCAAAACACGAACAAATGCTTGAAAAAGCATCACGGATCGTGGGGCGAACAGTCGTCGCGAAAATGGGCGTTCCCAGCAATGGTAATGACGCCAAAGGCAGATTGGTAACTCTCGAGTGACAGTGAGTTTAGATAAACGGAGAAACGCATGAAGGACACTCAAGCGACGCCGGCCAGACAGCGAAAGCCCTACTCGGAGCCGATTCTGACTGAAGTGCCTCTCAGGCCGGAAGAAGCCGTTTTGGGCAACTGTAAAGTCAACCAATTAAACGGGCCCCATCAATCAGTCTGCTCCGATAAGGTCAATTGCATCACCATCGCCAGCTGATTGGCTCTTGAATTCGATGTCACGGACGTGGGACCAGAGTATCGTGTTCCTGAGAATCGCTAACCTCAACATACAAATAGAGGCTGAACATCCCGACCTGAAGCTTACGGTCAAAGGCCCGACTGCGCGTTTTCTGGCCGGGCCGAATGAGACTGATATCTCTGTGTCCGCCCGCTTTGCCCGGCTTGGATCCACTCCTTCGGGCCCGTTGCTGTTCGACACGGGCGGTGTCTGGCGCCTGTTTCAGGACGGTGACGGTTACGAACTGAGGTTTTTCGTTCCTTGGAGCGACACTCCCTACAAAGCGGCTTCTTTTGATCGCTCATTTACCAAGGGGATTGTCACGCTTAACCCGGATTTCTTTTCCCCGAACGCCGAACTGGACCCCCTGGAGTTTCCCTTGGATGAACTGGTAGTTATTTTCCATCTCGCACAACGAGGTGGGGCACTCCTGCACGCTTGTGGAGTAGTGGACAGGGACCGAACTGGCTATCTCTTCTCCGGGAATTCGGGAGACGGCAAAACCACGATCGCGCGGCTTTGGCAGAACTCAGGCGCGGAGGCCATTTTAAGCGACGACCGGGTTGCACTGACTCTCAGCGCACAGAACGTTATGATGCATGGGACGCCGTGGCATGGCGAAGCAGGTTACTCTTCCCCGACTTCGGTTCGCCTTGATCGCCTCTTCTTTCTGCGACACGGCAAAACAAACCGGATCACCCTTTTGAATCCGGCCGAGACCACGGTCCGACTTCTGGCCAGGAGCTTTCTGCCGTTTCATGACTCTGAACTTGTCACGAAGACCCTGGAGCTGCACGAAACAATCGCAAGGCATGTTCCTGCTTACGATTTCGAGTTTCTGCCTGATGAATCTGCGATTGCATATGCGCGGGCGACGAAAGAAAGCGGCCTGACCGGTGGGGCAGCCTTACAGATCCAAGACAACAAAATTCAGTCCCCCCAAAACCTCTCGGGTGAGCTGTTGGCCCGAACCTCGAACGGAGAACGACCATGAATGGCATGAAGCGAGACAGCGGTATCGGCACTGTTTCTTCCGCGATTCGTTTCCTGACCCTTGCCACAGCTTTGACCCTCGGACTCAGTCTGAACCTCAAGGCCGACGACGACGACATCAGAGTCGACACGGTGAGCAGCACGACATCTACCGGTGCGGTAACCTTTTCGTGGCAACACACGGTCAACCCCGGACCTTACCGCTACCTGATCGTCAACATTTCACTGAGAGGGAGCCAGACATCAAGTCCTCCTGTGCAAGTGTCCTCAGTCACCTTTGGAGATACGCCTCTTGAGCGTATCCAGGCCGCGTACCAGAGTTCCTCGGTCCAAGTCGAACAGTTCGAACTGGTCGCGCCCCCAGTCTCGACAGCCACGATTAAGGTCACTCTCACCAGCGCGGCCTCCGCCGTGGCTGGCGCTATCTCTTTCTTTAACGTTAACCAGACGAATCCTCGATATTCAAACGGCGGTTTCCAGGGAACGGGTACCCTGGCGCGGAAGGACAGCGAAGGGTACGTGCGGACAGTGGCAGTTGACGTTGTCGCAGTTTTAGGAACCAGCACCGTCACTCCGCTCTCGCCTCAGACAGAACATTGGAACACATCAACCGGATCGACTTCTGATGACGTGAAAGGTGGCAGCAGTACTAAGCCGGGCATTCTCGGCGACTATGAAAACTGGGAGTACATTTCATGTCGTTGGACGGTGAATCCCTCGTCTGATTACGCGATAGCCGTTTCGGTGCTCCAACCCGTCAAAACCCCCACCCTTGCCCGCGTCCGCCATATCTCGGCTCACGAGCAGGACAGCGGTGTTCTCGTCCGCTGGGACACCGACTACGAGTTTGACAATCTTGGGTTCAACTTATATCGAGAAGATAAAAACGGTCGGGTCCGAATCACCCCCTCCCTCGTGGCCGGATCAGCCCTTTTCGTAGGCAGCGGCCGGGAAATGGGAGCCGGGCGGTCCTACCAATGGTTCGACCCAAACGGCGGGCGGATGAGCCGGTACTGGCTGGAAGATGTCGATCTAAGCGGCCAAAAGACCCTTCACGGACCGATTGCCGTAACCGAAAGCGAGTCGCCACGCGTCCTGGCATCGAGGCGGAACAGCGTCCTGTTGGCGGATGCTAATACCTCTGTGCCGGGTGACCGGGCGGGGTCAACCCGGCAAATACATCCGGTGCAACTCGCGTCCAAATCCGGCGATCTGGTGACACAGTGGTCACTGGCGGACAATCCTCGGGCCTTGCGAATGGCAGTAAAGCAAGATGGATGGTACCGGATCACAAGGGCTCAGCTGGCTGCAGCGGGGCTGCATGTTTCGGACAATCTGCGCCTGTACTGCGAGGGAAAGAGAGTGCCACTGCGTATCAACTCCGTTCAACCCTCTCGCAGAGCAAGAAGCAGGGGAGCAGGTGAAGAGTCTGTCGAATTTTACGGCCGTGGCATTGACACACCATCGACCGACGCTCGAATTTACTGGCTGGTAGCAGACTCGCACCAACCGGCCAAGGAGTTGCCGCTCATCGAGCCGCCGGGCGCGGCAGCTGGGCCGATTCATTTCTGGACGACCGTTGAGCGAAGAGATCGCACCGTCTACGTAGCGAATGTCCTGGACGACTCGCGCGACAACTTCTTCGGTGACCTGGTCACTTCGACTCCGTGTGAGCAGGTTCTTACGCTGACTCATCCTGAGCCGAATTCGTCATTGGCAGCGGAACTGGAAGTATCTCTCCAGGGGATTACGGACTTTGCTCATCGAGTCAGCGTGAGTTTGAACGGCTATCGGCTCGGGGTCGTCGAATTCGAAGGCATGGAACGAAAGTCCCAGGCGTTCTCCTTTGACCAGGGACTGCTTCGGGCAGGAGATAATCGCGTCAAGCTGGTGTCAGAAGGGGGAGAAACCGATGTCTCAGCCGTTGACTATACCAGGCTGACGTACTCCCGAAAGTTCGTGGCGGAGAACGATGAACTGCTGTGCAGTGTTCCTGCTCAAAAGAAGATAACGGTACACGGCTTTTCTTCCCCCAATGTACGGGTGGTCGACGTAACCGATCCGGAAAACTGCGTAGAGCTCCTGGGAGAAGTTGTCAAGACGCCTGATGGATTCGGCGTCAAGGTCGGGAGTCGGCCTGGCCAGGGAGAAAGGGTCCTCTTTGCTTTTGCCGATTCCGCCGTCAAGGTTCCTTCCAAAATATCAACGAACGCACGATCGAGGTGGAATGATGCCAGCAATTCAGCGGATTTTATCATCATTACTCACCGCGTCTTCACTAGTGCAGCTGAGCGACTCCGCCTCCTGAGAGAAGGGGAGGGATACCAGACCGTGGTGGTGGATGTGGAAGACGTGTACGACGAGTTCAGCTACGGGATGAAAGATCCGGCAGCCATCCGCTCCTTCCTGGAACACGCCGTCTCAACGTGGGCCAAAGCGCCGCGTTTCGTTGTTCTCTTCGGCGATGCCACGTTTGACCCGCGCAATTACCTGGGAAGCGGCGATTTTGACTTCGTTCCTACCCGGCTTCTCGCGACCAACCTATTGACGACGTCCTCCGATGACTGGTTCGTCGACTTTCAGAACAGGGCCATGCCGGAGATCGCGATCGGGAGGTTGCCGGTACGGTCGGTCGAAGAGGCAAACAGGGTCGTCGATAAGCTTGCCGCGTACCAGGAGAGCTTCGGGGATTGGAGACATCGCGCAGTGTTCGTCAGTGACCAAGAGGATATAGAGGCATTCAGCTTCGAGGAAGCGTCTGCATCGCTCCAGGGGCAGTTGCCTCCTTCGGTGACCGGCTTGGATCTGAAACTCGGCCTCCTACCGCAGAGTTCTCAACGCGCCGCCCTTGCGGAGGCATTCAACACGGGCCACCTCTTGGTGAATTACATTGGACACGGTTCAACCGGCTTCTGGACGAAAAAAGGAGTTTTCGATGTAAATGACGCGGCAGCGCTGACAAACGGTGACCGTTTGCCGATAGTCGTCGCGCTTAACTGTCTCAATGGCATGTTCGATGACATCTACAGCGAAAGTCTGGCAGAAGCATTGCTCAAATCGGCAGGGGGCGGGGCGGTGGCCGTGTTGGCATCGTCAGCGCTCACCGATCCAAGTGGTCAGAGCGCGCTTGCCCAGAATTTCTACTCGCAGCTGTTTGAGGGCAAGACTCTCGGTGAAGCTTTGGCCGCCGCGAAAGTGGGGATCACCGACCAGGATGTCCGCCAGACGTTCTTCCTTTTCGGAGACCCAACATTGCGGTTGAGGTAACGCGTCAGTCTGGGATGTATTGGAAGACTGGCCGATCCCCTGTGGCCAGTCTTCACCGCCTTAGGTCTATTCAGTTTTCTCGCCCATCCGATATCCGCGTAATCCGTGTAATCCGTGCCTCCGCGGGGTGTTCATCTCCCGCGGATAGCACGGATTACGCGGATTACACGGATGACAGGCGGGCGGTTACCAAGGACCGGCCCGTTCGTAGTACGGGCTTTAGCCGGGCAGTTGCCCAGCGGTCAACTGTTGCTATATGAACGATTTAAGGCCCGCCTGAAGGCGGAACTACAAGCAGGGACCCAGGCGGCGGTTGAGGTGCCGCCTTCTTTATCGGCCCGTGCTGAAAGTGGACTTGAGAGTATAATCCCCTGCGTGCTGCAGCCGACGCTCGAAAGCACTCTCAAGAACGGGACAAGATTGTTGCTGGCCCTGCGTCTGGTCTGGCAGGCGGCGCCGCGCTGGACGCTTTGCCAGATCGGGCTGGTTGCCGCCCAGGGGCTGCTACCCCTTGCCGGCCTGGTTGTTCTGAAACGAATCGTGGATGTCGTCAGCCAGGCGCTCACGAGAAACGGCCAATCCGGGTTCGGCGAAGTCATTCCCTGGCTGATTCTGGCCGGCGGGCTCGCGCTTGCCACTTCCCTGACCCGGTCACTCTCCGAGTTGGCCCAGGAGAGCCAATCGGTGCAAGTCACGGAGCACGTGTCCCGGATCCTGCACGAGCAATCGATCGCGGTCGACCTGGCTTACTACGAGGATTCGCGTTACCACGACACGCTTCATCGCTCGCAAAGAGAAGCCAGCTATCGCCCCACCCGGATCGTCAACTCCCTGGTGCAGGTGGGGCAGGCGGCCCTCGCCCTTGCTGGAATCATCGTTCTCCTCCTAGCGCTCGACTGGGTGGTAGGCATCCTTCTCGTAGCCGCGGCCCTTCCCGGCATGCTCGTCAGGCTTTCGCACTCCCGAAGGCTTTTTGCACTCGATCAGCAACAGACAGCCAGGCACCGACGGAGCTGGTACTACAACTGGCTGATCACCAGCCTGCAGCATGCGGGTGAAGTGCGGCTGCTTGACGTGGGGCGACTTTTTGCCAAACGCGCCGAGCAGCTTCGCAACCAGATAAACGAGGATCGCCTGCGCTTGTCGCGCGCCCGGGTAGCAGCTGACTCAGTCGCCCAGATCTTTGCTACGGCGGCTGTTTTCGGCGCGCTGGCGCTGATCTGTTACAAGACCGTAAGCGGCGAGATCACGCTGGGCGGCCTCGCCATGTACTACCAGGGATTTCAAAGCGGCCTGGGATTCCTGCAAAACCTGCTTCGAGGACTCGCCGGCCTTTATGAAGACAGCCTCTTCCTGGGCGATTTTCAGGATTTTCTGGCAATAAAGCCTGAGATCACTGGGCGCGTATCGGCGGAAGACGGCAAACGGGAGGGGCTGGCGGTCCGATTTGAGGGCGTGAGCTTCTCCTATCCGGGGAGTGACAGGACCGCGCTCGAAAAGATTGACTTTGAAGTCCCGCCGAGGACGGTGGTGGCGCTCGCCGGCGAGAACGGCGCCGGGAAAAGCACACTGATCAAGCTGCTGGCGCGACTTTATGACCCAGTCGAGGGACGGATAATAGTCAACGGACAGGATCTGCGAGAAATTGACCCCGTCCAGTGGCGATCTCAAATCAGTGTCATTTCTCAGGACTATTCGCGATTTCACATGACGGTCAGGGAGAACATCTGGGTCGGAGACGTCTCGGCGCCGCTGGACGGCGGTCGGATCAGGGGAGCCGCCGAACGCGCCGGCGCCGATCGGGTTGTCGCTAAGCTGCCGGAGGGCTACGAGTCCGTATTAGGCCGCCAGTTCGAAAACGGCACCGACATCAGCGCCGGGGAATGGCAGAGAGTGGTGCTCGCCCGTGCGCTCTTCCGCGACTCGCAGCTGGTGGTGCTGGATGAGCCCACGAGCTCGCTTGACCCCTTTTCAGAATCCGAGTTCTTCCTTCATTTCCGGCGGATTATCGGGGAGCGGAGCGCCATCCTGATCAGTCATCGGTTTTCGGCGCTTCGGATGGCTGATGTCATTTATGTGCTGCAGGAGGGGAGGATTACCGAGCGAGGGAGTCACGAGGAGCTGCTCAGACTTGGCGGGCACTATGCGCGCTTGTTTGCGATACAGGCACGGCTGCTGGATGGGGCGGGATCCGCTTTGCCCGCGGATAGGACGGATAACACGGATAACGCGGATGAAGCTTTGCCCGCGGATAGGACGGATAACACGGATGACGCGGATGAAGCTTTCCCGCGGATAGGGCCCAGAGAATGACGGGCGGAAGTTTTTCGATCGAGCTCCAGGTGGCGCTGGAGTGCGCCAGGTTCCGGGGCGCGAGACCTGACCGGCTGCGGTCTCTCCTGGAGCGCGTCGACCCGACCAGGCTTCGTGACACCGCCGCCCGGCACGGCGTACTGCCGCTTGGCTATTCGCAGATTGCCCGGCTCGAGCCCCCAGTCTCACCCGAAATTATCGCGCCACTGGAGCGCGCCTGGTTTGCGAATATCCAGGGTAGCGTCCAACTCACCCAAGAGCTGCATCGTATCCTGGACGCCTTTGAGGCCGCCGGCATCCCGGTCATCCCTTTCAAGGGCCCGGCCCTGGCTGAATCGGCCTACGGCGATATCTGCCTGCGCCAGGCGGGCGATATCGACCTCCTGGTTCGTACTTCGGACCTCTGGGACGCAGCCTCGCTCCTTGAAAGCCTCGGATTCGCGGTCGAAGAGAAATTGACGCCGCGCCAAAAGAAGCTGCTCGTAAAAAACGACTGCGCTCTTCATTTTCAGCGCAACTTTCAGCGCAATTCTCAGCGCAATTCTCAGCACACTGCGGGCGCTCCCGTTGTAGACCTACAGTGGCGGTTTGCCCCGGAATATGTGCCGGTTCGGTTTGATTACGCCGGCTGGTTTGACATACCGGCCACAGCCTCACTGGACGGGCGCGCGATTCTGGCGGCGCCGAAGGAGGACGTCCTTCTCTATCTCCTGTTTCATGGGAGTCTCCATACCTGGCATCGAGTGGTTCATTTTGCGGATGTCGTCAAACATATCGAGAGCCATAGCGACTGGGACTGGGCAGGGCTGGCCTGCCAGGCTCGAAACCGCGGAATGGCCAAAATCCTGACCACGGGGCTTCAAGTTTGCTCGCAGCTTCTCGACTGGCCCATACCTCAGGAGATCAGGGGCGTCCTTACGAGGCGGTCGCCAGACCGCCGTGTGCAGAAGACAATCAACCGCCTGGGACAAAGCAACGGAGAACAGGCGGGAAACGTGCCGACCGTGGTTTTCAGGCTGAGCATGGTGGACCGCGGCTGGGGAGTTGTGAATTACGTGTTCAAGCGAGCGCTTCTTCCTTCGGCCTCCGACTGGAGGTTCGCCGCCATCCCGGATCGGTTTTACTTCCTTTACTATCTTGTCCGTCCGCTGCGCCTGGCCTGGCAGGCGACCTTGGACAGAAACGCCGGGGTTAGCGTGCCAGCAACAACCGGTCCGAGTGTCGACAATGCGGCAGAAAGCGAGCGCGAGCTGAGGATCAGCGGAGTTGATTTTGCCGAGCTTTGCCGCGAAATCAGCTCCCACGCCGGACGACTGCGCTTTCAAGCGCGAGGCCAGAGCATGCGCCCTTTTCTCAGGGATGGAGACCTGCTGACGCTGGAAGCGGTAACACCGGCGCAAGTGTGCATCGGCGATATCGTGCTATACCAGGCCGAGAACGGCAGGCCCCTGGTTCACCGCGTTCTGTGGAAAAAAGCGATTGGCGAGGAGATGTTTTTCCTGATACGCGGGGACGCCAGCCGGGGCGAGTGCGATAGAGTCAGTGGCGCCCGGGTAATAGCAAAAGTCACCGAGGTCAGGAGGGGTTCCAGAATTTTTTCCCCCAATTCCTGCTGGCGCCGCCTCCCCGCCCTTGCCTGGGCGACCACGCCCACTCCCCTCCGGCGTGCAGCCACCCATTTGGCCCGTCTGTTATCCGCGTAATAAGCTATCCGCGTAATCCGCGTTATCCGTCTTATCCGTGGGCTTCCATCCCCCACGGATAGGACGGATAACGCGGATTACGCGGATAACCTCCTGCCGCCTCTTCAGACCTGCTTTTTGTGCGGCTGCTTTTTTCGCGCTTGCCAACCGACATCGTATGCAATATCCTTTGCCGCACATACACGACGGGGAGGGGTCATGTTCGGTCGATTGGCGGCTCAGCTGAGCTCGACGGGTATCTACCGTAGTGGCGCCCGCGTTATTGCGTCATTCCTGGTTCTTGGTTGGTTGCAGAGCACGGTGGTTTGGGCACAGATCCCAGCCGCCCAGATAGACGGCCTTCGCGATGAGGCGTACACCGCCGACTACGCTAAATTTCGCTTTTTCGATTACGGGCCGGACCCGAACATGGCCAGCGGCGAGCTGTATACTTACTCGAACGCCACGCACCTGTTCGTCTATTACGCGCAGAATCCGCGCAACATCAACGACAACACTTACGGATCAAACAAGCACCATACCTGGAACAACCATACCTTCAGCCACTTACACAAAAGCGATCATGTCGAGTTCATTTTCTACGACAGGGAACAGAAGGTAAAACTCAGTTTCTTCTCGGACTACCTGGAGGGAAGAAGCGCGACCCACCCCTCGGGCTACGAATGCATGGGCTTCTGGGGAGGCGATGGGCAACTGTTGACTTACCTGCCGACAGGGAAGACACCCGAGTGGCTTAGAGAAAACATCGACTTTGCGTCGTCACTTGAGCACGCTCTTGACTACTACTGGGACCCGGTCAGCAGAACTTCCCGGATACCGAACTGCAACGGACAGACGATCGATCTCTTCCAGAACTCCCCGCCCCTGACTCCCATTCCCGGCAAACCCGGTCAGTACTACTATCGTGCCATTTGTCCGGAAGCGGCCGCAGAGTTCGACTTCACTTACGCCATCGAAATGGCGATACCGCTGGAGACCTTCCCCGGAGAGCCGGTTATCGAGGTGGTGGCTCGAGCGCACAATTCTCCTTCGAAAGTGCTGGAGGATACGCCGCAGATTCCGGCCGAAGCATCCATCGGGGATTTTGTCTGGTATGACTGGGATTGGGACGGGGAACAGGATTACTTCGAGCCGGGCATACCGGGTGTCAGGGTCCTTCTTTACTGGGACCGGGACGGCGACGGCCAGTTCCTGGAGGAGTATGACGAGTTGATTGCCAGCCGGATCACCGACGGCAACGGCTACTATGTTTTCGATCGGTTGCCGGGCGGCAAGTGGCAAACCAAGTGGGGCTGGCTCTACAGCGGCGATTACAAGGTCGTCGTCGACGAGAGCACGCTTCCGGCTGGTTTCACCAGAACAGCTCCGCGAGATGCCGCGGCCTCGGGTAACTACTACATTCTCTCGGACACCATACCAGGCGCGGATCGGCCTACCCTGGCTTATGACGAACACTGCCGGACAGCCGATTTTGGCTATGCCGGGCAAGGCGTGATCGGCGATTTCGTCTGGTCGGACGCCGATGGCGACGGCATCCAGGATCCGGGCGAACCTGGCATCGCCGGCGTGACTCTCAACCTTCTTAACCAGGCGGGCCAGATCATTGGAACAACCACCACCAATGCCATGGGCCGGTACTTCTTCACCAACCTGGATGCGGGGACTTACCGGGTCGACGT
>ERZ795047.2716-NODE-2716-length-16498-cov-4.546859_pt1 | contig 16498 bp, 14 predicted proteins | sample MGYA00375131_ERZ795047 | MGnify/ENA primary metagenome ERZ795047 (study PRJEB30176, sample SAMN05720228) | activated sludge metagenome | isolation source: Anaerobic digester | place: Japan | collected 2015-05-20 ...
TGCGGACTAATTAAATTAAACTTCAAAGTATTTGTTGTAGGAACATTTGTTGGAAATATCTTTAGAAATATATTTTTCTTATATATAGGATTTATGGGTCTTTCTGCAACAGAATCATTTATGCAAGGACTAGATACAGCAGACAATATTATGAAAATACTCCTTGTATTAACATTAGTAGGAATATATTTTTACTATTATAGAAAAAGAGAAAGAGGTGAAATATTTACAAATAAAAACAAAACCAAATCAACGAGTCCTTCCCAAGAAGAGATCAAAAAGGCCGAAGAATCCCTCAGATACAAAAATGCGGAAGAGTTACCTAAAGAGGAATCTGATACATATCCCACAGTGTACATATTTAGACATGGCCAAAGTGAAGACAATAGGGATCTAATATTCAGCGGATGGAGGGACTCACCCCTCACCGAAGAGGGAAAAAAGCAAGCGCTGATACTTGCGGAGAAATTAAAGGATAAAAAGATTGATAAACTTATTTCCTCCCCCCAGATCAGAGCTATTGAGACCATGAAATTAGGAATGTCCCTAAACGAAAGAGCTAAAAACCTTCCAATTGAAATCGATGAAAGAATAAAAGAAAGATCTTACGGCAACTTACAAGGTAAAAACAAGCTAGAAGCTTTTAAAGAAGATGAAGAATATCTACACAAAGTCCGTAGAACATACCATGGCCAACCAGAAGGTGGGGAAAGCATTGCAATGGTTTACGAACGAACAAAGAATTTTGCAGATGAATTAGTAAAAGAGATGAAGGAGAAGAAAATCAATGTAGCAATTTCTTGCCATGGTAATTCAATAAGATGCTTTAGAAAATACTTTGAGGGGTTAAGTGATGAAGAAACTGCAACAGTAGAAACACAATTGGGGCAAGACTACGCGGCTTATGTTATTAAATAGCCCTTCTATATCCGATGATAAAGATCAAGTAAGCGGTTGTACTTAACAACTCTTTCACCCCTTGCTGGCGCACCAAACTTCACAAATTCAGCACCTGTGCCTAATGCTAAATCAGAGACAAATGTGTCCTCGGCAGTATCGCCACTCCGGTGGGAAACTATTGTAACTAGATCGTTATTCTGGGCAAGCCTCATGAATTCCAAGGTTTCAGAAAGCGTACCAATCTGATTGGGCTTAACAATGACGGCATTTAGACACTTAGGATCCAAGGCTTTTTTTAGAATAGAAGAGTTTGTTACTACCAAATCATCTCCCACTATCATTGTTCTTTTTGATAATGCCTTGTATAGACCGTACCAATCATCAAGGGCATCTTCGTAAAGAGGATCTTCTAAATAAATAATTGGAAAATCTTTTAATAACGACGAGTAATAGGAGCTCATTTCTAGGGCAGATAAAGATAGACTTTCTTCTTTGATTTCATATTTTAAGGATTTTTTATCATAAAAGGATCCTGCCGCAACATCCATACCTAAAAATGCGTCTTTTCCGGGGACATAACCAGCAGCTTCTATGGAAGATATTAGGAACTCCAATGCCTTACGTGTAGTAAATCCTTCCGGGGCAAACCCACCCTCATCTCCCAAGCCCACGCCATAACCCTTCTCTTGTAATTTAGTCCTCAATTTATTGTAAACATCTACTCCAATTTCAACTTTATGCTCATAAGAAAAATTCATTCCAGGAATAAGCATGAATTCTTGAAATGAAAGGCCATTTTGAGCATGTAATCCACCGTTGAGGATATTAAAAACAGGAGTGGGCATAACAAGTGGACCAGATTTATTAAATAAATCCCTTATGTAAAGATACAAGGATTTGTGCTCAGCTCGTGAGGCCGCTCTTGCCACAGCCAAGGAAACTGCTAATGTAGCATTAGCGCCTATTCCAGACTTATTCTCTGTAATAGCCATTTTTATCAGGAGGTCATCTATATTTTTTTGATCCAAAGGAGAAAGACCTATTAATGCGGGAGCAATAACAATATTTATGTTTTGTATTGCCTCTTCCACAGGAAGAGCTATTGCCTCTTTGGCACCTTTTGAAGCCCCATCGGGTACGGTTTGAATAACTTCCACACCGTCATCCAGTTGCACTCTAGCACAGACAGTCCATCTAGCCCTTGAGTTCAAATATTTAAAGGCAGTAACAGAACTTATTAAACTCATTTAGATTCTTTCTTAGCTAGTCTTTCTTTTAGCAAAGACTTTTCGGCATCATAAACGATTTTCCTTGTCTTATCTAGGACATCGGGACTAACCGAAATGGAAGTAATCCCCCATAAAGCCAACATTTTTACAAGCTCGGGATAAACCGAAGGCGCTTGACCACAAATAGAACATGTTATCTTGTTTTTCCTACAAGTCTTAACGATTTTTTCCAAACTTTGTAAAACTGCAGGATTCATCTCATTATAGGTATCAGCCACTTTCTCATTATCTCGATCAACCCCAAGGGTTAGCATTGTTAAATCATTAGTCCCCACCGAAACTCCGTCAATCCCAACAGAGATAAAGTCGTCTAACAAAATTACATTGGAAGGAATCTCAACCATCATCCACACCTTAAAGCTAGCACTTCTACGCAACCCAGCGGCTGCAGTAATCTTCTTAACCTGCTCTAATTGCTCTACTGTCCTTACAAAAGGATACATCACCCAAAGGTTTTTATAACCAAGCTTATTTCGAACCTTTTTAATAGCTTCAAGTTCCAACTCAAACACTTCAGGATCATCTATATAACGACCCACTCCCCTATATCCAATCATAGGATTTGGTTCCTCCTGTTCAAACTCCTTACCCCCAATCAAATTTGCGTACTCGTTAGACCTAAAGTCAGTAAATCTATAAACAACAGGGCGAGGCTCAAACGCCGCGCAAAACTTTGCCATCCCAGAGGCCAATTGATCTATAAATTCTGCCTGCTTTTTATCCTTAATAAACTTTCTGGGATGTTTTCCTATCTGAGCAATCATAAATTCAGCACGAAGTAACCCCACACCGTCAACATTCCTCCCAGACATTTCGTCCGCTAAATCGGGTTCAGCAAGATTCATGTAAATTCGGGTTGCGGTTTTTAAAGATTCATAGTCTATATCATCAACCTCTACCTTTTCCATCTTGGTTACATCCCCAGAATAGACTTTACCGGAAGAACCATCAACAGTTACAACCTCCCCGTTTTTGAGCATTTTTGTAGCTAATTGCGAACCAACAATAGCAGGGATACCCAACTCACGACTTACAATAGCAGCATGAGAGGTTCTTCCTCCCTCATCTGTAAGTATTGCCGAAGCTCTTCTCATAGCGGGAACAAAATCTGGGTTAGTCATAACAGCAACCAAAACATCACCTTGCTTTACTTTAGAGATTTCACTTGCGGATTTTATGATGGTTACGGGTCCAGAGCCAACACCAGGGGAGGCCGCTAGACCTTCTAATATAAACTTCGCAGATTTTGCTGGATCAATCACAGTCTCCATTTCCTTTTTTTCTTTATCCAAAGTCGTAACTGGTCTAGACTGAACAATCAAAAGCTTTCCCTTCTCCATTGCCCATTCAATATCTTGGGGATGCCCATAATGGTCTTCTATTTTTTTACCCATCTCCGCTACTTTCTCTACAAATTTATCTTCCAACTTTTGTTTTTCTTGATATGCCTTGGATATTTTAGTTTTTCCCGCATATGTAAGTTGCCATGTTTGCTTTGAAATGTGGCGAGTCTTTATACGAAGTGTATCTTTATTAACAATGAATTGATCTGGGGTAATTTCTCCGGAGACGATGGGTTGCCCTAACCCATAAGCCACTTCCACTGAGATCTCTTTTCGATTATTTGTCAGAGGGTTCACCGTAAACATAATTCCAGATACATCTGACTGAACCATTAACTGCACAGGGACTGCAATACCTACCTTAAAATGATTAAAACCATTTTCCGTTCTATAAAATATTGCTCTTGCCTCAAAGAGGGAAGCCCAACACTTTTGGACATGTTTTATTACTTCCTTGGATCCTCTTATATTTAAATAAGTTTCTTGTTGCCCTGCAAAAGAAGCATCGGGAAGATCTTCTGCCGTAGCCGAGGAACGAACAGCTACCAACAAATCATGTTCTCCAGAAAGTTTAATGTACGCGTTTTTTATTTCTTCTGCCAAATCATCAGGCATTTTAGCGGCCAAAATAGCAGTTTTTATGTTTTTTGAGGCTTGAGCAAGAGCTTTTGAATCATCAACATCCAAGCCAGAAAGCTCAGTTAAAATTTTATGACGTAAGGAGGTGCCGTCAAGAAAATCGTAATATGCTTTTGCGGTAACAACAAAACCGTCAGGTACAGGAATACCTGCTGAAAGCATTTCCCCAAGATTTGCGCCTTTTCCACCTACATAAGGGAGATCAGATTTTCTAATATCGGAAAAATTGAGTATATGGGCAGTTGATTTGTTCATTTCTTAAGTATATATAAACTAAATACTAGGTCAACAGATAATGGCAAACGAATAGTGGCAGTTTAAACAAAAATCAAAACCTACAAAGGTAATTCAAAAATAAAGATAGAACCCTTTGGGGTATTATTTTCTACCCAAATTCTTCCACCATGGGCCTCAACAATTCCCTTTGATATTGCCAAACCCAATCCCGTACTTCTTTCGGTAGTTTTTGCATATTCAACCTGCTTATACTTTTCAAAAATCAACTCCTTATGGGAATCCTCTACACCCTTTCCAGTGTCAGAAACTGAAACCCTTAATAAAGATCCCTCCTTTTTTGAGGAGACAACAACCTTACCTCCAGCTTCTGTATATTTTAGACCATTTGAAATAAGGTTATTTAGAACCTGTCTGATTTTATCTGGATCAACCATTACTGGTGCCAATGAAGCGTCCAAATTAGCTGACAAAGAAAGGCCGCTAAGGTTAGCACTATTCTGATAAAAAGAAACAGTTTCATTTATAAGCGAATTTATATCTACACTTGATTTAAACAGCTCTATATCGCCGCTTTCTATTTTTGTGGAATCCAAAAGATCTCCGACTATCTTAAGTAACCTATCAGAAGATTCTTTAATTTGTAAAATAAATTTTTCCTTTTGTGGTTCCTCTATTTTAGAAGATTCTTTGAGCAAAAAGTCAGATGTCCCTCTAATTACGGACAAAGGAGATCTAAGCTCATGAATAATCATAGCCGAAAAATCTCTCTTCATTTTTTCCAACTCCTTGTCCGAAGTTTCGTCCTGAACAAGGCAGACTACTCCTATAACCTGAGACCTAACTTTTACAGGTATCGCGGTTAATGTGTAATACTTATTGTTTATTTTAAGATCCCCAATAAATTTTATCTTTCCTAACGCAAAAACTTCAGACACCACATCCTCAATAGAAAGGTGAACAGAAAAAAATGAGGCGACTCTAACAATGTTTACTGTTTCTGCCTCGTGCAATCCCATCATGGCCTTAATAGAGGGATTCGCAATTAAAAAGCGATATTCTTCATCCACCATAAAAACCCCATCACGCATACTGTCTACCATAGATTTAAATTTTCTATGCTCCTTTTCCGCCACATCGGAAAGAAGGGAAAAATAAGTAGAACACAAGTCAAATAAAGATGTTAAATCCTTTTTAAGAGCATCCGAAAAATGCCCACTTTTCCTTGAAGTTACAGCAACTACTCCCAAAAGGGATCCAACCTCAATCTTATAGGCCTCTCTAGACAATGCCTTAGCCGTACTGGAAGAGTTTAGTGGCCCACCCTCTACCCTTCGCTCAATATTCTGAATGGAAGCCCCAAAGTTCTTTTCCGCATACTCGCGCAAAAAGGAGAGCTCTCCATTTACAAAAGACTCTGATACTTCGTATAACAAATGGGATTTAAAAATATAATCAGAACTACCAGGATAAGAGGGAATTAAAAAAGAAATAGCGCTTACAGAAATAGAACCTTTTATGTATTCAATTAACCTACTTAAGGAGTCCTCCAAATCAAGATCAATGGAATATTCTTTGCATGTCTTTAAGACAATGTCATGGATAACTTCTGGGGGAATGGAAACCTTAGAAACTGTACCCAAGTTCTTACGCATTTTCAGCATTCTGTAAACCGTGAATACTACCAAAAAGGAAAAAGGCACAGATATTATGAGCAGAAGTCTAAGGTAGAAATCCATTTTTTACTCCATTATCTTCACTGACGATTCTGTATCCTCGCCCAATGTTTGCGCAACCTTTTTAGAAAGCTCTGAAGGCACAATATTGTACTTTAATACATAGTCAGATGCTCCTAACTCTAGGGCTTTCTTAACATTCTCATCGTTACCGTAATTAGTAACCATTATCACCCTGGTATCCAAGTACTTCTCATTTCCCATTAGCTCCTCCAAAATTTCCAATCCATTTCTTCCAGGTAGAATTATATCCAAAAGAATAAGATCAGGTTTTATCTCTTCTATAACAGACATGGCTTTCATACCATCTGCGCAATGAGAAACATCATATCCACGGAGCTTCAATTCCGCAGAATAAACATTATAAAGGGATTGATCATCTTCTATAATTAATACTTTTTTCATATATTCATAATAGGCAATTTATCTAGTTATGTAAACATAATCATAAGTTGGTTAACAAATTCTTGTAATGGCTTATTTTGTAGCTTTCATTACAAGGAAATATGCAAAGCCCATCCAATAGCCATGGGATGTTGGAATCACAAAATTTTGACATAAAAAGATGAATTGTTTTTCTTATTTTTGAAATTTTTGAGGGGCTTAGGTATTCAAAACTATAACCATATCTATCAGTGGAGCGGTACTTTACCTCAAAAAAAGCAAGCCTATCGTCTTTTTTACCAATAATATCTATTTCTCCGTATGGGCATCTCCAATTTCTAAAAATAACCTTATATCCCGCCGCTTCAACATATTTAGTTGCTATATCCTCAGCTTTGGATCCCTTTATATATGATTCCATGCCCATAAACTTTATTTTAGTACTTATGCAGAATATCACAATACGCAATGCTCTATTATAACTAGATATTTGAATCTACTGATTGTCAGGAGGAATACTGTAATAGGAAACAAGTTGCCTTGTGATATCCATCCAAAGCGGAACCGCAGTTTCAGAGGCAAAATAACTGGTTTTTGGTCGTTCTAATCTAACTAGCATAGAATATCTTTTGGAATTGGCTAAATACCCTAAAAAAGTCGCATTTGTAGCCGAAGGGTCGTACTTGCCATCCTTAGGAATTTGCGCTGTTCCAGTTTTTCCCGCAATTTTATACCCTTCAATATTAAAAAATTTTGATTCACCTTGATCCACAGCAGAAATCAGAAGTTCATGCATCTGATCAACCACTTTTTGCGGCAACACCCTCCTGATTGGTTTTGACTCCAAATTTATAACACCTTTGTCTGTGGAAATTTGATAAACCATTTGAGGTCTATATAAATAGCCACCATTCGCAAAAACATTAAACGCATTTAAAACCTGCAAAGGAGTGGCAGAAATACCCTGTCCAAAGGAAATATTTGCTAAATCTATGTCAGTCCATGTTTCAAAGGGTCGAATAATCCCAGTGTCTTCCCCTTCTAAGTCCACACCAGTTTTTTTACCAAACCCAAATTCAACTAAATGCCTATAAAGCTCTTTGGAACCAGTCAGATGTCCCACCCATGCCGCACCAATATTATTAGATTTTTGCAATAGCTGCGCTATATCTTGGGTTCCGTGATGTTTCCCATCCCAATTATCAATTGTATAGTCAGAATAAATTACTGGTCCGGAATCAACAAAAACACTGTTTGGGGAAATTTTTCCTGTATCTAGTCCGGCAGAAACCGTAAATGGCTTCATTACAGAACCTGGCTCATACACATCCGAAATAGCCAGATTTTTTGCGTCAGATTCTTTCTCAAGGTTTGCAGGGTCAAACCAAGGGTAATTTGCCATAGCTATCACTTGCCCATTTAAGGGGTTCATCACTATAACAGTGCCAGATTCTGCGCCATATTTTTCTACAGCTTCCTTTAGGGATTTTTCAACTATGTATTGAACAGATCTATCTATCGTCAGAAACACATCCCTTCCCGGAATTGGAGCTACCTGATCATAGCCACCAATTAAAATGGGATTGCCAAAAGCATCCTTTTCCTGCAAGATTTTTCCCGGCTTCCCGCGCAAATCCCCATCCAAATAACCTTCTACACCAAAGTACCCTACCCTTTCTCCCTTGTCATCTTGAGCAATAAAACCTAAAACATGTGAGGCTAACGTTTTTTCCGGATAATATCTCACAGGAAAAATCTCAAACCCAATACCTTCCAGATTCTGTTCTTCTATCTTTTTCTTTAAAACAGGGTCAATTTTGGATTCCAAGGCAACCCACCACAAGTCTCTATCCAACAAGTCGTAATATTTAGAGAACAACTCTGCCGAAGAACCTCTTTCTTCACTAGATAATAACTCGGATAGTTTTTTTGCTAAATCTGCTTTTTCACTAATCCTTAAGGGTTCCGCGTATAACAAATAATAATCTATGTTAGAGGCTAAAAGCGCTCCATCCGCCGAAAATATTTTTCCTCTTTCCGCGGGAATATCTTGAACTATCCAATGCTGTTGTTCCGCTAAAGCTAAATAATGTGAATGTTTTAGAATTTGAATGATAAAAAGCCTGATAATAATTAAAAAAGATACTACAAAGAAGCAAATGCAAAGTATTTTTATTCGATTATCTTCTTGGTATATTTTTTTTGCCACAAGGCTAATTGTAAGTTAATTTGCTTTTAAAGATGCTAGTTTGGGCGGACTTATCGTTAACACCCTTGAATTCATGGAAATAAAACCCAAACTCAAGGCCTCAGTTTCTACTCTTTCCAAAGACGACAAAAGGCTATTTTCATATTCTAGTTGTGCAACTTCTTTGGAAATCTTATTCTTTTCCTTTGATAAAGCTTGTAGATCAACATTTTTTACTGCGTATTTGCTAGAAACAAAAAGTTGTAGCAGAAAGCTAAAAATAAACAAAGCCAAAGAAACCTTCAAAAACTTTTTTGGAGTTGTGCTTAACTGATTTGTATTTTTTAGAACCCTTACTTTTTCCATAGGTTTATCAACTTGTGCCTAATGTAAATTACTTTCTTTCAAACACCCGAAGTTTGGCGCTTCGCGAACGAACATTTTTAGTGGCCTCTTCAACGGAAGGTATCACAGGCTTTCTTGTAATTTCCTCCAACATTATTCCCTCCAGCGCAGGCTGCGCGGCGCGACCAAATTCTTTGGCCACTTTATCTTCAAGCGAATGAAAGCTAATAATAGCCATTCGCCCGCCAGGCAGTAAAAGCCGCGCAGCCTGGGGCAGTGCTGATTTTAAATTCTCTATCTCATCATTTACAACTATGCGCAGGGCTTGAAAAACCCTGGTTGCGGGATGTATTCTTCCCCGCTCGTAACCTGGAGGGGCCACAGACTTAAGCAACTCTACAAGTTGTTTAGTTGTCTGTAGCTTCTGCAAACTGCGAGCCTCTACGATTGCTTTAGCAAACTTTTTTGCTAACTTTTCATTGGCATACTCAAAAAATATATGTGCTAAATCCTTTTCCGAAAGGGTATATAAAATATCCTTTGCTGTTACACCCAAAGAGTTATCAAGGCGCATATCCAAGGGCTGATCCTGAGTAAAACTCAAGCCCAAAGCCTCATCCAACTCAGAAGAAGAGAAACCCAAATCAAATAAGATTCCATGTATTTGACCAAAACCATACTCTTTGGCTATTTTTTCAATGTTTCTAAAATTTCCCAGTGCTCCTGTAAAATTTCTACCTAGACCTTCCTGTGTTATCCGTTTAGAAGCACGCTCTAAGGACCCTTGATGACAATCAATACCTAAAACTTTTGCGCCTAATCTTAAAAATTCCAGAGTATGACCTCCATCACCAAGTGTTGCATCAATAAAAATCTTCCCTTTTTCTGGAACTAGGAAACTCAAAATCTCTTCTTTTAAAACTGGTTCATGAAAAGTCATATTTTCCAACTATTCCGCCATACTTTCGGCTATATTTTTAATGTGCTCCTGCCAAGTGACAAGATCCCAAATTTCAATATGATCCCCCACCCCAATTACCGCTGTTGCTTCTTTTATTTCCGCATAATCCAAAAGATGCGCTGGTATAACTATTCTTCCCTGCGCATCCACCGAAGTTTCTGTCGCCGATGTATACAGGTATCGTTCAAGGTCGCTACGCTTTGTTAACTTAGTGTTTCCATTGGCAAAACTTGCTTCAGTTAAATTGTCAACTTGTCGTTCTACCCTTTCACCCCAATCCTTGTAGTCATAAACTAAAACACACTTTTCAAAACCTTTTGCAAGAACAACCTCACTTCCTGCAAGTTGTTCGCGATGTTTCTTGGGCAGAGCTATTCTATTTCCAGTTGTTATGTTAGGGTTGTACTCCCCAAGGAACATTTTCATATTTTGGTCTCAAGGTAGTTGGTGACTGGGTTCTTTTTCTCTGGTTGGCATTTCACCATTTCTCACCAATTTATAACCATTCTGCCCCAATGATTATCCATTGTCAATACAAAGAAAACCCGAAAGTTACTTGCACACTTCCCCTCCCTCACGACTCCCTATGGTCGTAATGAGGTCGGGGAAGTGTGCTTCGTAAAGTAAAATTGTTTGTAAAGATTTTATCTATGACACTGCAAATGTCTTTTACAACTCAAATAAAGAAGGAAGTGATGGGAATAGACAAGAGGGAAGCAATAAATATGTTAAAGGTTGCAGCCCTAAAGATTCTGGAAACTCCAAAACTCTGGGCCAACCTATCGGGCCAGTCCAGGCTTCTTACGAATATCTTGAACGAGATCTATGCGTCGTGGAGTAATAGCCTTAATAGTGCTCCAGATTGGTATTATGATCTGGAGATACTCAAGGCCAAAATCTGCTCGGAGTTTTTCCGATATCTGGAACAACAGGAAAAACACCGAGGGGAAATTCTGTCCATTCAGTACGGCTCAGAGATCCCGGGTCACTTACAGGAATGGGCAGATGGTTGGCAAACGATTATAAGGCCTAGGATTCTTAGGCTATTCGAATAATTATGAGAACTCCAAAGCCCTGCGTGCGAATGCATTCAGGGCTTTTCTTTTTTCCTTAACTTAAAACTTATCTACAAAGAAACCTCCCTAAAATCCACCCTTTTCTGATCCATAGTATCCCTATCCCTTACAGTTACAGTTCCATTTTCCAAAGTCTCATAATCCACAGTCACACAATAGGGAGTACCTATTTCATCTTGGCTTAGGTAACGTTTACCAATATTTCCCCTGTCATCCCATGCAACCACATAATTTTTGCTCAAATGCTTGTACACTTCTCTAGCCTTAGCCACCAATTCAGGCTTATTTCTAACCAAGGGAAACACGGCAAACTTGTATGGCGCTATCTGTGGGCTTAGTCTTAAAACAGTTCGGTCGGTTTCTTCCACATATCCGTTGGTTAAAAGTGCGAATAAAACGCGATTTAACCCAAAAGTAGGCTCCACTACATGTGGAATATACTTTTCTCCTGTTTCTGGGTTAACATAACGCAAATCTACCCCTGACTTTTCCATATGGTTTCGCAAGTCATAATCCGTTCTATATGCCAAGCCAAACATTTCTTTGTATCCCATGGGAAATTCAAAATCCAAGTCTTGAGTTTTTGTAGAATAATGAGAACGCTCTTCATCGGTATGGGTACGCCACTTTAATTTAGTTTCGCAAATCCCAAGATTAGTTATCCATTTAAACATCTCTCCTTGCCAATAGTCAAAAACCTCATTCCAATCGGTTGTTGCGGGGTTAAAAAAGTATTCAAATTCGGCTAAATTAAATTCTAGTGTTCTAAAAATAAAGTTCCCAAGCGTAATTTCGTTTCTAAAAGCTTTTCCTACCTGCGCCAACCCAAAAGGAAGTTTTGGGTGCATTGTATCCAAGATATTTTTAAAGTTTACAAACATTCCTTGGGCAATCTCTCCTCTTAAGTAAGCTGTGGATTTTTCGCCCGGAATTATCCCAATGGATGTTTCAAAAAGTAGATTAAACTTGCGACATGGTGTCCAATTAAATTCTTTGCAAGAAGGACAGGGAATTTTGTTCTCCTTAACAATAAGATCCAATTCTTCTGGAGAAAGACCTTCTACTTTTTGCTGTTTTTGCTGAGATTCAAAAAAATCCTCTATTAGATGATCAGCCCTTGTCCTTAATTGACAACTTTTACAGTCCAGCAGAACATCCGAAAAGTTTTGAGTATGCCCAGATGCCTCCCACACGCGAGGAGACATTAAAATGCTCGTATCCAAACCAAAAATATCCTCTCGATTGTGTACAAAAAACTTCCACCAGGAATCGGCTATATTTCTGAGCATTTCCACACCTAAGGGACCAAGATCATAAGTATTTGCCAAACCTCCATAGATTTCAGAGCCAGGAAAAACAAACCCGCGCCTTTTACAAAGGCTGACTACCTTGTTCAAATCGGGTGTGTCCACAGTGGAACATTGTTGTTTAAGCATGTTTTGAGTATAGCATAATAAAAAGCAAGCTTAATAAATGCATAAAAGTACAGGTAAAAACTGACTTTTCACTTTTCATAACTAATATTTGTATTACAATTTAAAATCCAAGTATTGATCCAACAACTCATTGATTTTAGAGAGAATCTCATCCAAATTCTTAATTCTCCTAAAAACTTCAATATTGTTTTCTTCTAAAACCCCAACCTTATTAAGCAAAGCCGCCCCCCTTAAACCAATCTCATCTTCAAAGCCCCTACATTTATTACAAACTAGTCCGCCTTTTTCTATGCTAAACCAAGCAGACAACCAATCTTTAGAGAGCTTCGCGCCACAAAAAACGCACCTGCTCAACTGCAACTTATAGCCCAAACTATTCATAAAGTTTATATAAAAGTACAACAATACTGCACTATCAGGAACAGCATTATCATCCATTAAGTTAAAGGCCTTTTCTAGTGTTGAAAAAAGTTTTTCGTCAGGAGAATTTTCATCAACATTTTTAAGCAATAGACCAACAATCTTGTACGCCAGTCCCATTTTTTCTTTATTTGACTTTATGTTTCTAAACGAAGAAAGATTCTTTACTTCAGTTATAGTTTTATGTTCATTTGTGCCTTCAAAATAAGAAAGCCTAACTAGATTTAAGGTATCTAAGCTTCCCGCTCTTTTGGAAGAGATTTTACGAACACCTTTTGCTGTTGCTGTAATTCTTCCTTCTTCTTTGGAATAGAGAGTAAAAATCTTATCTGCGTCCTTGTAATTAACCGATTTTAAAACTATACAAGTAACATTTCGATATGACATCAAGACAATGATAGCGCTTTATAAGCCTATAAGGAATGATCAAAAGTCACATCTTTGTATAGATCAATTTCTTGTGTGTATTCCGGCAATTGTACAATATGAGTTTCTCTTTCTATCCCAGGTTGCTTTTGAATCAAAAGTCTGTACTTATCTCCCAAAACAATACCTTCGGGTAAATAATATTTAATTGTAATCTCCCTTCTTTCTCCTGGAACCAAAGTAAAGAAACCGTCAAAATAGTCCTTGTCCAGCTCTGTTCCGCCATCAAAACGCGTATCAAATCCGGTGGATTCCACAAATTCGCTACCTTGGGGAACATAAAGTCTTAGCCAATCTTGATATCTTTTGGCAAAGGCGCCATATTCTGGTGCGGGCTGATCATAATTAAATACGATTTTTACTGTTCTTAAATACTTGTCATTTTGTTTTTCTAAAGCATGCGTAACCGATTTACGAACAAACCAATTGGTCTTATCTCCACCCAAATTTGTGGAAACAACAAAAGCGTAATCTTCTCCCTCTTTGGAAGGGGCAATAGCCCCCGCCAGTCCATATTCAGTAAATAACTCCTGTGCATCCTCATCATTCATATAAACCAATACATGCTTTCTCATCATAAGGTCAATACCCTTCTCAATTAGAGAAGGCCACAAATTCCCGTCCGATTCAAAAACATTTATAAGCATTGCTTGCATTAAATGACCCAGAATATCTTTTCTTCCCGCCTGCTCCTTTAGAGTAAGACTAGCCAATTTTTCAAGCTCCAGAACTACATTTTCGGAATTATATGTAAACCCGTTCACAGTCACCGGCCCAGTTATTTCCATTAGATCCTCCAAAACAACCGTATCAATAGTAAAAACACCATCCACAGGTTTAATAACCGAAGGATTAATAGACATTGCCAAATTATAAAGCTTCATGAACTCAGCCACAGAAGAGGGAAAATCTGGTGAAAAATTAGTATCTCTTGCATATAGATGTTGCACCTTTAGATATCTTTCATAAGCAGGTGGGGCATCCGGAAAATCATACCAGGAGTCTATAGCCAACAGTATTTCATCAATACTATACATATCGTGCGAGCTAAAATCCGAATTAAGCATTGCATTACGAATTTTAAAAGTTGCATAATTTGTCCAAAAACCTCCGGTTGGTCTTATCTCCTTATCATTCTGCATAATAATCATATAGCGCAACTCTTTGCCATCCACTCCCAATAATCTGGGAATTATTACCAAAGCTCTTTTTATATCTGGACCTGCATCATTAACCGAAGACAAAAGATTCTGCGCCCTCTCGATATTTGCTCGCACTTCTATACCTCTGAATTTTACAGGATACCTGTGGGGATCAATCTTGGCGAGTTCATTACCAACAATATCTAACTCAGCTAAAACTACATCTATATCCTCTGCTAAATCAGGCATTATGGATACCCAACTGGCTACAGCGTCAATTAGGCTTAACTGCGAGGGTTCTTGATCAGCGGAAACTCTTAACCCTATTGCATCAGCAAAAGGCTCTGAAAGTGTAGCCAATTCTCTTCCTGCTGAGATCAAATGCTCACCAGAAACAAGAGCCACCTCTGAATCTGAATAGTAACCTTTTAATGGACCAAAACCAGAGAGCCAACCAAAGCTCTTATTTCGTGAGTCCCTAAGATCCGCCAAATTTTTTTCGGCACTATCAAAGCCTGCCCGCATCTGGATTAAATCTCGATTTGTAAAACCTGTTTTAATCAAAGAAACACTATCCTTCAATGCCAAACCATGTGAGACAAGCTGCATCCCCGGACGAATAAATACAAAATATGCAAAAACAATAAATAGCGCAAAAACACTAAATAAAATACCTAAAACTTTTTTCTGTTTTTTGCTTAAGCTAATCTTCTTCAATTTTATAAACGAAAACTTGCTTTTTTTTGTTCCAGAACTGTTGGTATCCTTTAGAACTTTGTTTCCTGGTTTCCAAAAACTTGTTGCCATTTTCTTTATTTAGCCCCTTTCTTGGTTAAAACTACATAAGGTGTTTGTAATAACACCCAGATATCATACAATAAAGAATTTTTTTGTGCATACTCTGCATCCATTCTAACTCTTTCAAGAAAATCTATGTCTGACCTTCCACTTACTTGCCATGTTCCCGTAATACCTGGCTTAACGGTTTTTAATATTTCCATGTATTTCTGAGAATCAGGAAACTTCTCCAATTGAGTCTTTACTTCAAAGGGATAATAGGCTCTTGGACCCACTAAACTCATATCGCCCATCAATACATTAAAGAATTGAGGTAATTCATCAACACTGTATTTGCGCATAAAAACACCCCCTGGGATTATCCGAGGATCTTCTTCTGCTCCTATTTTAAAATTATTGCACTTATACTTTTCGTAAATGTCGGGATGATCCAAAAGCCATTGGTGCGCGTTGGGAATCATAGACCTAAATTTTAGAAACCTAAATTCCTTGCCTCCCTTTCCCTGTCTTAAGGGAATATCCGCTAGAACAGGCCCTTCGGGGGAGACACGCTTTATATGAATTGCGGTCAGAATCATTATTGGAGAAAAAATAACTATACAAAATATGGATCCAAAAATATCTAATAATCTTTTTCCCACATGGTAAAAAGTCATATCATACTGTAGTATACCTTATTTACAATATCTCTTATTTTCTCTTGAAACTTTTCTTTTGCAAACCTTTGAGATTGCCTTTTACAGGAGTCCGCCGAAAAGTGGGCATTGTCAAACTTTTGCAAAGCAACTACAAGAGATTCAGGGGTTTGCTCCTCAAAGAAAATTCCAGTTTCATGTGGCTTAACATAGACCAATGCTCCGCCTTTTTTATAGGCAATAACGGGCTTCCCCAAGGACATGGCCTCCAAAGGGGCAATCCCAAAGTCCTCTTCCTGAGTCATAATAAAAGCAGAACAATTTTGTAACAAAGCCCATTTTTCATCTTCTGAAACATAACCTGTAAACTCAATAAAATCCGTGGCACCTAACCTTTTTACCAATTTTTGTAACCGATTTTTCGCAGGGCCTTCCCCTACTATTTTCAAAAATCTTTTTTCCGATGCACAAGCCTTTATTGCTATATCAACTTTTTTCCATGGTAAAAGCCGTGTCACAATTAAAAAGTAATTTTCTCCCAAACTG